>Ga0075019_10001169_pt1 | contig 14908 bp, 9 predicted proteins | sample ColStrG_CSR_2013_FD_71473 | JGI IMG/M metagenome (GOLD analysis project Ga0075019, IMG submission 71473) | Freshwater sediment microbial communities in response to fracking from Pennsylvania, USA - Cold Stream Run_MetaG_CSR_2013 | ecosystem: Environmental > Aquatic > Freshwater > Creek >...
GAAGAAATAATTCGTTCCAGATGCTTTTCCCGTTTGGGCTGATCTTCGGTAGTAGTATATTTTTCGATTAAATAGGCAGAAGAAAGTACCGTGGATAAAGGGGTACGAAACTCATGCGATGCCATGGAGATAAACCGCATTTTAAGCTCGGATAATTCCTTTTCCTTTTTCAGCGATTCAGTTAAATTTTCTTCAAACTGCTTCCTTTCGGATATATCCGAAGCCACAAACATAAAACCCGTAATAAGCCCGGAACTATCCCGACTGGGTGAAATAGATAAAGAAACCGGAAAAGTAGAACCATCCTTTCGAACAAAAGTGAACTGTTCTTCATGAAATACATTCCGACGGGCCTTCTCCACCAGTACAGAAAAAGGAGAGGCAGGAGAAACAGAAAAAGTAGAAACTAAACTGGCCCGCAAGGATTCAATTTCAGAAGGAACATGAAATAGAACCGGCGAAGCGAGATCCTGAATTTCAGAAGCAGAATAGCCCAAATTCCGGGATGCTTCCGGGTTAAAGATTTTGATTAAGCCGGAAGAATCGGTCGCAATAATCATAACCCGGGCATTCTCCACAATGGCATTTTGAAAAGAAGTGGCTTCGACCAATTGACGCCCAGATTGAGTAAGCAGCTTAAGCGTATCGGTTAAATCCTGGGTTCGGGAAGCTACCTTCGATTCCAGTTCATTATTCAATTGAATAATTTGCGCCTCCGCCCTTTTACGAACCGTAATATTGGATATAAAAGCAATAAAGAATTTAGAATCCTGAAAGGTATAATTCCCAATACTCACCTCCACCGCAAACTCAGAACCATCCTTCCGCAAAGCAAATAAATCACGCCCAATCCCCATTGGTCTATTTTGCGGATGAGCAATAAAACCATCCCGCAAAGGCACATGCTTAGACCGAACCCGACCAGGCAGTAATACCTCCATCTCCAAACCCAATAGCTCAGCCTCCGAATACCCAAACTCAGCCAGCGCAAACGGATTTATAGCCTGAATTCTACCCTGCTGATCCGTCACCAAAATCCCTATATTGGCATATTCGAACAGGGCCTCGAAGTTGACGGGGTGCTTGGGAATGTTTTCTCTTTTAGGCATAAATCAAATAAAGACCTAATTTACCAGCGCAGCAAATATTCAGTCATTATTAGAATCAATTATTTATATGATTCTGCTCCCAACAAATAAGCAAGAAACAATAAGATCTAGATTGTTTTATTAATCCTTAGAGAAAATGGTCCTTCTAAGAGTAGGGAATCGCCTTTACCGAAGGGCTAGTGAATCTAGCCGGACTAAAGGGCAGGAGCCAAATCGAGAAAAGCGCAGGAAAAGACTGGAAGGAAGAATTAACTAGCGGGATAAAAAATGGAGGTTTTAGGGGAAGGATAAAGAATTACTTAAGGAAAAGAAACAATAAATAGGGGAGGTCCATTTCTTCGAATGGATCAGCATGAGGATCAGGAGAGTAAAAAAAACCATTCGAAATAAAATTGGGGAAAAAGAATGCCGCGAAAGGTTTCTTTCGCATGTAAAAAGTAGTTTATTCATTAATTCTAAATCACCCATCATGAAAATTATCTCCTCAAAAAAATAGGACATTTTTAAACTAGAAAATTCAGGCGCGATTAAGAACTTAATAACTTAATGGTGCTATGAAGAAAAGTAAGTTTACCGAAGCCAAAATCACCTTTTCCTTGAGACAAGCAAAGACCGGGGTTAGCGTTGAGGAATTAACCCGAAAGATGGAATTTACTCAAGCCACCTTTTTTAATTGGAAGAAGAAGTTCAGCGGTCTGGGCGTTCCTGAACTCTGTCGGCTACAGAAAATGGAAGAAGAAATCCGGCATCTGAAACAGCTGGAAGCCGATCTCATCCTGGATAAACAGATGCTTCAGGATGTATTAAAAAAGAATCTTTAAAGATGTCCCAGAGGCGAATACTCGCAGAATCATTGGTTCAGGACTACCGTGTTTCGGTTCGAACGGCTTGCTCCATCGTCCTGTTGTATCGCTCTATGTACTATTAAAAAAATAGGTTGCGAGATGATCAGTTGGTTCGGGTTCGATATGGGATGTGGAGGATTTACGTTCTATTTAGGAGAGAGGACTTTAAAGACAATCACAATCGAATCCACCGATTGTATAAGCTTGAGGGATTAAACCTTCGGAGTAAGCGCCCAAGGAGAAATTGAGCGGGGGCTCATCGTACCAATAGAAACCCTGCGACTAGGATAAATGAATGCTGGTCGATGGATTTTGTATCAGATGGTCTGTTTGATGGCCGTAAATTCAGAGCCTTAACGATAATGGATAATTATAGTAGAAAATGCCTGGCCATTTATCCCGATCAAGGCATTAAAGGAGAAAAAGGAGTGGAAGTCATGCAGCAAATAACCAATAAAAACGGTTTCCTAAAACATATACGGGTAAACAATGATAGTGAATTTATAGCCAAGGTTTTGGATAAATAGGCTTATGAAGATCAGGTAGTATTGGATTTTTCAAGACCGGATAAACCCTCTGATAATGCTTTTATTGAGTTCTTTAACGGGAGCTTTAGAGATTAGGGCCTAAATACGAACTGGCTTCTTTCCTTGGAAGATGCTCAACAAAAGATTGAAAATTGGCGGCGGGAACACAATCAATTCAGGCCTCATAGCTCATTAAATAACTTTACCCCAGAAGAATTAATTAATCAGGAAAAAAATAAATACCTTTCAGCAACAGAAAATCTGGAATTAAATGAAAAGCCTGTTTTTCTAATTTAGCGTGTCCTAAAAATGGGGGGACCTCACTGAGGCGAGAATTCAACTTTTAATTGAACGAATTTTGGGGAAGCTTTTAGTTATATTTTTCAATGGTTGGAAAGTCATTAAAAAAATACCGACTTGTAGTTTGTTCAAGCATTATATAAATCTGAAAAAGTGGCAAACCTATTTGGTGACCGGATAAGGCATCTCAGAGAGCAGGCAAATTTATTCCTAAGACAAGTTGCCCCGCAGCCAGAGATTGATACACCTATGCTCAGTAAAATTTAGCGTGGCGCAAGGACCACCAAAAAGGAACAGGTAAAGTTGTGAAGCAAGATCTTCAATGTTCCTGAAAATAATTTGCTTTCATTGTGGTTGGCTGATAAAGTATATGATGTTGTAAAAGGAGAAGGTATGGCTTTTAATGCCCTATCAGCTACAAAAAATGAATTGAAAATTAACCCTAAAAAAAAACCAGAAGACGTGATGGAAACAATCTTACTAATTACCATCGGTGTATTGTTGCTGCTTGCCATAATACTGATTATTGTTTTCCGAAATAAAGGTGGTAACCAAATACCCCTTCTTCAAACCAAAGTTGCTGAATTGCAAGCTAGCCTTGCAAAAATAGAAGCCAACTTCAAGGAAGATTTTCGCATTAACCGGGAAGAAAATGCAACTATAGCAAAGGATAATAGAAAAGAGTTGAATGATACTTTAATTGCCTTTAAAGTGGAACAATCTCAAACCCTAAAATCAATTACAGAGCAAAGTCAAAATGCTTTAAAGGAAATTAATAAAACATTAGATGAAAAGGTGGGTGCCTTGATTACAAAAATTGATGTTAACAATAAAGCCAACAGAGAGGAGTTGACAAAAAACATTACTGATTTTTCGGGAGCCAATATTATTCAACTGGAAAAAATTAATACACAGGCAAAGGATGATAATAAATTAATTCGGGAAGCATTAGGTACAGCCTTCAAAGGCTTTCAGGAAACCTTTGATATCAATATAAAATCGTTTAATGATCTGCAGAGGGAAAAGTTTGCTTTGATGGATAACAAACAAAATGATTTAGTAAAAAGTACTGAAACTAAATTGGAAAGCATAAGGGTTACTGTAGAAGAGAAATTAGAAAAAACACTCAGTGAACGATTAGGCCAAAGTTTTGAAACAGTAGGCAAACAATTAATTGAAGTACAAAAAGGTTTGGGCGAAATGCAAACCATTGCAACTGATGTAGGAGGCTTGAAAAAAGTATTAAGCAATGTAAAACTGAGAGGCGGTGTTGGCGAAGTTCAATTGGCCTTATTACTGGAACAGATTTTAGCCCCAAACCAATATGAGGCCAACGTAAGAACCAAAAAAGGAAGCAGCGAACCGGTGGAGTTTGCCATTAAATTACCTGGACGCAGCGAAGATGAAAGTGCCTTTGTGTACCTACCCATAGATGCCAAATTTCCTAAAGATACCTATGAACATTTGATAGCAGCTTATGAAAATGCAATACCTGACGATATTGAAGTAGCGACAAAAAATTTAGAAACGGTAATTAAGAAAATGGCAAAGGATATCAGAGATAAATATTTGGACCCTCCCAATACAACCGATTTTGCTATCATGTTCCTTCCATTTGAAAGTATTTATGCAGAAGTAATAAGGCGTAGCTCCTTGATTGATCAGCTTCGTTCTGAGTTTAAAATAACGGTGGCAGGCCCCACTACTTTAATGGCTATTTTAAATAGTCTGCAAATGGGCTTTAGAACATTGGCCTTGCAAAAAAGAAGCAGCGAAGTTTGGAAAGTGTTGGGTAATGTTAAAAAAGAATTTGAAGTATTTGGCGGCTTATTAGAAAAAGCGCAAAAAAATATACAAACAGGGCTTGGTCAATTGGATGACGTTGTGGGTACCCGTACAAGAGCCATACAACGACAGTTGAGAAATGTAGAATCAGTACCGGCGGCAGAAGCTCAAATTGCTATCCCAGAAATTTTAGAAACAGAAATTGATGATATTAAAAAATTAAACGAATAGAAAAAACATATGGCAATAACACCAATTCCTCAAAACATTGAGCAGGTATTTTCTTCTACTACATATTACATTGACTTTTACCAAAGGCAATATAAATGGAATAAGGAACCTGTAGAAAGGTTATTGGATGATATATTTTACAAATTCAATCTGGATTATCAAAAAATTGACAAATCACTTGCCCCTGAATTAGCTGGAGGGCGGCTTGGTTTTTATTTTTTGAATACTTATGTCACTAATACTATCAGCGGAAAAGTTTTCTTAGTTGATGGCCAACAACGATTTACTACTATTACCTTAATACTTATCCAACTTTATCACTTGGGCAACCTATTTAGAAGTGAGCTTACAGATTGGATAAAGGATAGAATTTACGGAACATCCGGTGCAAAGAAAAATTTTTGGTTGCAGCACCAGAATCATTTACAGGCAATGGAGGCTTTGTTAAATGGACAACCTTCATCAGAAATCCCAAACAAATCGGAGATTACAACAAAAAATATGGTGGAGAATACCAAGTTTATCAAAACTTGGCTTGAGAATGAATTAAAAACTATTCACCAGTTTGACACCTTCATTTATTACATGCTGCGAAACCTGGAGATTGTGAAGCTGGAAGTGATGCAAACAGATGTGCCAATGGTATTTGAAGTAATAAACGACAGAGGTGTAAGACTAAAACCCCATGAAATTCTAAAAGGAAAACTGCTTGGACAGGTTGATAAGCAGGAATTGGAGTTACTGAATTTAAATCTGCTTTGGGATAAGCAAATAAATTTAGTTGGTGTTGCTAACACCGGAACCGAAAATGATGAAATTGATAATTTCTTTGAAACATTCATCCGCTCAAAAATTGCAAATACCAGAGGAACCGCCGAAAAATATACATTTAGAAACTATCACCGGATCCTTTTTTCAGGAGAGGTAGAGGACTATTTTAAATTAAACCGGAATGCAGGTAAAACAAAACAATTTTTACAAAATGAATTTATTTATTACTCAAATTTATACAGTAAGATAAGATCACTTCGATATAATTTTAATAAGGATTTTCCCTATTTATATTTTAACCAGCTCAATGATTTAACAGGACATTTTATTCTGATATTAAGTGCCTGCAAATTGAATGATGTTGAAGAGGATGAAAAAATTAATATAATTTCCTACCAATATGACAAAATATTTGTCATGCTTCAGCTGCAAAAGGCATATCCAAATAACATTCTTGCCGATCTTGTTTATACGATAAGTAATGAAATACGTGCAATATCTGCTATAGATATTGCTGCTGTATTTGAAAAACATTTATTGACAGCATTAACTGCAATTAAGGGAGTGCCAATAACTGAAGCATTTAATTATAATTATTTTAAGGATGTAGGCTATTCCGATTTACCAACCCGGTTTAATCGCTATTTCTTTTCGAGAATTGAATATTTTATTGCAAAGGAAACACTCAGCGAAATGCAGCAAAATTTTGATAACCTGGTGCGGAATAATGGAAATGTAAATGGTTATCATGTTGAACACATTTTATCCCACAATGAGGAGAGTCTTTTGGCATTTAATGGCGATGAGGAGATTTTTGAACGGGAGCGTAACCGGCTTGGTGGCTTATTATTACTCCGGGGAAATTCCAATCAGTCGAGTGGAAACGAACTATACCAAGATAAATTAAAGACCTATGCACAAAGCCTTTATTGGAATGCCACATTGCATAAAGACACGTATCATTCAAATCTCGACCTGCAATCTTTTATGAATAGGCATCACTTAGCCATGAGGGCAATGGATAGTTTTGGTCCAGTTGAACTAGAAGAAAGACATAAACTATTGGCCCAAATGACACAAATTATCTGGAAATAATTATGAAAAAAATAGACCTCATACAAAAACTAAAACAACTGGAAGGTATAACCCAGGATGAAAGAGCATACTTAATTAACCTGGTTAACACCAAAAAGAAATACGGCTTGGTGTGGGAAGATAAACCGGAGGATGTTGAAGAGCAACTTCGTGAAAACCTGCCTGTACTAAAAGAGGTAAAAGATAAAGCAATTGTAAATGGAAAGAATTTTCCTAACCACATTTTAATTGAGGGTGATAACCTCCATGCTCTTACTGCCCTCACATTTACCCATGAGGGTCAAATTGATGTAATGTATTTCGATCCGCCATACAATACAGGGAAGGCAAATGAATTTAAATACAATGATAGATGGGTTGATAGCGAAGACTCTTTCCGCCATTCGAAATGGCTTTCTTTTATGAGTAAGCGACTTAAAATAGCTCACAGTTTACTTTCTGAAAACGGATTAATGTTTGTTTCTATTGATGATAATGAGGTGGCACAGTTAAAGCTCTTATTAGATGAATTGTTTGATAAGCATAATTCTAATCCAAAAAATTCCAATAGTCTTGGCGTTTTGTTGTGGAACTTAGGTACAGGTACACAAGCTGGGCATTTTGTTCGTTCACATGAATATGTGCTTGCTTACTGTAAAAACAAAAAGCTATTATCAAATTTTAAAGGTGGGGATGGTGAGATTGAACATTCTGCATTAAAGAAAATATCTAAAAAAAATCCTGCAAGCGACTTTAATTTTCCGGCTGGCGTTCGCTTTGATGGCAGTGAAGGGCAAGAACTATTTTTTGAATGGGGTGGTTCTGAGAAAATGTATTTGATTTCAGGAAGGATGGTTTGCGAAAATGGAAAATTAAAGGAACCGGTCACACTGAATGCAGGTTGGGCTCAAAAAAGTCAAATGAAGCAATGGTTTGCAGGCTGCGAAACTTATGATAGCAAAGGGCAAAAAGTGGTAGAGTTCTATTTTAATTCTTCAGGAATTTTGAAGTATAGAAAGGAACGGGGAGTAATAAACCCTAAAACAGTTTTGTCTGATGTGGGGTCAACTAAATCTGGTTCCGAAGAATTAAAAAGAATACTTGGGACAGATGGGGGATTTGACTATCCGAAATCCGTTGAGCTGGTAAAATTTCTTACTGGATTATATGGAAATAATTTCACTTCGTTAGATTTTTTTGCTGGTTCAGGAACTACACTTCAAGCAATAATGGAATTAAACGAGAATGGAGGGAATAGGAAATGCATCCTTATAACGAATAATGAAAATAATATTTGTGAACAAGTTACCTATGAACGGAATAAAAGAATAATTCAAGGTTATGTTGATGACAAAGGTCAACAGGTTGAGGGTCTAACTAACAATAACCTCCGTTATTATAAAAGTGAATTTGTTAGTCGTGAGACATCGGTAAAAAATAAAAAGGAACTGACCAAGTTAGCAACTGAATTACTTTGTATTAAAGAAGACGTTTATGCAGAGCGAAAAATTATTGGCGAATACAAACTCAACGCTACATACACAAGATGTTTTCAAGAGGACGATTTGTATTTACTTATCATTTATGATGAAGATGTAATTGAGCAGATTGTTGATATTATTAAGAGTGTAATTAAAAAGGCTAAAGGGAAAAAGTTTCATTTTAAAGTATATGTTTTTAGTAATGGCCAGTATCCCTATTCAGAGGAATTTGAAGAAGTTCTGGAACACATTACGTTGTGTGCTTTACCTGACGCAATTTACAAAGCATATCAAAATGTATTACCTAAACGCAAGCGGATGGCCATTCCGGAATTAGAAGAACAAACCACAAAAGAAGTGGAGGCTGCATTGGAGGATGAAATAATTAAATACCTTTTTTAACCAGGATTAATTAGCAAAATGATTGAAATTAAAACATACCAAAGCGAAGCCGTAGATGGTCTAATTAAAGACACTTACAAGTTGTTGAAAATGCCGGGTGCCCGCCATAAAATGGTTTTCAAGGCTCCAACAGGTGCTGGCAAAACGGTTACAATGGCTGCCTATTTAAATATGCTTTGCGAAGAACTACCAGACAAGTTAGAGGTTGCACAAAGGCAGGTTGCATTTATTTGGATTGCCCCTAACCAGTTACACCTGCAAAGTTTCAATGCGTTAAAAAATTATTTTTCAGAATTAAGAAGTATCAAACCTATTCAGTTTGAAGACATCTCAGATAGCAGGTTAAAACCGAATGAAGTACTTTTTCTAAACTGGCAGTCCATCAATAAAGATAACAATCTTTATATCAAAGAAAATGAAAGCGATAAAACACTGGTTAGTTATATTAACCAGTCACGTTTGCACGACACTGAAATTGTAGTGATTTTAGATGAAGCTCATTTATTTGCTTCAAAAGGAAAAGCTGCACAAGAGCTTTTACAAAATTTGTATGCCAAGATTGAGATTGATGTTTCAGCTACGCCGTTATATCATTCCGATTATGGATTTACGATTAAAAGAAACGATGTAGTTGCCTCCGAAATGATAAAGCAGGGCGTAATTCTTAATCCTGCATTAGATGCACATAACCAGCAGGGGAAATCATTGAACCAGGTGCTGATGGAACTTGCCTTAATAAAACGGGAAGACATTGTAGCCGCATATAAAAAGTTAGACATCAATATTAACCCACTCTTGCTCATACAACTGCCTAATGATACAAAAATCGAAAGTGTTTTAGATAATCAGATCAGAGAAGAGGTTGAAACATTGTTGGAAGTAAAAGGTATTACCACAAAAAATAACCGCCTAGCTGTTTGGCTGAGTAATGATAAGATCAATTTGGAAGGCCTTGAAGTACCTGATAGTATGGTGGATGTGTTATTATTTAAACAGGCTATTGCTTTGGGTTGGGATTGTCCACGGGCAGCAGTATTATTGATATTCCGGGAAATACAACAGGCAACTTTCACTATACAAACTGTAGGCCGCATATTGCGAATGCCCCAGCAAAAGCATTATCATGATACTACTTTAAATTACGGGTATGTATATACAAACCTGAGTAAGGAAATTATACAAATAGTTCAGGACGATACGGACTATATCGTTCAAAACAAAGCCATCCGCATACAGCAGTATAAAACACTTGCATTGCGGTCATACTTTATTAATACCAGGTTAACCCGTAATCGTTTAAGCTCTAAATTCCGGCGTTGCTTATATGAAGCAGCAGAAGAATATTTTGAGGTTACATTGGATATGGAAAAAGCTGGTACAGAAAGTCTTTTCAGTTACAATAGCAAGCAACTCCAAAGTAAATTTATAGAGTTAAGCGTTGATAAAATTGAAATTGCTATTCCAAAAGATGTTCAGATTGAAGTGGAAATTGGAGCCACTCAAGTAACAAATATGGAACGCTTTGCTAAAACCCAGTCAGAGTTAGATTTACTCTTTCGCCAATTCTGCCGCAATCATGTGGGCAGCTATGCAAAAGTAGATTCTACACCACAATTGGAACTGGCACTTAAAATGTTTTTTGAAGAATATTTTTCAATGGATGAATTTCATGCTGTAAAAATTAGTTTGTATGAACAGAACAAGCCTCGGTTTATAGAATTGATAGACCGGGCATTGGAAAAGCATGAACTATTGTTGCAACAAAAAGCGGCATCCGCCGGTAAAAAAGTAGATGAAAGTGAATGGGATGTGCCGCTGGAGAAAATATACAATGAATATTATCAGGAAAAAGCGGCAGCATCACATGCACTGTTACCCTTCTATGAAAATAAATCAGCCAGTAATCCTGAAAAAAACTTCGTTCAATTTCTCGAAAGCCATAAAAATCATATAGAATGGTGGTATAAAAACGGCGATAAAAATAAAGAAGATTTTGCCGTTACTTACCAGGATAGATCAGGTGTTATAAGAGGGTTCTATGTAGATTTTTTAATCAAATTAAAGAATGGGCCAGTTGCGTTATTCGATACCAAAACTCCTAATTCAGATCCCGAGTTTTGTAACAAGCACAATGCCTTGCATCAATATATTCAAAGGCAAAAAAACAAAGAGCAGATTTTAATTGGTGGTGTAATAGTACCAAAAGACGAAGGTGTTTGGAAATACTGTGACAACCCTATAGCTAGTGCAACGGATACTACCGGCTGGATTTCATTTGATCCGGCATTAGCAAACTATAATATAAAATCATGGCAAAAAAAGGATTAGACACAACATTTGTTCATTTCGGTATCCGTAAAGAAGATATGGATTTGATTGAAGTTTTATGTACAGAACATAAACTTGATTTTGATTGGGTAAAAGATGATTTGCTGAAAGAATTTCACGAAAGGAAAATCCGTAATCAAGAAATGGATGATAAAGGAATTGAAAAAATTATTGAAAAGGCGCTGCTTAAAATAAAATAACCTGCTATGCTGATTAAACGAATAAAGGCCAAGAATTTTAAAACCTACCTCAATCTTGATTTGGATATATCAGTTGAGCAGCATAAGCCTATCATATTAATTGGAGGAGCTAATGGAGGAGGTAAAACAACTTTCTTTGAAGCCATCTATGGCGCTTTATATGGTTTGCACATTCACAATTCAAGGCAGTTCAAGGAACTGTTGAATGCAGGTTCCCTGGGCCATGAAGATGAAAAGATAATGTTAGAATTACACTTCTCCGGCAAGGTGTTGAATGAAGAGCAACAATATGTGCTTACAAGAACTTACTTGCTTAATTCTTCAGCTTTGCCAGTGGAAGCTGTAATGCTGAATATGAATGGAACTATCTTCTCCTTTAGCGTAGCAACCCCTCTGGCACAACGGGCAGAGCAAGAAGCACAGGTGAATAAAATAATCAAAGCCAATCTGCCTCAGGAACTGAGCAGGTACTTTTTGTTTGATGCTATGGAAGCCGGTAACCTTTTGAAAGAAGACCAGCTAAATAGGGTAATTAAAGAGAATATTGAAAACGTAATGGGTTTCAATAAGTATATGGTAATGGCAAAGAGTTCTGAAACTTTATTCCAGGCGTACACAGCGCAGCGTTTGCAGGTAGAAAATGAAAAACAGGAATATTTGCAACTTCTTGACCAAAAGAAAAAGCAGCAGGAAATAATAAACCTTTTACAACAAAAATTGCAAGATGCCTTGCAATACTCCGTTGCCAATAAAGAATTGTATGATAATCTGAAAGGTGGCTTGAATCAAGAATCCACTATCAAAAATAAAATAGAACAGACCAAACTGCAAATAGAAAACATTCATAAAAAGGAAGGAATTTATCATAGTGAGTTAGATGAATTTGTGAAAGAAATAGAATTGAATGTTTGTTTGCCAAAGATGACAGAAGCAATAAAATCTGAAATCAATCTTATATTAAAAGTAAAGGGCCAGCAGGAGCAAAAAAACAACAGCAATATTTCACCTGAACAGATTGAGGCGATCAGCAAAACGATATTACAATACCTGAAAGAAAATAGCCTTTTACTAAAAGATATTACAAAAGCAGAGTTGGTTGATTATGTTATTGCAGCTTCCAACAATACACCGGAGAAAGACGAGTATGATTTTCTAGAGTTTTCTGAGGTAAAGGCACTCGAAAATTTACTGAATGTTAAAACTAGTAACAGCTTTCCTTCATTAAATCAGAAGCAGGTAGAGCTTAATGTTTCTCTTAATCAAATTCCCTTATTGGAAACACAAATAGAAATTATGAGGGCTCAGATAACAGGCAGAGATTATGCCCTGTTAAAAGCCTATGAAGAAAATGAGAGCAGTATTAAGAAGCATGAAATGGGCATTGCTGATACAAAGGCTGAAATAACAAAGATTGATAAAAGGCTTCACCAGTTTGATATTCAAACTAGCCAAGAGCCCGATCCTAAATACGAAGCTTTAGGAAAGCTGAAAGGTTTTTTTGAAGATGTTGCCAATCGCTTATTGAAGGTTAAAAAACAACAGATAGAATTAAAAATGAAGCAAGACCTCAATATAAATCTTGCTGCTTATCGTGATGTTATTGACAGGGTGGAATTATCTGAAAACCTGAAAGACCTTACTTTCAAGATATTCCACAAGGCCGGAAATGAAATTTATTTGAATCAATTAAATACGGCATCAAAGCAAGTAGTTGTTCAGGTGCTACTGAAATCATTGCATGAATTTGGTGATTATGATCCACCGGTAATGATTGATACCGTAATGGGTGTATTGGATGAAACAAGTAGGGCAACAGTACTGGAGAATTACTTTCCTGAACTATCACAGCAAACCATATTGCTTAGTTCTGATAGTGAAATACGAACCGGCAAAGACCTTGAAATGATTGAACCATTTATTTCAAAAACATTTACACTTCAGCGAGACCGTGAAAAACAATTTACAGATATTATTCCTGGTTATTTTGGGGTAAACATTAACGAATAAGCCATGAGTGTAATCAACTTGCAAAATATAAGGCAGGCAGAAGGTTTAATGAATAGTTTGCATGATGTGCGAACTAAAATTGAGCAAAGAATTAACCTGGAGAAATACAGTGCTAATCAAAAACCTGTTTCCTTAAACGGGAATAAAATAATGCGTATTTGTTTATTGGCCGGGCTTTCAAATAAAGAGCGTCGTGAACTTGCTTCTATAGACCAAATTCAAATGTCTAAAACAAGCAATAGAATATTTGAAACGCTATTTACTTTGCACAATCTTGGTGCAGTTTACTCAGCTTTATTAAAAATTCGCTATAAGGGATTACAAGTTGATTGGGAAAATGCAGGGTTAAAAAGCAAAATTGTAAATGCTGAAATACTTCGGGGCCGGGATGTGTTACTAAAGGATGATGTGTTGGATGATTGGTTATTAAATACGTTGACCACTTCAAGAGGTGGAAATGCAGGAGCTATACCTTTCCTGAATCTGGACATTGGTTCCTATGAAAATGAAATACCTGCAATGCTGAATTTGAATGGGAGAGATATTCCCAATACACAGATTTTGGTTGCAGGTACTACTGGTTCAGGAAAATCCAATTTGCTTGCAGTTCTTTTAAACGAGATTAGGACACTTTCTATTGAAAGCCCTTACCCGGTCAATTTTTTATTCTTTGATTATAAAGGGGAGTTTTCAGATCCTGCCAATAACGCATGGTTAAATCTTTTTGAGGTTGATAGAAGTGCCATCCTTGACCCAATAATTTCTCCGCTTCCTTTCACTCCGTTTAAAGACTTTACCGGAAAAGCGCAAAATGAAATCAATCTTTATTCAACAGAACTGTCAGAAGCTTTATGTTCAATTGACCGGGCTAATATTAGCGCTAACATGAACAATCGTTTATCAGAGGCAATTATTAACGCATACAAAAGAACACAAAATCGTCCTATTACTTTTGATGGTATTATAAAAGAATACACAGCGCTACAGGCTGATAAGGATAAAGACAAAGACGATAGTGTAAAATCAGTATTGAAGCAGTTGATAAGGAATAATCTGTTTGCCAATGAAGACAGCATAGACCTTATAAAAGATAGCTACATGGTGAAGTTGGATGGTTTTCCAAAAGATGGTCCAATTGCAAAAGCGATAGTTTATTTCATTGTTTCAAAATTAAATACCATTTACGAAAAACTGCCGAAACAGGCAGTTGATGAAAACAGCGTAGAGCTTCGGCATTTCACCATAATTGATGAAGCACAATACATGCTCGGTTTTGACAACAAACCACTTCGTGACTTGATTGCCGTTGGCCGAAACAAAGGGTTGAGCATAATCCTTGCCACTCAAAACATGGATAGTTACAAAAGTGAGTACTTTGATTTTTATGCAAACGCCCAATATCCTCTTATTATGAAGCAACAGTCTGTTAATGATGGGGTGATAAAAGATTTGTTCGGTGTTTCCGGCAAAGATTTTCAGGAAATTAAGGAAGCTATCGCTGGATTACAAAAAGGAGAATTGATTATAAAAAACCCAACTGCAATTGTATTGGGTATGGGAAAGAAGTATAAAAAAATTAAGGTTAGGCATTTGATATAAAATATTCTAAACCAGTCAGTATTGTTAGTAAACCACAAACTAACATATCTGTCTCTGAAGACTATTTTTTAAATTCCAATCCCCCAAACTTTCAAAAGTCCCTTTGGCAATATTCGTTAAGGCTTCATGGGTGGCGAAGGCTTGGTGGGGGGTGATGATCACGTTTTCCATTTCGATGAGTTCTTTTAGCCAGGGGTCTTTCATTGGGACTTTTTGGAAGTCGTGGAAGAATATGCCTTTTTCGAATTC
>Ga0075019_10001170_pt1 | contig 14898 bp, 14 predicted proteins | sample ColStrG_CSR_2013_FD_71473 | JGI IMG/M metagenome (GOLD analysis project Ga0075019, IMG submission 71473) | Freshwater sediment microbial communities in response to fracking from Pennsylvania, USA - Cold Stream Run_MetaG_CSR_2013 | ecosystem: Environmental > Aquatic > Freshwater > Creek >...
CTGAATGAGCTGGTAACCAGGGCTTTTATCTGAAGCCTTGTCCAAGGCCAGTTGATACGAAGCCCGAGCATCCTCAAGTTTATTTTGTGCCACCAAAATATCGCCTTTTTGGTCCGCCACGACACTCGCAAACTCTGCCGGAAAATCGCCAGCCAAAAGCTTTGTTGCTTCGTCATACGATTTATCATCCAACAATACAGCCGCAAGTCTGATCCTCGCCAGAGATTTAAATTCGTCCGTTTTACCGTGATCGATAACCCAATTCAGTTGAGTCCTGGTCGTTTTCAGATCGTTTGCATCAAACGCAAATCTGGCAGCCAACAATGCACCCATCTGCGCGTAATTCGTGCCTGGATATTTTTCTTCAACATCAGTCACTGCGCGGAAAACTTTGGCTTGGTCATTTTCCTGGATAGCTTTTTGCACTTCCTCAAACAGCATCGACGCCTGCACAGACTGTTTAACCTGATAGACTCCCCAGCCTTTCCATGCTGAAAAAATCGCCAAGACCGCTATCAACATCCAGGTAATAATATTTCCGTACTGCTTCCACCATGCTTTAAGAGCATCAATTTGCTCTTGTTCTTCGTGATCGTATGCCATGTCTATGTCTTTAATTAATGATGTGTGTGTTTACAGTTTTCGTGGTCGTGGTCGTCATTCCCCGCAATTTGATCGACCAGAAAATCAACCACGGAATCAAATGGAATTGCAGATTGGTTGTTTTCCATATCCTCTGCCCGTAATGCCTTTACTATCGCTTTGCCCTGCGCAATTTCATCTTCGCCGACAATCACTGCAAACCCGGCGCCGCTTGCATCAGCGCGCTTCATCTGTGATTTAAAGCTTCCTGCCCCAGCAGTAGTTGCGCAATGTAGCACAACATCAAGTCCTGCATCACGCAATCTTTCCGACAAAACAAACGACTGCATTTGTCCTGCTGTACTTTGATGGACCATATACACATCGCATTGATTGGGGGTATGCATCTCACCCGATATTTTCATCAGCTCCAGAATACGTTCAATTCCCATCGCAAAACCGCAGGATGGCGTCTCTTTCCCACCGAACATCGTGATCAACGTGTCGTAACGTCCGCCTGCGCAGATGGTTCCCTGAGCTCCAAGTTCATCGGATACCCATTCAAACACCGTTCGGTTGTAATAGTCGAGTCCACGAACAAGGCGATGATTAATCGTAAATGGAATACTGTTGTGACGCAGAATTGCCTGCACACCTTCAAAATGCTTTAGCGATTGCTCACCCAGATAATCAATCAATTTGGGCGCACCATTCACCAATGCCTGCATTGTTGGATTTTTAGTATCCAGAATGCGTAATGGATTGGTCTGCAATCTTCGCTGAGCTTCCGCGTCAAGTTGATCTTTGTGCTGTTCAAGATAGGAAATCAAATCGGCCCGGTGTTTCAGGCGCTCTTCTGCATCACCAATAGAATTCAGTTCCAGGCGAACTTTATTTAAACCAAGATCGTCCCACAGTCTCTGGCACATCATGATCAATTCAGCATCAATATCGGGACCGGTAAATCCTAAGGCCTCCGCTCCCATCTGAAAAAATTGCCGGTACCGACCACGCTGCGGCTTTTCATGACGAAACATCGGCCCTGTGTACCACAGCCGCTTTGGACCCTCATAAGTCAAATTATGCTCAATAACAGCCCGGACCACTCCTGCGGTGTTCTCTGGTCGCAGGGTCAGCCTGTCCCCATTCATGGCATCTTCAAAAGAATACATTTCCTTTTCGACGACATCAGTAACTGCGCCTAAACCGCGGGCAAACAGCGACGTCTGCTCGACGATCGGGGTTCTGATCTGTTGAAATCCATAGCTCTTCAACACTGACTGAGCTGTATTTTCAAATAATTCCCACAACGGCGCATCAGCGGGCAGCATGTCGTTCATGCCTTTGATTGCCGTAATTTTTTCAATTTTCTTATTTTCAGACATACTGATCAGACCTGACTGTAGTGGGATTGGACGTAACTCAAAACGATTTCCTGAAAATCGCTGGCGATGTTATCGCCCCTTAAGGTCACCGTTTTCACACCGTCTACAAAAACGGGGGCAGCTGGAGATTCGCCAGTGCCGGGCAAACTGATGCCTATATTCGCATGCTTGGATTCACCGGGACCATTCACAATGCATCCCATCACTGCGACATTCATCGCTTCAACGCCCGGATACTGCGTTTTCCATACCGGCATCTGCTGGCGCAGATAAGACTGGATATCGTCTGCCAGCTCCTGAAATACTGTGGAAGTCGTGCGCCCACAGCCAGGACAGGCAATCACCATCGGAGTAAATTTGCGAAGCCCCATCGTCTGCAATATTTCCTGGCCGACGATCACTTCTTTACATCTGTCGCCGCCGGGCTCCGGCGTTAGCGAAATTCTGATCGTGTCGCCTATGCCCTCTTGCAACAGCACAGACAGCGCGGCCGTTGACGCCACAATTCCTTTGCTACCCATGCCGGCTTCAGTTAAGCCCAGATGCAAGGGATAATCGCAGCGCCGTCCCAACTCGCGATAAACTGCAATCAAATCCTGCACTCCTGAAACTTTGCACGACAGAATAATCTTATCTCCGGCCAAGCCAAGTTGTTCGGCCCGTTCTGCATTTTCTAATGCAGAAACAATCAATGCCTCATACATGACAGATTGAGCAGTCCATGGAGTGGGGCGCAGTGCATTTTCATCCATAATCCGGGCCAACAGTCCCTGATCGAGGCTGCCCCAATTCACACCGATCCGAACCGGCTTATTGTATCGGGCAGCAATTTCTATCATCTGTGCAAACTGGGTGTCCCGTTTGGCCCCATGTCCAACATTGCCGGGGTTGATGCGATATTTTGAAAGTGCCTGGGCACATTCAGGATATTCTTTCAGCAGAGTATGGCCGTTGTAATGAAAGTCACCAACGATAGGCACGTCAATTTCCATGCGATCAAGTTGCTCGCGAATTCCGGGAACAGCTTTGGCAGCCTCGGGCGTATTGACAGTGATGCGAACCAGTTCCGAACCCGCCCTGGCCAGTTCTTTAATTTGGATTGCAGTACCGATCTCATCAACAGTATCTGTATTCGTCATAGACTGGATAACGATGGGAGCATTCCCGCCAACAGTCACTTGCCGTTTCCCATGTTCAATGACTACAGCACGACTATGCCGTCTGATGCCGGAGCCTGAAGAGATTGAGGATTGTTCTTTATCTGGATTCATTGCAACCGTCACTTAACACTTAAATTGACTACATTACTTCCGTCCTGCGCATGCAACATCAAATTCTGACCTCTTAGCTTGGCGCTAACCCCTGGAGCATTACCTATAACGACATTCAATGGTTCGTTGACGCCAATTAGTTCTTCACTACCGGCTTTATATAAATGCGATATAACGACCGAGCCATCTAGGCGTTTGACCTGAATCCAGGAATCCTGCTGAAAACTAAGGGCCAGTGAATCTGACAGTGACATACCAGTATTTTTTTGCTCAAACGGCTTGCTTTCAACAACAGGCGCTTTTTCAATAGTTACAGATTCAACTTTATCTGCATCGCCTGATGGACCTGCCGGTGCGGCTGCCTGCGTCTCCGCTGTAGTGCCGGCATCATTCTTTGCTCCTGCATTGGACTCACCAACTGCCTCAGACGAAGCTAAACTGACCGGAGGCAGAACACCGTTTTCGATTACAGCAGCTGAGTTGACCGAACCGGTCACATGCAACACACTAAGCAGTTCCGTCCGATATACAAAAGCTGCGAGCAAAAGTAAAAACAGCAACACCAATCCGGCAAGGATCTTCTGTGGATTATTACTGTGACGCCAAGGCATTCTGCCATTTGGAAAGGGCATATCCAGCTTGGGCCGGTCTATTGATTTTGCAGGCAATTTTTCAAATTCAACCGTCAGCTCTTCAACCAGCGGCACTGAATCAATTTTCAAAAATTTCGCATAGGTGCGCACAAAACCCCGGACAGTCAGCATATCAGGAAACACCGAGTAATTTCCTGCTTCAATTTCGGCGATCTGGCGCACAGACCATTTCAACTGGCCGGCTATCTGTTCAACAGACAAGTCCTGCCTGGACCGCGCTGTGGCAAGTCGCTCCCCAACAGTCAATTGTTTCGGAGCATGCTCAGGCTGATTTTCTTCAGTACCAGACACAATAGTCAATTTAACGGCTTCATTCATCAAATGCTCCGCGCTGTGATAATGCATCTTCATCGGAGTCCGGGTACCGACGATGAAGTTGTGAAGCCAAACTCTGTACCGCGCTATGATCATTCAATTGATGGTTAATCCTGATGGCCAGCCACAAGATTTCAGCACTGAACGAATCAGATTTGATCAGGCGATTGATATAAAGCTGGGCGCGTGTCCAATCCTGTTTATGGTAATTGATGCGCGCCAGATTCAAATTTGTGGTGGGATTATTGGGATCTAATCGAACTGATTGTAAAAAATAGGTCTCGGCCAAACCAAAGTCTTTCATTTTCAAGCTACACAAACCCGCATTGTTCAGCGCCTTTACCGGCTGATTATACATACGATCTTTAATCACCCTGTCAAATAACTCCATGGCCTGCTTGTCGCGATTGTTCTGACAAAGAAACCACCCATAATTATTGGCGTTATCTGAACTACCTGGACTTAATTTAACAACTTTTAAAAAATCCTGTTCGGCCAAATCATTTTCCTGCATTTGCATATAGACCACTGCGCGCACAGCGTAGGCATCACTCAGATTTGGATCGATTGCAATTGCATTATTCAGTTCTTTAATGGCTGTTGCCAATTGGTCCTGCTGAAAATAACTGATTCCAAGCTGCAATCTGATCGCAGCCCGTTTTGCATCATTCACCTGCGCTTGAGAATTATCGGCCGATGGCGACATCATTTTCGGCGCATCATAAGTTGTTTTACATGCAGTCAAAAATCCAGACATCACCAAACAAAACAATAAGCACCGAGCACAATTTCTCATCAAGTTATCTCCACGATTCGACCAAAATTGGGACCAAATTTTTTTTGATACTCAACCTGTTTTTGCATTCGTTCCTGGACACGGGTTCGATCCTGCACTTCGCCTGCCAACTGACCGCACGCAGCATCAATATCATCTCCGCGGGTTTTGCGTATCGTGGTCACCAGACCAGCATCGGTCAACAATTGTGCAAATGCCTTGATACGCACGTTCGTGGAGCGTTTTAATCCAGATTCCGGAAACGGATTAAACGGGATCAGATTAAATTTACAGGGAACATCGCGCACCAACTCAATAAGTTCACGCGCGTGCTGCTCAGTATCATTGACGCCATCGAGCATGCAATATTCGAAAGTGACAAAATCCCGCGGAGCGAATACCAGATACCGCCGACATGCTGCCATCAATTCAATTAATGGATATTTCTTGTTCAATGGCACCAGACCATCGCGCAGCAGATCATTTGATGCATGCAGAGAAACCGCCAACGCTACCGCGCACTCCTGGGATAATTTATCCATCATGGGAACAACACCGCTGGTTGACAACGTCACGCGGCGGCGCGATAAGCCATAAGCGTTATCATCCAACATTAATTTCAGGGCCGTCACCGTCGGCTCGAAATTCAACAGCGGCTCACCCATACCCATCATGACCACATTGGTAATCTGGCGTTCGCCTTTCTGGCCTGAGGGGATACCTTTGGTTTTGCGTAATTCAAATTCAGCCATCCACAACTGGCCGATAATTTCTCCAACTGAGAGGTTGCGATTAAACCCCTGCTTCCCGGTTGAACAGAAACGGCAGTTCACTGCACAGCCAGCCTGGGTAGAAATGCACAGAGTTCCGCGATTTTCTTCCGGAATGAACACTGTTTCAATTGCATTACCCTGCCCCACATCCAGCAACCACTTGCGCGTACCGTCAGTCGAAGTATGATCGCTGATGACGGCAGGCGCCTGAACAATCGCCCTGCCTGCCAACTTATCGCGCAGCGACCTGGCCAGATCTGTCATCGCCTCAAATTCACTGACCCCGAACTGATGTATCCAGCGCTGCAACTGCTTTGCCCGGAACGGCTTCTCGCCCAACTCACCGCAGTAAGCAATCAATTGAGCTGGATCCAGATCCAATAAATTAATGAGAGCCGTCATTTACATCTTTCAAACCAGGACAATTGCGTCGCCAGACAATCAAAGTACAGTCAATTCAATTAACGTGAAAATATATTCAGGGCCGGGAAAAAGTAAGCAATTTCAACCGCAGCAGTTTCTACCGCATCAGATCCGTGCACTGCATTCGCGTCGATCGAATCAGCGAAATCGGCACGGATCGTGCCTTTTTCTGCCTTTTTAGGATCTGTAGCGCCCATCAGATCACGATGAGTCAGGATAGCGTTTTCGCCTTCCAATGCAGTTACCATCACTGGGCCAGAGATCATGAAAGTGACCAGGTCATTGAAAAATGGGCGGGCCTTGTGCACAGCGTAAAAACCTTCAGCTTCAGCGCGTGACAACTGAACCATGCGGGCGGCAACAATTTTCAAACCGGCAGATTCAAATCGGCTGTAGATTTGACCAATTACATTTTTCGCAACTGCATCAGGCTTGATAATCGATAATGTGCGTTCAATTGCCATACAAAACTCCAATAAAATGAAAGGATTAAGGGTGAAAAATAAAAATCATCTAACCCATGATTTTAACATAAATCCACTGACGAACTAATAATTTAGCCATATTACAAGGCAGGACCCGAACATTCGCTGCCAAACCCTCAGTTGCTGACGCGTCCGGAACAAAAATTTACCGCGCATTATTGAAGCTGCAGGGATTACCACCATCTATGCTATCCTTGCATTGTTATTCGTTCATTTCACTGAGGAAGATAAAATGAATCAAAATTTTGAACAATCGATTGTATTTGGTAACGATGGTGCGTTAGTCCGCCATAGAGTTCTGCGCAATACGTATTGGTTGCTGGCGTTGTCCATGATACCCACCGTACTAGGTGCATGGATAGGCGTAGAGATGAATTTTTCATTATTCCCCGGTCGTCCAGGCATGTCATTCCTGATGTTTATGGTCGTGGCCTTCGGATTTATGTTTGCCATTGAAAAAACCAAAGAATCTGCAATGGGTGTTGCAGTCTTACTCGGCTTCACGTTCTTCATGGGGCTGATGTTATCGCGCCTGATCGGCTACACACTGGGCTACTCAAATGGCGGCACGCTGATCATGACCGCTTTCGGCGGCACAGCGGCGATACTGGCAGTAATGGCAACCATCGCCACAACATCGAAACGTGATTTTTCTGGCCTGGGTAAGTGGCTGTTTGTTGGACTGATGGTGATCATTGTCGCCAGCATCGCCAATATATTCCTGCATATTCCGGCGCTGTATCTGGCAGTTTCTGTTATCGCTATCGGTATATTTTCGGCCTATATCCTGTATGACGTTCAGCAGGTAATCAATGGCGGAGAGACCAACTACATTTCTGCCACCCTGCGCATTTATCTGGACGTCTACAATATTTTCGTCAACCTGCTTTCGCTGCTTGGCATATTTGGCGGCGACCGGGATTAATCTGTCGATTTGCACTGGGACTTCACCAAAAAAATGCCGACTTAACGTCGGCATTTTTTCGTCAACCTAAACCGGATTCAGATCAAAAACAGCCATCGATTCCACATGTGAAGTATGCGGGAACATATTCACCACCCCGGCCTGTCGCATTACATATCCGGCTTTGATCAATAATCCTGCATCACGCGCCAGGGTGCCCGGACTACATGAAACATAGACGATGCGTTTTGGAAGAAAGTCAGGTCTGAATGTCGAAATCTGCACCAGTGCCTCACACAGCGCCATCGCACCGTCGCGAGGGGGATCCACCAGATAACGATCAAACCGCCCTAACTTGATCAGATCTTCAGCAGTAATCTCAAATAAATTGCGGGTACTGAAACTGACCTTGTCAGTCAATTGATTGGCAACCGCATTCTCCAGAGCCCGTGCAGTCAACGTATCACTGCCCTCAATTCCCGTCACATGATGCGCCTGAGTGGCAATGGGTAAAGTAAAATTACCCAGCCCGCAAAATAAATCGACGATTCTTTCATCTGGCTGCGCATCCAGCAGCCGCAATGCGCGCACTACCATTACCCGGTTAATGTGATGATTGACCTGCGTGAAGTCGGTCGGTTTAAATGGCATTTTTATGCCAAATTCTGGCAGCAAATAATACAATTCAGACGTTTTTGGATAAAAAATTGCAACCGTATCCAATCCGCCCGGCTGCAACCACCACTGAACCCTGTAGCGGTCCGCAAATTCTTTCAGCAATACCTCATCAGCGTCATTCAGTGGTCGCATAATGCGCAACACCAGCGCCGTCACTTCCTCACCCACGGCCAATTCAATCTGCGGCACATCGTTAATGACAGAAAGTTGCGCGATCAGAGCTCTTAACGGCATTAACATCTGCGAAACATGAGCAGGCAGAATTTCACAGCTTTCCGTGTTCGCCACAAAACTGGATTTTTTTTCGTGAAACCCAACCAGCACTGTGCCCTTTTTAGGCACATTTCGAACCGACAGTCTGGCCCGGTACCGATATCCCCAAGTAGGTCCAACAATAGGGCGCAAGATCATGTCCGGCTTTACTTTGCTGATATGCCAAAGACTGTCTTCCAGAACGCGCTGTTTGACTGCCACCTGCGCATCCGCATCAAGATGCTGCATCGAGCAGCCGCCACAAAGCCCAAAATAACTGCATTTCGGTCTGGTCCGTTGCGATGATTCCCGGTGCAACTGCGTCATTTGCGCATTTTCCCAATGCGGCTTTTTTCGGTAAGTCTGGAAACCGACGACTTCGCCTGGCAAGGCACCATCAACAAACACGACTTTACCTTGCGATCCATCTTCATTTTGCAAATGACCGATGCCGCGGGCATCCATGTCAAGCGCGGTGATTTTCATTTTATTGTCAGACATAGGGGTATTCAGAGCGACTCACGGGCAGGAATTCAAGGCTGGCGAGTATAACAGGGAAAGCGACTTACAAAAACTAAGGGGCACTGATGAGTGCCCCTTCAATCATGCCATTGCGAAAATCCGGATCAGATTACAGCAATGCATCCCTTCCAACACCGCGAGACGAAAACGAGCGTTTCAGTTTGATCAATGCTTCCTGCTGAATCTGGCGAATACGTTCACGGGTCACACCCATTTCTTCGGCCAGGGTTTCCAATGTTGCAGGATCATCATTATCCAGACCAAAGCGACGCATGATCACGACACGCTGTTTGTCCGGTAACTTGGATAACCATTCTCTGACCAGCACACTCAGCTCATGACGTTCGGCACGATTGTCCGGACCATCATCGCTGTCGCCTGGCAGCATATCCATCAGACTGGACTGCGGATCATTATCCAGCGGCATATCAAGAGAAGTCGCATGTTCTGACAGCGCCAGAATATCCTGCACTTCGCCCATCGGACGGCCAACCATGTTGGCAATGTCTTCAATCGCTGCATCGCGACCATCATGATGCTGTGCTTCCAGATGATACTTGGCACGCAGAATCTGATTCAGTTCACGGACCACATGTACCGGCAGACGAATGGTACGGGCCTGATTCATGATGGCCCGTTCAATACTTTGTCTGATCCACCAGGTGGCATAAGTCGAAAAACGGAAGCCGCGTTCTGGTTCAAACTTGTCAATCGCGTGCATCAGACCCAGATTACCTTCTTCGATCATATCCAGTAATGCCACACCACGATTAATGTAATGTTTGGCAATCGACACAACCAGACGCAAATTATGTTCAATCATTTTTTGGCGTGCTACAAAATCGCCTTTTTTCGCCAGTGTTGCGCAGGCCAATTCTTCTGGAGCTGTCAACAGAGGACGGGTGCCTATCTGATTTAAATAGTACTGAGTTGTATCTGTAGACAACTCGGCGGCCAACACGGTTTTTAATTCATCAACTGGTTCAACAATGGACTCTTTTGCATCGCTTGCATCGTGGTCATCGCTGGACCCATCGGACAATTCAACTTCACGTAAATCTTCCGAAGCTTCTTCGGACATTTCCTCGTCTAAGAGGCTGTGTTTGGCTGTCATAACATGTACTCAATTTTAGGTTGATGGAATGTTTCTCCAATTCATCGACCCGGTAAAAATTTCATCGGATCGACCGGCTTGCCTTGCTGACGTATTTCAAAATGCAATTTCACACCATCGCTATCCGAATTTCCCATCTCTGCAATTTTCTGGCCTTTACTGATAATCTGTTTCTCTTTGACAACAATTGTTCTGTTATGGGCATAAGCTGACAGCAAATTGTTCGAGTGTTTGATAATGACTAAATTGCCATACCCCCGAATTCCGCTACCGGCATACATCACCGTTCCAGCTGCGGCAGAAAATATGTCCTGCCCCATTTTTCCGGAGATATCTATCCCCTTGCTTTTGTTATCGTCAAAATTTGCAACGACTTTACCTTCCGCAGGCCAATTCCACACAATTTCATCAACTATTACCGGTTCTTGCGAATTTTCTGCCGTTTTTCCGGGTAACTTTGTAGGTGGTTTTCCTACAGCAACATCTGGATTGTCGTTTTTCTGCAACTCCGCCAATGCTGCGTCGGTATAAGGACGCTTGTCTGCACGGGGTCCGTTCTTATTATTGATCCCTGATGGCGCTGCCAAAACTGGTCTGGTCTCAACGCCATTCGCACTGCCTGCTCCGTTGTTGCCATCCGGCGGAGCAATCCGTAAAACCTGACCGACCTTGATATCGTTCGGATTCGCCAGATTGTTCCAGGCCACGATATCGCTGTAGCTTTGTCCTTTATCTAACGCGATCCTGAATAAGGTATCGCCTTTCTTGACGATGTACTGAGTCGCCGACTCATCCAGCTTTGGCGCTGCAGCCGAACCGGCAGGTGCAGCCACCGTTGGTTCTTTGCCAATTTGCTGATTACGATCTTCGACAGGCGCTTTAGTTACTGTCGTTCCGCAGGCTGCGAACAGGCAGCTCACCACTGCCAATAAGGCAATATTTTTTAAACTTTTCATCCGGGTACTCTTAAATAATGCCTGAACGTAATGGTACGAAGTAACAACCTTCCAATACCGTTGTTGTCCAGTCTGCGATTCCAGACCGTTCAATCAGCTGCAACACCTGTTGCTTCTCCCCGACGGGAGCAATTAAACGGCCACCAATAGCCAACTGTTGCAATAAAGCGTCTGGAATCTGCATTCCGGCCGCCGCCAGGATAATACCGTCGAACGGTGCTACCTGAGGCAAACCGCGCATACCGTCACCATAATGCAATCTCAAATTCGCAATCCGAAGAGAACGCAAATTTTTCTTGGCTAATTCATGCAATAGCTTGATGCGTTCTATCGAGTAGACGTTTTCACTTACTGCCGCGAGAACTGCCGCCTGATAGCCACAGCCAGTGCCAATTTCCAACACATTTTTCAGTGCTTTTCCATTACGCATAATTTCAATCATGCGCGCCACAATATAAGGCTGTGAAATGGTTTGTTCGTATCCGATAGGCAGTGATGCATCGATATATGCCTGCCCTACCAGGCCCGATTCGATAAACAGATGTCTGGGTACAGAAGCCATCGCATCCAACACGACACGGTCTTTGATTCCCTGTTTTGCCAGACGTGCAACCATCGCCCTGCGTGGCGCCTCATACGCCAGCGCGGCCTGCACCGGCTGCCGATGGTCATTGCCGATTGGCGCACGAGCAGGCAATGCATGGCTCAGTACCTGCTGACTGGACTTGCGGTTAGCCTGTGCGCTGTGGCTTAAATCGTGATGTCTGACGTTTTGCGTGGCGGTCTGAGGCGTTTCCACTTTCAACACCGAATGACCTGATTTGACGGCGCGGCTGGATGACCTTTTTTCAAGCGAAGACAACGGAAGCGGAAATTGCCGGCTCTTTGCTGTCATTGCCAGGCCTTTTGCAATTTTTCCAATTGCCGGACATGGGTCAAATCGACCTGCAGAGGCGTCACAGAAACATATCCCTGTCCGACAGCATGGAAATCGGTACCGTCGCCACCATCCCTTGCTTCACCGCAAGGCCCGATCCAGTATATCGGCCGGCCGCGCGGATCAACTGATTTGATCACCGGCTCGGATTCGTGTCGCTTCCCCAGCCGGGTAGCGCGGATCCCTTTCAATTCAGCGTAGGGAAGATTGGGAATGTTCACGTTCAGCAGAAAAGGCGACTCCAGTTCGCCCAATCTGTCTTTGACCAGATGCAAAGCAAATCGCGCCGCATCGTCGATATGCTCCCAACCTTTGTCGGCCTGCGAAAACGCAATGGAGGGAACACCAAACAGGTACCCTTCGGTTGCAGCCGCGACGGTGCCAGAATAAAGGGTGTCGTCGCCCATGTTCTGGCCCTGGTTAATGCCGGACACAACCAGATCGGGACGGTAATCCAGCAAACCTGTCATAGCCACGTGAACGCAGTCCGAAGGCGTGCCATCCACAAAATAAACATTTTTACCGGCTTTGAACACCGAAAGTGGTTTGTCCAGGGTTAAGGCATTTGACGCACCAGACCGGTTACGTTCAGGGGCAACCACCACGACTTCGGCTATTTTTGACATCGCATCGGCCAGGGCCAATAAGCCGGGCGCCAGGTAACCGTCATCGTTGCTGATTAATATTCTCATTGTTCTGTTTTCCCTGGCGCTGCAGCTTATTCCTCAATGCTGATTCATTGCAGCGTATTGATGGCAATCCGATGATCGTTGTGCGACCACACTCTATTAATATGACTTATACCGCTTCAGACCCCGTTTCGCCGGTTCTGATCCGTACGACCTGCTCAACATTCTGCACAAAAATTTTGCCGTCACCAATTTTTCCGGTGCGCGCTGCCTTGATAATGGCATCCACCGCGTTATCCACCACCATGTCATCGACCACAACTTCCACTTTGATCTTCGGCAAAAAATCCACGACGTATTCGGCACCGCGATACAGCTCGGTGTGACCTTTCTGACGGCCAAATCCTTTGACCTCGGTAACAGTCAGGCCGGTAACACCTACTTCAGCCAGCGATTCTCTGACCTCATCAAGTTTGAACGGTTTGATCACCGCAGTAATTTGCTTCATGGTGCACTCCAAAAGGAAAATGAATCAATTCAGGTCAGTCACGAAACCTGGAAGTAATGGGATAACGCCAGTCCCGGCCAAAAGCCCGGTGCGTCACCCGAATACCGACCGGCGACTGGCGCCGTTTATATTCGTTGATTTTAATTAAACGGGTAATACGATCCACGTCTTCTTTCATATAGCCCGCGGCGATGATCGCTTCCGTCGGCTGATTTTCTTCCATATACATTTGCATAATACCGTCCAGAATTTCATAGGGCGGCAGCGAGTCCTGATCAGTCTGATCGGGGCGCAACTCGGCAGACGGAGCGCGGGTCAAAATTCTCTCGGGAATGACTAACCCAAGGCTATTGCGGTAGGCGCACAGGCGATAAACAAGAGTCTTTGCAATATCCTTGATCACCGCAAAACCACCGGCCATGTCGCCATACAGTGTGCAATACCCTACCGCCATTTCACTCTTGTTGCCGGTAGTCAGAACGATAGAGCCATATTTATTCGACAATGCCATGAGCAGAGTCCCGCGAATTCTTGCCTGGATATTTTCTTCGGTGGTATCCGCTTTCAGTCCTGCGAACTCCGTCGCCAGGGTGTCTGTAAATGCGGCAAAACAGGCATTGATCGGGATTTCGTCATAGCGCACACCCAGTTTGCTCACCATCTCACGCGAATCAATCCACGATATATCCGCCGTATAGGGCGAAGGCATCATGAGCGCGCGCACCTTGTCCGAACCCAGTGCATCGACTGCAATCGCCAGCGTCAGTGCCGAATCGACGCCGCCCGACAGTCCCAATAAAACGCCTGGAAAACTGTTTTTCCCGATGTAATCTTTTACTCCCAGCACCAGGGCCTGATACACCTGGGCCTCGACTGCCAGCTCGGGTTCGCACACACCGGATACCGGAACAGCGAGTTCAAAATCGACAATCTGCATGTCAACCTGCGCGTGCTTTAACTGAGCAACCACGGCACCTTGGCGATTCATGACAAACGAATTACCGTCAAAGATTAACTCATCCTGTCCACCCACCAGATTGACATAGGCCAGTGACATTCCCTGCGCGCACACGTTATCGCGCATGACCTGATAACGCAGATGCTGCTTGTTCATGTGAAATGGTGATCCGTTGAGGACCAGCAAAACTTCGGCACCGGCGGATCGGGCCTGAGCCGGCATGGTACCGCTCCAGGTATCTTCGCAGATAGCGATGGCAAACCGGGTTTTTTTCAACTCAAAAACCACAACTTCCTGTCCCGCTTCAAAATACCGTTTTTCATCAAACACATGGCCATTCGGCAGATCATGTTTCAGGTACATCGCCTGAATCTGGCCGTTCACCAGCAGGGAAGCCGCGTTAAAACGCCTGCCGTTCTGCATGACCGGATGACCAACCAGCACATGCAGGTCGGTGAATTCTGCCAGACTGTCTGCCAAAGACCGCAGCGCATTCTGACTTGCAAGGTAAAATGAATCGCGCAACAGCAGGTCTTCCGGCGGATATCCAACCAAAGACAATTCGGGTGTCAGTACAATGTCGGCACCCTGCTGAAAGGCTTTCCGGGAAAAATCGACAATTTGCGCGCTGTTGTTCGCCAAATCGCCAACCGTACTGTTCATCTGAACTAATGCAAGCTTGATCATGATCCGACACTAAATATATGCAAGAAGCGAATTATCGCACGACTGTGGTCAATAATTTATCTGAAATTTCTTCTGCACAATGGGAGCGATT
>Ga0075019_10001172_pt1 | contig 14887 bp, 15 predicted proteins | sample ColStrG_CSR_2013_FD_71473 | JGI IMG/M metagenome (GOLD analysis project Ga0075019, IMG submission 71473) | Freshwater sediment microbial communities in response to fracking from Pennsylvania, USA - Cold Stream Run_MetaG_CSR_2013 | ecosystem: Environmental > Aquatic > Freshwater > Creek >...
GCACCAATGCTCCGCCCAGCACCAGTTCAGCACCCTTGAAAAACGGTAGCTCAAATAATCATAGTTATTGGGCGGATGCAACAGGCCCCCGGCAAAAGCGAGCAAGGCCAGAATGACAAAAAAAACCGGCCCCAACCGCCTGCAGCGCCGGGCCCACGAAAGCAGGCAGAACGTCCGGCAGTCCAAACGGCTCAAACACCAGCCGGAAAGCGGCACCGCCACCATGAAGGTGAGACCATAACCGATCGGGTTGAGGAAATGAAAACACGACAGCACCCAGCCGGAAACGGAGGCCCAAGCCGAAAAAGCAATCCATGCCGCCACCGGATCCGGCACCAGATACCGTCCCAGCAGCCTGATTTTGAAATTCACAGACAATTATACTTCAGGATGCACCACAGGGCGCGGAACCCGTCGCGCCATCCGATTTTTTTACCTTCTTCGTAGGTGCGACCGTAATAGGAAACCGGCACCTCGTAAATGCGCAAGCGCGGCCGCAAGCGCGCCACCTTGGCCGTGATCTCGGGCTCGAAACCGAATCGATTTTCCTCCACCTGGATTTGCCGGAGCACCTCCAGACGGAAGGCTTTGAAACAGGTCTCCATGTCGGTCAGGTTCATGTTGGTGAACATGTTCGACATCATGGTGAGAAAACGGTTGCCGAGAAAGTGCCAGTAATACAGCACCCGGTGGGCACCCGCCCCCTGGAAACGCGAACCAAACACCACGTCTGCCTTGCCGTGCAACAGCGGCGCCAGCACCAGGCCGTATTCGGCCGGATCATATTCCAAATCCGCGTCCTGGATGATCACATATTCCGAAGTGGCATGCAGGAAGGCGGTGCGCAGCGCTGCCCCCTTGCCCTGATTCACGGTGTGGCGGTACAATTGAATGCGCTTGTCCCCTTCCGCCTCCCTGGACAAGACCTCCCAGGTATTGTCCTTGGAACAATCATCCACCACCACCAGTTCACGAACCACGGGCTGGGCCAGGACGGTTTGCACCATCTCGGCCACGGTGGCTTCCTCATTATAGACCGGCATCACGACGGTCAGACAGGGGCGGTTTTCAACACTCATGGGTCATGCGATTGCAGTGCCCTGATGTAAGCAACGCCCCAGTGCAATGACAATCCAGAAAAATCCACCCCCGGCTTTGAAAAAATCTCCGCTTGCCCCCGTTCCGGCGGTGAATTAGGGTATTCGTTCGTTTCGCAGCCTTAGCTTAGTGGTAGAGCGCCTGCTTCACACGCAGGAGGTCACTGGTTCGAACCCAGTAGGCTGCACCATCCAAATCTAGAAAATGAAAATCGGCATCGCGGCAGACCACGGCGGCTTCAGCATCAAAACCCGGCTCAAAACAGAACTCGAGGCCGAGGGACATCAGGTGGTCGATTTCGGTCCCCACACCCTTGATCCAGCCGATGATTACCCCGATTTCGGCATCCCCGCCGCCCGCGCCGTGGCCTCCCATGACGTGGACCGCGCCATCCTCATTTGCAACAACGGCATCGGCATGAGCATGCTGGCCAACAAAATCCACGGCGTACGTGCCGCGCTGGTTTACAACGAACACTCCGCCCGCGACACCCGCCAGCATCACGACTCCAATGTACTCTGCCTCGGTGGTCAGGAATTCCCCCCGGAGCAATTGCTCAGGTTCAGCCAGATCTGGCTGACCACAGACTTCGCCGCCGGTCGACACGAACGCCGCATCAACAAGGTCGAAGCGCTGGATCAAGCGTAACGATTTTCATTGTCCAGCCAGGAATAAATCCACCGCCGCCCGCACCGCACAGGTCTGTGCCCGCACCCGTTGTTCCAGACCCGCCGCCCGGCTCGGTGTCTCAAACGTACAGGAAAGCTGCGGCCAGAGCCGTGCCAGAAAAATCGCCTCCGGCCAGTTCACCGGATCATCCGCCTCCGGCGGATGGGTGATGTAACCCCGGTCCGTCACCTCATGACCGTCCAACACCCGGCCCGGCTCCAGAGGCATGACCTCCTCAACCGCACGTAAAATCCCCCGGCCCAACCACGGATGCCCGGAGGTGTTGATTTCATACAAATAAAATCCGCTGGTCTCCCAGTCTTCGTGGAGCGACAGCGACAGGCTGTGTGGAGACTGCGCGCGCAACCAGGCCGTATGGGCCGTGATTTCCGGTGAAATCGTCCGGCGATACTCGCGGTTCAAATCCAGACCTGCCGCATTCTCGCGCGTCCCGAGCTGCAATCCGGTCGGATTAAGCAACGGGCAGATGGACCAGGAGGCACGATCGTCAAAAAATCCGTCGCGCAAAAGTTCCAGCAGCGCCTCCACCCCGGCCGGTTCATCACCATGCATCCCCGCCGACAAATAAATCCGCGGTCGCTCCGGTCGCGGCCGGGTCAGGGCGGGCAGCACCCATTCCCCCGCCCGGCCCATTTCGTGGTACATAAAACCGGAGCTTTCCGCCGCCGCATTTATTTTTTGCAAAGTTGAGACTATATCCATACGAGCTCAAACGCCTGAAATCCGAATCCAAAGTTCATCCAGCCGCACCTGAATGTGAGGTGCCTCTTTAACCTCAGACAAAGGTTGCAGACAAGTAAATATCTATTGGCGGTCCGGAACACGCCGCATATCAAGCCCGACAAGATCTCAAGCCACGCCGCCCAGCTCCATTTCCAGCGCCTGCACAATCAATCCCATCTGCTCTTCCAATCCCTCCGGCACCGCTTTTTCCAACAACACCCGCACCTTGTTTTCCGTACCCGAGTAGCGGATCAAAACCCGGCCCCGCCCGTTCATTTCCTGTTCCACCGCCCGCACCGTCTGTTGCAGCAACTCCAGTTGCTCCAGTGGTTTTTTTTCCCGGACCTTGAGATTTTTCAACAGTTGCGGATATTTCCGCATGCCGTGGCGTAATTCCCTCAATGGCCGGCCCGTCTCCACCATCACCCGCAAAATCTGCAGGGCACTGAGCAACCCATCGCCCGTCGGCAAATACTGCAAAAACAGCATGTGACCCGACTGCTCACCGCCGATACCGTAGCCGCCCGCGCGCATCGCTTCCAGGACGTAACGATCCCCCACCGCCGTCCGCACCACCCGTCCGCCGGCGGCCTGCAGGGCTTCATCCAAACCCAGATTACTCATCACGGTGGCAACCAAAGTCCGTTCCGGCAAAAGTCCTGTCTGCAGGGCATGCAAGCCTGCCATGGCCAGTAATTCATCCCCATCCAAGGGTTCACCGTTTTCATCCAGCATGACCAGGCGGTCCGCATCCCCGTCGTGGCAAAGACCCACCGCCCCGCACTGCAGGGGCATCCGGGACTGCAACATTGCCGGATGCAGACTGCCGCAATGGCGGTTGATGTTGGTACCGTCCGGTGCGGAAGCAATGCTGGTCACAGAGGCCCCCAGGGACTGCAGGATCTCCGGCGTGCTGCGCCAGGCCGCCCCGTGGGCTGCATCCACGAACACTTGCAGGCCATTTAAGGAAAACCCGGCCGGCAGACTCTTCTGCAAAGCCAAACGGTAAACTTCACGGTACTCCGGCGTGCTTTCATACTGCGCCGCTTCCGGCGCGGTCAGCGATCGCGGCAGCGGAACCGTTTCAATCCGTTTCTCCAACTCCAGCTCAACCGCATCGGCCAGCTTGTATCCGTCCGGTCCGAAAAACTTGATGCCGTTGTCCGTGTACTCATTGTGTGAGGCGCTGATCATGATTCCCGCCGCCGCCTGCTGTTGCAGGGTCAACAGCGATATCGCCGCCGTCGGTAACACCCCCACCTTGCAGACCCGGGCTCCGGCCTCCTCCAACCCCTGGCACAACGCCGCCTCCAACACCGGACCGGAAGCACGGGTGTCACGTCCGACCACCACCCGTGGATTTTTCTGCGCCTCGCCAAAAAAAAGCGCCGCCGCACCGCCGCAACGATAAACAAATTCCGCGGTCATGGGCTCGCGCCCAAACTCCGCGCGGATGCCGTCTGTGCCGAACCATTTGCGTTTCATTTTTTATCCCTTTGACGACTGCGCCCGTGGATCAGCAGGGCGGTCAACCGCTCCCGCAACCGGTCCGGGTCCAGATTGCGCTCCAGACTGCCGTGCAGGGCCAGCGAAATTTCCCCGCGCTCCTCGGAAAGTGCCACCACCACCGCATCGCTCTCCTCGGAAAAACCGATGGCGGCCCGGTGCCGCAACCCCAAATGCCGGTCCAAGGACTGCTGCTGGGTGAGCGGAAAAATACAGCCCGCCGAAACAATGCGTTCCCCGTAAATGATGACCCCGCCGTCATGCAGCGGCGTCTTGTCCGTGAAAATGGTCACCAACAATTCCTCCGACACCGTGCTGTCGATGACCACCCCGCTTTCGCGCGTCTGGGCATTGATCATGGAACGCTCGGCTGCAATGAGCGCGCCCAGCCCATTGGACTGCAATTCCGTCACTGCGCGCACAATGCTTTCGATCAAAAAATGGCGGTTGGGGTTGTGACTGTGCAGAAAGGCTTCGCCCAGCTCGGAAAAAAAACGCCGCAACTCGGGCTGGAAAACCACGATCAGCATGATGATGACGAAAGCGCTGGAGGCCTTTAAAATTTCACCCAGAAAACGCAGGTCGAGCAATTCGCTCAGGATGACCAGCGACCCGATCAAAAGGACGGCCCCCACCATGGCCCGTCCGCCGCGGGTTTTGTGAAAGAGCCGGTACAAATACCAGAGCCCCATCAGAAAAATGGCGAGCTGCAGAATGATTTTAAACCAGACCATGCCGCCCTATGATGCCGTCGAGTCCGTACCGCGATCAAGCAGGAACGACATTTTCCACAGTCGGGCATAAGCCTCCACCTCGTGCACCCGCCAGATCTGGGGATGTGGCTGGCGCAACAGCCATGCATGCGCCGCCAAGCCCCCTGTCAAACGCTCCTCCGGCCCCACTCCCAGCAGCCGGGAGATGAAGGATTTGCGCGACAACCCCCAGACCACCGGACGCCCGAAGGCCGCCCAGTCTGATGCGGCGCGGATCAGGGTCAGATTATGTTCCGGCGTTTTTCCGAAGCCCAGGCCGGGATCAACCGCCAGGCGCTCACGCGAAACCCCCAACCCATCCAGACGACCGCACAAATCACGCAAAAAAAGCCCCACCTCGGCCGCCACATTCTGGTACACCGGATTCAGTTGCATCCGGTCCGGACGATCCAGACTGTGCATGCAAATGTAAGCCGCCTTCGATTCCGCCACCACGGACAACAACGCCTCATCCCAACGTCCGCCGCTCACATCGTTGATGATCACCGCCCCCGCCTCCAGCGCCTCACGCGCCACGCGGGATTTGTATGTATCAATCGAGAGCAAAACATCCGGCCAGCGACAGCGGATTTCACGCAGCACTGGAACCACCCGCCTCAACTCCTCCTCTTCATCCACCGGCATGGCGCCAGGCCGTGTGGATTCACCCCCCACATCCAGAATGACTGCCCCCGCTGCGATCTGTTGCTCCGCCCGGCGCAAGGCCCCGTCCAGACTGAAATGCAATCCGCCATCGGAAAAGGAATCGGGCGTGACGTTGAGTATGCCCATCAAAACCGGGCGTTCACCCAGCGTCAAAAAACCTCGGGCATGCTGCCAGCGCATTGGAATTGGCTCCGTAAAAAAAAAACGGGGCGGGTTTCATCCCGCCCCGACTGCAATTATCTTTCGAGTGGGTTCACGCTCCGGCAGGCGCCCCGGCCAGTCCGGGCAGATCGCCACCACCCTTGGTTTTGTCCGAGGCCGCTTGGGCAGATCCCAGCGGTTCCTGCGGCAAAGGCAGCGCCGGCGGCGTGCTCTGACGCGGCGGCGGGTTGTTCATGCGCCCGGTCTTCATCAATTCCTCCACCTGGCTGCCCTCGAGTGTCTCATATTCGAGCAGTGCCTTGGCAATGTTCTCCACCTTGTCGCGATGCTCCTCGATGAGCCGACGCGCATGGTCATGAGCGGTGGTCACAAGCTCGCGCACCTCGCGGTCGATCTCCCGCGCCGTTTCCTCGCTGTAACCGCGGGAACGGCCGATGTCGCGCCCGAGGAAAACATAATCCTCATGGTCACCGTATTCCACCATGCCGAGCTTCCCGCTCATGCCCCATTCACAAACCATTTTCTTGGCATACCAGGTCGCCATCTTGATGTCCCCGGAGGCGCCGCTGGAAACGTCGCCGATGAAAATTTCCTCCGCCACCCGGCCGCCCATCAACACGCACAAATCATCCACGATTTTGCGGCGGGCATAACCGTAACGGTCCTCTTTGGGCAGCATCATGGTCACGCCCAGGGCCGGACCCCGCGGAATGATGGAAACCTTGTGCAGCGGGTCGGTGTGATCCAACAACACGTTGAGCAGGGCATGGCCCGCCTCATGATAGGCCGTGATCTTCTTTTGTTCGTCGCTCATGGCCATGCTGCGGCGCTCGCGGCCCCAGCGTACCTTGTCCCGCGCCTCTTCCAAATCCGGTTGTTCGATGGCGTCGGCGTTGCGGCGTGCCGCCAACAGGGCGGCTTCGTTGATCAGGTTGGCCAGTTCGGCCCCGGAAAATCCGGGCGTGCCGCGGGCGATCACACCCCACTGTACATTGTCCGCAACCTTCACCTTCACCGAGTGTACCTGCAAAATCTGTTCGCGCCCCTTGACGTCGGGCAGGTTGACCGTGACTTCGCGGTCAAAACGGCCCGGGCGCAGCAGCGCCGGATCGAGCACGTCCTTGCGGTTGGTGGCGGCAATGATGATGACGCCCTCCGTGGTGTCGATGCCGTCCATTTCCACCAGCAGCGCATTGAGTGTTTGCTCGCGCTCGTCGTGCCCACCGCCCAGTCCGTGACCGCGACTGCGTCCCACGGCGTCGATTTCGTCAATGAAGATCAGGCAGGGCGCGGATTTGCGGCCCTGTTCGAACATGTCCCGCACCCGGGAGGCGCCCACGCCGACAAACATCTCCACAAAATCGGAACCACTAATGCCGTAAAACGGCACGTCGGCCTCGCCGGCAATGGCCTTGGCCAGCAGGGTCTTGCCGGTGCCGGGAGGTCCCACCATCAACACTCCCTTGGGAATGCGCCCGCCCAGTCGTTGAAATTTTTTGGGGTCCTTCAAAAATTCAACGATCTCCTTCACTTCCTCCTTGGCCTCATCCACGCCGGCCACGTCCTTGAAAGTGATGCGGTTTTTATCCTTGCTCAAAACCCGCGCCTTGCTGCGTCCGAAATTGAAGGCGGACTTCCCGGCCATGCGCATTTGCTGGCGGAAGAGCAGGTACATCAGGACGATGAAAACCCCGAACGGCAACATGCCGATCAAGGCCTGCCAAAGACTGTTGTCCGCATAATCCTGCGGCACCTTGTCAAAACCAGCCGCCTTGAGCTGCTCGTTGAGGTCTTTTTGAAAACTCAGATTGACCGGCACCCGGTATTTGCGCTGGGGCAGTCCCTGCGCACTGGGGACTTGCGCCTCCGGTTTCAGTTTGCCGGTCAAAAAGCTGGTACCCGCGGTCGGTTCGGTCAACAAACTGACCGTCTCGATTTTTTTATCCGTCAAAAACTGACTAAACTCCTGGAAATTCAGATCCCGTTCGGTACCTTCCGTTTTCAGCTTGTGGGCGTAAAAGGCGAGCAGGATGACCGAACTGGCGACAATCAATAACGCAAGCCCCTTCCAATTAGAGGGTTGCGGGCCATTTCCGTTGTCATTGCTTCTGCGGATGGGGGCTTTGGGCAGTTTGGGTTTACGGGGCGGTAGATTTTCAGACGACATTATGCTCCAAGCTATCACACCTGTATTTTGAGTGCAAGCGGCACAAAAAAGGGGAAATCAGGTCTGAGATCTGATCCGCACCCGCCAGAATCTGGATATTCCGGTCAGCGCAGCAACATGCCGGTTTCAAGCCGGGCCCCCCGGGCAAACTCCGCCGCCTTCATGCGTTTGCGCCCTTCCAGTTGCACTTCCCGCAACAGCAATCCCCCCTCGCCCGCCGCCACCAACACTCCATGATCGTCAATCCGCAACACCGTTCCCGGATTGCCCTTGGCCCGCCTCGACACAATGGTGGTGAACACCTTCAACATTTTCCGACCGGAAACATCCTCCAGCCAGTTGTAGGCACCCGGCCACGGGTCCATGGCGCGGATGTGGCGGTCAATGCTGATCTGGGTCTGCGTCCAATCGATCCAGCCATGCTCTTTTTTCAGCTTGGGCGCGTAGCTGGCACGCAGATTGTCCTGCACCGTGTGACTGGCCCGGCCCTCCCGTATCAACTCCAGCGCTTCCAACAAAACCTTGGGAGCCAATCCCGCCAGCCGGTCATGCAACACTCCCGCCGTTTCGCGACGCCGGATGCGCAGGGATTCCTGCAACAGAATGTCGCCCGTATCCAGCCCCGCATTCATCCACATGACCGTGATGCCGGTTTTAGCATCCCCTTGGCGCAGGGCCGCCTGAATGCAGGAGGAGCCCCGATGCCGCGGGAGTAGCGAGGCGTGAATGTTGAGACAGCCCAGGCCCGGCAGATCGAGCAGCTTCTGTTTCAAAATCTGACCGTAGGCACAAACCACAATGACCTCGGGCTTCAGGTAGGCCAGTTGATCCAACACTGCGGGGGCATTGATGTTTTCCGGTTGATAGATGACGAGATGTTTCTCATAGGCCAGTTTTTTGACCGGTGAGGCCAGGGCCTGCAAATGCCGGCCGGCCGGCCGGTCAGGCTGGGTCACCACCCCCGCCACCTGACAATGACGGTCTTCCATCAGGGCCCGTAGGGCGGGCAACCCGATTTCACCTGTTCCAATATAAACGATTCTCATGCGGATGGCCTGGATCTGGCCCAGACCCTAGACAATCCCATTGTCCGCCGGAACAGGATGCGTGTCAATGTGCTGCAACATGTTCCGCAACACCTGATACGGATATTTGGTGGCATCGATTTCAACGGTGCGCCCCACCCCGTAAAAATCCAGCACCGGCCTCGACTCATCCTCGTAGGTTTGGAGTCGTGCCCGAATAATCTCCACCTTGGCGTCATCCAAACGGTTGTCACTGAGGGCACGACGCTGCATGCGCTCCACCAGCAAATCGCGTTTGGGACAGGACAAATGAAAAATTTTAATGACCTGCAAATGGCTTTGCAGCATTTTGGCCTGGCTCAAATTGCGCGGGATACCGTCCAAAACCAGTACGTCCATGTCCGGTTTGTACTGGCCCATGGCAATGATTTTGTTGATGTGGTTTTTCCAGAGGTCCACCGTGACGTCGTCAGGCACCAGTTCCCCGCGGCCGGAATACTGCAAAAAAGCCCGACCCAGATTCGACTGCAAATCGAGTCCGCGGAAAACATCGCCGCAGGCCACGTGCACAAAACCCGGCACCATACCCAGGATACGACCCTGAGTCCCCTTGCCCGAGCCGGGCGCACCAAAAATCAAAAACGCCTTGAACTGCATGGCTCATTTCAACAAAAGACCCTGCAGACCACAAATACTTATTGTCTCTTATAAAAGTTTAATACTGGAGCCCTGGCCTGATGAGCTTCTCTTCATCCCGCCGGATTTCACGGCTCCCATAATCGCCTTGCCAGCAAGGGGGTTTGAATATAAGTTTTCCAGCATGTCAGCGTCCTGCGAATCCATCTGCCCGACCGCCTCTTGGTCGGCAGGGACGCTTGCGGCCTCAATGATTATCATTGCCTGAGGGCCTTGTGTCTCCGGTGGCATCCGTCCGGGACACCCAAGGCCCGGAACTTCCGGATCGATCAACCCTGAATTATTTTATGAAAGCATCCCTGAACATCTACGACACGACCCTGCGCGACGGCGCCCAGGGCGAGGGCATCAACTTTTCCCTGGCGGACAAACTTTTGCTGGCCGAACGGCTGGATGCCTTTGGCGTGCATTACATCGAGGGTGGCTGGCCCGGCTCCAATGAAAAGGACATCGCTTTTTTTGCCGAAGCCGCCAAACGGAAATGGACTCATGCCAAAATCGCCGCTTTCGGCAGCACACGCAAAGCCGGTGTGCCTGTGGAACAGGACAGCCAGGTCCGGCTGCTCCTGGATGCGGAAACCCCCGTCGTCACTTTCTTCGGCAAAACCTGGCTTCTGCATGTGGAAAAGGTCCTGCGCACCACGCCCGACGAGAATCTGCGCATGATCGCTGACACCGTGGCCCATCTCAAAAAGCAGGGGCGGGAGGTGATTTATGATGCCGAGCATTTCTTTGACGGTTACAAAGCCCATTCCGACTACGCGCTGCAAACTCTGCGCGCAGCGCTCGAGGCCGGGGCGGATTGTCTGGTGCTTTGCGACACCAATGGCGGGAGCCTGCCCGATGAAGTGGGAGCCGCCACCCGCGAGGTGCTGGCCGCTCTGCCCCAGGCCAGACTCGGCATCCACACCCACAACGACTGCGGGCTGGGCGTGGCCAACGCCCTGGCCGCAGTGGAAAACGGCGCCCGGCAAATCCAGGGCACCCTGAACGGCTTCGGCGAACGCACCGGGAATTGCAACCTGACCACGGTCCTGCCGATTCTGGAACTCAAAATGAACCGTCCGGTGCTCCCTCCGGGACACCTCGCCCAACTGCAACAGCTTTCCCGTTTCGTGGATGAAATCGCCAATCTCCACCACGACACCCGCGCCCCCTTTGTCGGCCTCTCGGCCTTCGCCCACAAAGGCGGCATGCACGTCAATGCCGTCAACAAAACCGACCTGAGTTACGAACACATCGAGCCGTCCGTGGTGGGAAACCGGCAACGCATCCTCGTGGGAGAACTCTCCGGACGCACCAATGTCATGCTCAAGGCGCGCGAACTGGGCTTGCAGATCGAGGAAAAGGATGCCGCCACCCGCGGGATTCTCGACCAGATCAAAGCCATGGAAATGCAGGGTTATGAATTCGAGGCTGCCGACGCCTCCTTTGAATTGTTGGTGCGCCGCGCCCTGCAGGCCTACACCCCGTTCTTCGAACTGGAAGCCTACCACACCTCACTGACCAGGAAGGTGCACCCGCATTTCACCAGTTGCGAGGCCACCGTCAACATCAAGGTGGACGGAAAGGCCATCGCCACGGTGGCCGAGGGCGACGGCCCGGTGAATGCACTCGATCAATCCCTGCGCCGTGCACTCGGTGGACGTTATCCGCAAATTTCCAAACTCACGCTCATCGATTACAAGGTGCGCATCATCAACTCCGGGCTCGGCACGGCCGCACGCACCCGCGTGCTGATCGAATCCAGTGATGGCGAAAGCCAATGGGGCACGGTGGGCGTTTCCGACAATGTGATCGAGGCCAGTTGGCTCGCGTTGGTGGACAGTGTGGAGTATTTCCTGCTCAGGAGCAGCGGTCAAAAATCCTGACCGGCCTGCTCATCGAGCAGCTCTTCCATCTTCTGCTTGGCGCGTTTCAAGAAATTGAGCCAGGTCAGTCCACCGACAAAACATCCCAGCCCCAGCGGCAACAGGGCGTAAACGACCACCACGGCCCAGCCCAGCAGGGCAATGGATTCCCTGACGTCCAATCCACTCGACGTGATCAGGGTCACAACAATAAAACCCAGCGGCACGATGACCAGCAACAGACCGACCCCCATGAGGGTGTTGGCCAGATTCATGCGTGAGGTGATGTTTTTGTTCATAATGAGATTCTGTCATTGAACCCCCGTAACAAATCCCTGTCAAGAATCTCGTGGCACCGGCGCAGGCGAATCGGGAAACAATTCCCGTGCCAGTTGCTGTAGTTCATGCAAATGCGACTGCACCCCGCCCGCCGCCTGCTCCATTTTTCCGATGTACTCCAGAAATTTCGGATCCGCCCCTCCGTACTTTTTCAGCAGCGGCAGATAGCCCGTCATGGGACTGATTTGGTTGCTCAGCAGATGAACCAACTGCCGCACCCGCACCCCGCGCGGCCCGGAAAGCCAAAGCTCCAGCATGGCCCAATCCGCCGGACGGGTGATTTTCAGATTCAGCCGCGCTGTTTCCACCAGAAATACCGGATGCCCGAGCCGTTCCACGGCCGCCGCATCATCCGTGATTGCCACCGACTCCGCCTGCACCCGTGCATACGCCTCCCGCACCCAGTCACTGCGGAAAACTTGCGGCGTGCCCATGGCCCATATTTTTGAGCGGTCCAGGGTCCTGGTGACCCGCGCCGATTCGTCGGCCTCCTTCAAGGTGTCACTGGCCCGGTGGGCCGTGATGGCCGCGCCCTTTTCCCGGGCCACCCCCAGCACTTCTGCGATCGTCTCCTCGCAAAGCAGAGGCCGCGCGGCATCATGAATCAAAATTTGTTGTGCCTCCCCGGCGCAAGCCTGCAAGCCGGCAAAAACCGAATCCTGCCGCTCCGCCCCGCCTTCGATGATTTTCACCGGATTGACACCAGGCGTTTTTTGCACCAGATCTTCGATCGCTGCGAAAAGATCCCGGCGCGTCACCAGCACCAGTTCGGTGATGGAAGGCGATTCTCTCAGGGCTTGCAGGGCGTACTGCAACACCGGACGGCCCGCCAGCGGAGTGAGAATTTTGTCAAAACCCAGGCGGCGGCTGCGCCCCGCCGCCAGAAGTATGGCCGAACAGTTGCTCATCAGGGGACTCAGCGTTTGCGCGTGTCTTCCGGCTTGTCTTTGTTCTGTTCCTTTTCCGCCGACAAATCCTTGTAAAAAAGGAGGCCCCGCACCCGCAGGTTGTAGCTGAGTTGCTTGAATTCCTTGATGGTGTCGCGCAGATCAGCAGCGGTTTTTTGGTCCTTGAGAAGCATGTAAACCGTACCCTTGCCCGCCTCCGCCTCACTCATGAAACGGTCCGCACGCGCCAGCAGGTCCTTGCTGCTGGCCACGGCATCGGTGATGTCCTTGGTGGTTTTTTCCGTCATGATCTGCTGGTCCACCTTGTTGGAAATCCGGTCCAGGCGCTGCACAATCGGCTGCATTTGCTCCGCCAGATCCCCCAGATTCTTCGGCTGATCCTGCATGGTCTCGAGGTGTTCCCCGTCCTTCATGTAGCGCCCATTCGGTTTTTCCGGGGGAATCACATCCACAAAACGGTCGCCCAGCAGCCCGTAGGAACCAATGCGGAATTTGGCCTCCTCGGGAATCTTCACCCCGGAACGGATTTTCAGGGTCAACTCCACCGCTTCGCCCTCGCGGATGATCTGGGGCGGGGAAACCACCGAACCGACCTTGGCCCCGCGGTACAATACTTGGGAATTTTTGATGATTCCACTGGCGTTCGGGAAGGGCACCACAATCTCGTAAGCGTGCGAGAAAAGATCCCCGAAGCGGCCGAAGGCCACCACCAGAATTCCCAGGGCAATCAAGCCCATCAGCACGAAGCTGCCCACTTTGATTTCCAAACTTTTATCTTTCATACAATCGCATCCTGAGGTTCAGACATTCCCTTGACAAATTTCTGCACCAGCGGGTCCGGGCAACTCTGCACGGCCTGTGGTGTTCCCGTAAAATAAATTTTTCCCTCATGCAGATAATAGATCCGGTCGGCGATTTCATAGGCGCTGACCATGTCATGGGTGACGACAATGCAGGACATGTTCAGCTTCTCCCCCAACCGGACTATCAGTTTGTTGATGCTGTCGGCCACGATGGGGTCCAGCCCGGTGGTTGGCTCATCATACAGCATCAATTCCGGCCGACTGATGACGGCCCGCGCCAGCGCCACCCGCTTGCGCATGCCTCCGCTCAACTCGGCGGGCATTTTTTTCTGCTGTCCCGGCAAATCCACGATTTCCAGCGCCTCCGCCACCCGGTCCCGGATCTGGGCCGGGGTGTCGTTGCCCTGTTCCAAAAGCGGAAAGGCCAGATTTTCCTCCACCGAAAGGGAGTCGAACAAGGCCCCGTTCTGAAACAACATGCCGATGCGCCGGCGATACGGATTCAGGGCCTCCTCTCCCAACAGCGAGAGATTGGTTCCCTGAAAAATCACCGAACCCGCATCCGGTTGCATCAATCCCATGATGTGGCGCAGCAGCACACTCTTGCCCCCGCCGCTGCGGCCGATGACCACAATGTTCTCGCCCGTCCCGACATCGAGGTCCACCCCCTTGAGCACCGGGGTGCCGTTCAACGCCTTTTCCAGATTCCTGATGACCAGCATAAAATCAATATTTGTCCGTCAGGAACAGGTTGTTGAGAATGAACGTGAAAAAGAAATTCGAGACCAGCAGGCTCAGGGAGGCATCCACCACCGCTTCCGTGGTGGTGCGGCCCACGCCTGCCGTGCCGAGCTGCGGATTGAAGCCCTTGTAGCAGGCTATGACGGCAATAATGATCCCGAAAAGAAAACCCTTGGAAAGACCGACCATGACATCGCTCATGTCCGTGAATTTGACCGTGTTGTCCCAGTAATACGCCCCGTCCACCCCCAGAATGGGCACGGCCACAATGTAGCCGCAGCCGATCCCCACCGCCAACGCCATGGCAATCAGCACCGGGGCCGATACCATCATGGCCATGAAACGCGGCACCGCCAGGTATTCCACCGGATACACTCCCATGGAACGCAGGGCATCAATCTGCTCCGTGATCTTCATGGAGGAAATTTCCGCCGCCATGGCCGCCCCCACCCGTCCCGCCAGCAGCAGACAGCACAGCACCGGACCCAATTCACGACACATGGCCACAGATACAGTCGGCCCCACCGCCGATTCCATGCCCAGCTTGACAAATTGAAAATGCACCTGCGCGGCAAACACCGCACCCGTAAACGCCCCGGTGGTGAGAATGACGAACTGCGACTTGATGCCGATGAAATAAACCTGTTCGAAAAACAGCCTCCAACGCACGGGGTACTGGAACATGCAACGGATGATGTTCAGAAAAAGCAGGGAAATCTCCCCCACCGTCCGGACACTGTGCAACACCCAGCTACCAAAAA
>Ga0075019_10001173_pt1 | contig 14868 bp, 11 predicted proteins | sample ColStrG_CSR_2013_FD_71473 | JGI IMG/M metagenome (GOLD analysis project Ga0075019, IMG submission 71473) | Freshwater sediment microbial communities in response to fracking from Pennsylvania, USA - Cold Stream Run_MetaG_CSR_2013 | ecosystem: Environmental > Aquatic > Freshwater > Creek >...
AGCTGGGTCTGGCCCTCGGGGAAGACCGGATGTACCGGCAGATTCGATTGATGGGGTTTGGCGAAGTGACCCAGGCTCCGGGCATGGCGTTGCCGGGTGAACAGCGCGGGATGTTGCGCCCGCCGAGCAACTGGAGCAAGGTATCGCTGACGCGGCTGCCGATCGGCTACGAAGTGGCGGTGACCAATCTGCAGATGGCGCTGGCCATGGGTGCGATTGCCAATGAGGGAAAACTGATGGAGCCGCGCCTGATCAAGGCGGTGGTGGACAGCAACGGGCGAGTGGTCAAACAATTCCTGCCGCGTGTGGTGCGACAGGTGGTGACGCGTGAGGTGGCGGCCAAGGTGACCAAGGCGCTGGAAGGTGTTTTGGAGGAGGGCGGCACAGCCACGTTGGCCAAGGTGGCCAATTTTACGGCGGCGGGCAAAACCGGCACGGCGTACAAGCTGGTCAATGGCGCCTACGGCAGCAGTGCTTATTACAGCTCCTTCGTTGGTTTCCTGCCCTCGGACAATCCGCAATTTCTCGTTTCCATTGTGGTTGATGAACCGCAGGGCCCCATGCATTTCGGAGGCAAGGTGGCAGGCCCGGCCTTTCGCAATATCGCCACGCAAGTGGCGCAACAGTTGAATTTGCTCCCGGAAGGAACCCAGACCGTGCTGGCGCGGAGGGTACAGCCATGAAACTGAGCCGGTTGACCGACGGCCTGACCGTCAAGGAGCGCTGTGGCGCGGGTGATCCGGAAATTTCCGCCGTGGTTTATGATGCACGGCAGGTGCGGGAAGGATCTTTGTTTTGCACCTGGAAAGGACTGAAGACTGACGGGCACGCCCATGTGCCGGAAGCGTTGCAGCGCGGTGCTTCGGCCCTGATTGTGGAACAGGCCTTGCCCGCGACGTCCGGCTGTCCCTGGTTGCAGGTTGATTCGGGCCGCCGTGCCCTGGCCACGCTGGCGGCCAATTTTTACGGACACCCGGCGAAGGCCCTGGACATGATCGGCATCACCGGTACGAATGGCAAAACATCGTCCGCCTATCTGTTGCAATATTTCCTGGAGCGTTCGGGGACAAAGTCGGGGTTGCTGGGCACGGTGGAATACCGGGCAGGCAGGGAACGCATTCCATCGGCCCGGACCACTCCCGAAAGCGCGGACTTGCAGCAAATTCTGGCCCGGATGCTCGAAGCAGGATGCGGGGCCGCGGTGATGGAAGTATCCTCGCACGCCTTGGAATTGGAACGGGTGCACAACATTCCGTTTCGCGCAGCAATTTTCACCAACCTGACACGTGATCATCTGGATTTTCACGGGACCATGGAGCAGTACCTTGCCGCCAAGATGCGCTTGTTCCGGGGTTTGGCTCCGGGCGCACTGGCGGTGCTGAATGCGGATGATCCGGCCACGGATAAAATCCGTGAATGCCTGGCCGACGGCGTGAGGATGGTGACCTTCGGCTTCAGCACGGCGGCGGATTATCGTGTGGAGGATTTGCAGTGCCGTGCAGACGGCAGTGAATTCATTTTAATCGGCCCATCCGGACGCAGGCGGATGTGGATTCCCTGGGTCGGAAAATTCAATGTGTGCAATGCGATGGGAGTGCTGGCGATGCTGTTGGCGCGGGGCGCGGACATAAATGTACTGGCGGAAGGCCTGGCTGCAGCACCTTCGGTTCCCGGACGGATGCAGGTTGTGCCACATGAGGGCGACTTCGCGGTGCTTGTGGATTACGCACACACGGACGATGCGGTGAGCAACGTGCTGCACAGTTTGAGGCCGCTCTGTCGTGGGAATCTGAAGGTGTTGATCGGGTGCGGTGGAGATCGCGACCGCAGCAAACGTCCGCTCATGGCCCACGCCGCCTGCACACTTGCGGACGGGGTGGTGTTTACCTCCGACAACCCGCGCAGTGAAAACCCGGAAACGATTTTATCCGAAATGACCGCGGCGGTGGCGGACAAACAGAATTATTATGTTATTGCGGATCGTCGCCAGGCCATCAAATCCATCCTGAGTAACGCTGCGGCCGGTGATGTCATTGTACTGGCGGGCAAGGGGCATGAAGCCACCCAGGAGGTCGCCGGGGTGTGCACCCGTTTTTCCGATGTGGAAGTGGCGCAGGAACTATTGCACGGGGGTGGCCGGTGAAAGCTCTATCACTCGGAGAAATGGCGACGCTGGCCGGGGGCCGACTGGTCAACGGGGATGCCGGCCGGAATGTGGTGAGGGTGGTGACAGACTCGCGTGCGGTGCAGCCGGGTGATTTTTTTGTGGCCTTGCGGGGTGAGAAATTCGACGGGCACGATTTTGTGATGCAGGCGGCGTTGCGGGGCGCGATTGCCGCCCTGGTCGATGAGGCTTATCAAGTTGCGGTGCCGGCGGAGGCTCCGGCATTGATCCTGGTGCCGGACACCTTGAAGGGTCTGCAGACGCTGGCGGCGAATTACCGTAAAAAAATGCCCACAAAAATACTTGCCGTGACGGGCAGCAATGGAAAAACCACCGTCAAGGAGATGGCAGCGGCGATTCTGGCGACCCGTTACCGCACACACAAGACCACGGGTAATTTAAACAATCACATCGGCGTGCCGCTGACGTTGCTGGGAATAGAGCCCGACCACGAATGGGCGGTGGTGGAAATGGGAATGAATCACCCCGGCGAACTGGCGCCGCTGGCGGAAATGAGTGCTGCGGAGGTGGGATTGATCAGCTCGGTCGGATGGGCGCACATAGAGGCTTTCGCGGATCGGGCGGGCATTGCCGAGGAAAAAACCGCCGTGATCAGGCATTTGTCACCGGGCGGACTGGCGGTGTTGAACGGTGACAATGAATTTCTGCGTCAGGCTGCGGAGCGGTGCGTGGTGCGCAAAATTTTTGTGGGGGCGTCGGAGGATTGCGCGTACCGGATCAAGTCCGTGCTGTCAAAGGAAGAGTCGTGCGAGTTTGTCCTGACGGGCCCGTCGCAGGAAATGCAGATCCGCATTCCGCTGCCGGGCTGGCACATGGCACAAAATGCCGCATTGGCGGCGGTCTTTGGCCTGGAGATCGGGTTGTCGATCGCCGAGGTCAAACGCGGATTGGAGTCCATGTCATTGATGAAAAACAGATTGAGCGTACGCAAATTCCGCTCGGGTTTTCTGATAGACGACACCTATAACGCGAATCCCGATTCGATGAAGGCCGGGTTCGAGACGCTTCGTAGTCTGCCCGGCACGGGACGTAATGTCGCCTTACTGGGATCGATGGGGGAACTGGGTTCGCGTTCAACTGAATTGCACCAGTGGACGGGGAAGGCTGCGGCCGACGAAGGAACCGGATTGCTGCTGGCCTGCGGACCCATGGCGGAAGAGTTGGTGCGCGGGGCGTGTGCGGGAGGTTTGACCAGGGAAAATACGGGCGTTTTTGCCGATCACGAAAGTCTGGCGGAGAGTTACTGGAGCCGTTCGCGGGTGGATGACCGGATACTGGTCAAGGGTTCGCGCAGCCAGGTCATGGAGCGTGTGGTGGAAATTTTACAAACCAAGGAGCGCACATGCTGTACTTCCTGAGTAAAATGAAGGACCTGTTCGGTCCGTTGCGGATTTTTGAATTTGTGTCGTTCCGGGCGATTGCGGCGGCGCTGACCACTTTTCTTCTCAGTGTCTGGCTCGGCCCGGCGGTGATCCGCATGTTGACCCGGCTCAAGCTGGGCCAGCCCATACGCGGCAAGGAAGAGGTGCACAAACTGGCGGATCTGCATGGCAGTAAAAAAGGCACACCAACCATGGGTGGCTTGATGATTCTCATCACCATGACCCTGTCATCACTCCTTTGGGTGCGGCTGGACAATGTGTATTTGTGGGTGGCTCTGGTGCCGACGCTGCTTTTCGGCGTGCTCGGATTTGTGGATGACTATTGGAAAATCAGAAAGAAAAAATCCGATGGCATCAGCAGTCGACAAAAGCTGGCCGGACAGTTCGCCGTGGCTGTGGTGGTGGCAGTGTTTTTGCTCAAATCTCCGACGACACGGGAGATGGCACACCATCTGACCCTGCCTTTCATCAAGAATTCGCTGGTGCAAATCAATATGGGTCCTTGCGCACTGCTGTTTCTTGCCTTTGTGATCGTGGGTTCATCCAATGCCGTGAATCTGACGGATGGATTGGATGGACTGGCAGCGGGCTGTACGATCGCGGTGGCGTCGGTCTTCGGCATTTTCGCCTATCTGAGTGATCACAAGGAGTTGACGCGATACCTGTTACTGCCCCTGACGCCGGGTGTGAGTGAACTGGCGATTTTCTGTGCGGCGCTGGCCGGTGCGGCCCTGGGATTTCTCTGGTTCAATTGTCACCCGGCAAAAGTGTTCATGGGTGACACCGGTTCGCTCGCCATCGGCGGAGCACTGGCGATCGTTGCCATCTGCGTGCACCAGGAATTGTTGTTGGTCATTGTGGGCGGCGTATTTGTCATGGAGGCCCTGTCGGTGATCCTGCAGGTGTTTTTCTTCAAGACGACCGGGCGCCGGATTTTTGCCATGTCGCCGATCCATCATCATTTTGAGCTGAAGGGTTGGAGTGAATCCACTGTGGTGGTCCGTTTTTGGATTTTGAGTCTGATTTTTGCGCTGCTGGGACTGTCATCGCTCAAGCTGAGATAGGTGTTGTGAGTCTGGAAGTGGCAAACAAAAAGGTTGTGGTGTTGGGGCTGGGAGAGAGCGGCCGGGCGGCTGCCGAGCTTCTGGTGCAGAAAGGGGCTAATGTGATTATACGCGATAATTATCTGAATGAGAGAATCGAGCAACTGGCGAGTCGGCTGGGTGTGCAGGGAGTGAAGGTGGAGACCAAACCAGCCTCCTTCACGCCGTGTCGATTCGATCTGGGCGTGTTGTCGCCGGGCATTGACCCGAGCATTCCCCTGGTACGCCAGTTGCACCGGGACAAGACACCGGTGATGGCGGAAATTGAGCTGGCGTACCGTTTTTCCGACATTCCGGTCATAGCCATCACGGGAACCAACGGAAAAAGCACCACCACGGAACTGGTGGCGGCGGTGCTGAGTGCGGGCGGTATGAGGACGGTGGCCTGCGGAAATATCGGCATGCCATATTCCGATGTGGTGCGCAGCGGCGATTTTTACAATGCCATCACCCTGGAGGTCAGTTCTTTTCAGTTGGAGGGCATCGTGGAATTCCGGCCGCGCGTGGCGGTTTATCTCAATCTGACGCCGGATCATCTGGATCGTTACAAGAACATGGAGGAATACCGGCGGGCCAAGCAGCGTGTGTTTATGAACCAGACCGCGGATGATTTTGCGGTGGTCAATCCGGATTGTGAATTACCGAGGTTGAATGCCAGGGTTGTGACCATCAGCGCCTACCGCAGCGATACGCAGTACACCTTCCGGAATGGCGCCTTGTATGCGGGCAATGAAATGGTTCTGGAGCAAAGTGCGACACAATTGCGCGGCCCGCACAATGCGGAGAATCAACTGGCGGCACTGGCAGTGGCGGATTTGCATGGCGTGCCACGTGCCGCGACCGTGGAGGCCTTGCGGGAATACCGTCCCCTGGCCCATCGTTGCGAAGTGGTCCGGGAACTGGGCGGGGTTGTTTACATCAATGACTCGAAGGCGACCAACATCGATGCATTGGAAAAAGCGTTACTCGGGCAGGACAGGCCGGTGGTCTTGATTGCCGGGGGTAAGGACAAGGGATTTGATTTTTCCGCCGTGCAAAAAGTGGTGGGGGAACGAGTCAAGGCAGCGGTGCTGATTGGCGAAACCCAAAGCAAATTGGTGCAGGCCTGGGGGCAGCACACGTCCTGCCACCGCGCGGTGGATTTGTGCGAAGCGGTGCAACTGGCGCAGCAACTGGCCCGGAGCGGCGATGCGGTACTGCTCTCACCCGGATGCTCAAGCTACGACATGTTTAAGAATTTTGAACACCGAGGACAATTATTCAGGGAACTGGTGAACCAGATTGCCTGAAACCACACAGGAGACTGACATGAATGAAGAAATGAGTAATACGTCAACCAACCGGAAGCTTTCCGGCAGCCCGGTGCTGTCGAAGGTATTCCTCGCGGTACTGGGGCTGCACATCGTTGTGATTGTATGCTTTGGTGCCTATCAACTGCTCAAGGGCAACAGCGACAGCAAAGTCGCGGCTGAAACCGCCGTCACGGAGAAAAATGAAGCGACGCCGACGGATGCCGCGTCCGGAACCCCGGTCACGGATCAGGCCCAACAGCCGACGGTTGAAACCGATCATACGCAGTCGGCAGCGCCTGTGGCGGATTCACATCCGGCCGAAGCCAATCAAAGCATGTCCATGCCTGCAACAAATGATCCCATCTGGAGTGCGCATGACGGCAGTTCGTCAACGTCCGGCAGTCCGGCGGCGGTGAAGCCCGTTGTGGACACTCCGGTGAAGACGGAGGTGGCTTCCACGGCGGTGAGTGGCAGTTATACGGTGCAGAAAGGTGATTCGTTGTACAAAATCGCCCACAAAAACCATCTGACAGTGGCGGCACTCAAAGAACAGAATAAACTCACAACCGACAATTTGAAGATCGGTCAGGTGCTGGTGCTGCCCGAGGGCAAGACAGCGGCTGCAGTCCCGGCGACGACGGAAAAACCGGCGGTGGAAGCGGAACATGCGGCGCGCGCGGCGACGGCGCAGGCCAGTGCGGGGCTGAAGAGTTACCAGGTCCGTCAGGGCGACACACTTTGGAAAATTGCGCGCAGTTTTAATTCCAAGCCGGCAGAGATTGCCAAACTGAACGGCATCCAGGACCCGTCCAAGCTCAAGGTGGGCATGACGATCAAAGTTCCGACAGTGGCTCCGGCCGGTCGTGAAACCGCCAGTCCGGCGCAGGGTGCGCTGCAAAAAACCGACGTGGCGATGATCCGCGACAAAACGGAATAAGCGGAAATGGCACGTAACGGCGCTTACATGCTCCTGTTGGCCGTATTGGCCTTGATCTCACTCGGATTGGTTGTCCTGACGAGTGTAAGCGCCTACGCGCCCGCCAACGGCGGGCACGCCATGTATTTTGTCACCCGCCAGGCGATGTTTCTCGGCATCGGGGTGGTGGCATGCATCGCCATGAGCCGGTGGGATTATCACCAATGGTCGCGCCGTTCCTGGGTTTTGCTGTTGGTGGGATTATTGCTGATGGCGGCATGTTTTGTGCCCCATATCGGTGTCAAAGTGAAGGGGGCGCATCGCTGGATGAACATCGGGTTCACACGCATCCAGCCAGTGGAGATCGCCAAGTTTGCCCTGGTGGGTACGATGGCCTGGTGGTTCGCGGTCAAAGCCCGCCATGTCGAGGCTTTCCGGGACGGTGTTTTCATTCCCCTGATTGTGCTCGGGTTCACGCTGGTTTTTTGTGTGGCGCAGCAGGATCTCGGTACCAGTGCCCTGTTGATCATGATTGTGGTGTTGCTGATGTACATCGCAGGAGCGCCGGGGCGTTATGTACTGCCGATCCCGCTCCTGGGATTTGCAGCAATTTTGGGGATTGCCTGGACGATACCGCAACGGGTCAAGCGATTGACGGCGTTCATGGATCCCGAGGCACACAAGAGCGACGGAGCGTGGCAGTTGTGGAATGCGCTGCTGGCGTTCGGTTCCGGCGGCTTGAGCGGGCGCGGTCTGGGGGAGGGAGTGCAAAAAATGTACTATCTGCCGGAGGCCCATACGGATTTTATTTTCCCCAACATCGGGGAGGAGTTGGGGCTGGTTTTCACACTGCTGGTGGTGCTGTGTTTTTTGGTGATTGCCCTGACGGGCGGATCCATAGCCTGTCACGCACCGGACAAGCTGGGGGTGTTGATCGGCACCGGAGTGACGGCCTTGATTTGCCTGCAGGCCATGATGAACATGGCTGTGGTGACGGCCCTGATGCCGACCAAGGGCATAGGTTTGCCTTTCATCAGTTATGGAGGATCCAATCTGGTGATGTGCATGGGGTTGATCGGGATTTTATTAAACATCCACCGACAGGCGTTATACGCGCCGAAAAAAAAGCGGGGTGTGCTGCCGCCGGTGGTGACGGCAGGGTTGTAAGTTAAGGCGGGTATGGCAAAAATCGGCATAGCGTGCGGCGGCACCGGGGGGCATTTGTATCCGGGCTTGGCGGTGGCGGAGGTGCTGACGGGCATGGGCCATCAGGTCAAACTCTACATCTCGACCAAGGAGGTGGACCGCGTGGTATTGCAGTCCTACCCCCAATATGAAAGCATGGCCCTGCCGGTGACAGGCTGGCCGGGGATTGGATTCAAGGCGCCAGCTTTTCTAAAGAATTTCATCCAAGCCTATAAAATTTCCGTCGCCGAACTGCGTCGTGAGGAATTGGCGGCTGTGCTTGGAATGGGCGGATTCACCTGTGCCCCATTGTTGCTGGCCGCAGCGAGACAGAAAGTGCCGTGCCTGTTACATGAATCAAACTCCATTCCGGGCAAGGCGACGAGGTGGCTGTCGGGAAAAATGGACAGGGTCCTGCTCGGGTTTGAGCAGTGCGCCAAATATTTACCACGGGCGCAGGTGCGGGTTACAGGCACACCGGTGCGCCATTCCCTGAAGCGGGTGCCCAGGGAAACGACAGCTGCATGGTGGGGGCTGCAGGAAAACCGCTTCACGGTGGCTGTGATGGGCGGCAGCCAGGGGGCGCAGGGCCTGAACCGGTTGCTGATCCGCGCCATGCCGTACTGGGAGGATTTGCAGGATCACATCCAATTCATCCATTTGAGCGGACCGATGGATGGCGAATTGGTGAAGGACAACTATCAACGTTACAAGATTCCCGCAGTGGTCCGTTCATTTTGTGACCGCATGGAATATGTGTACAGCATGGCTGACCTGGTGGTGAGCCGGTCGGGTGCGGCATCGCTGACGGAAATCGGCAGCTATGGCCTGCCCTCAATCCTGGTACCTTATCCGCACGCTGCGGAGGATCATCAGACACAGAACGCCCTGATATTTGTCCAAGCCCGCGCGGCCATCATGATTCCGGAAAAAGCGGGTGCGGCCGAATTGTTGGCAGCGGAAGTGAGGCGGATAGGTGCGACCGCAGACGGGTTGAGCGGAATGGCGGCCAGTGCACGGACCATGAGCATGGGAATGGCTGCGCGACAGGTGGCGCAAGAGGTGGTCAATGTCCTCTAAACAGGGAACGGATCTGGCGGTGGAATTACTGGCACGTCCGATGTCCAAATTTCACCTCGTGGCGGTGTCAGGCAGCGGAATGATCGGTGTGGCGAAACTGCTGATGGAAAAGGGCTGTCGCGTGAGCGGAACAGACTTGCAGATGGGTCGGCAAATACCCGGACTGCAGCGTCTGGGTCTGGAGTTCAACATCGGGCACAAGGAAAGTTATCAGTCCGGCGCGGACGCACTGGTCTATTCTTCGGCGATACGTCCGGAAAATCCGGAGCGGCGGGAGGCTGCGGCACGGGGCATTCCCCAGTTCCGCCGAGCCGAACTGCTGGGAGCGCTCTGCCAGCCACGCCGGTTGCAGGTGGTTTGCGGCACCCACGGAAAAACCACCACCACCTTGTTGCTGACGCGAATTCTGGAAGTCGCGGGAAGAAATCCCGGGTACTATATAGGTGCGGATGTGCCGAATTATGAATTCAGTGCCGGTTGGGGCACGGGCGCGGAAATCGTCATCGAGGCGGATGAAAGCGACGGTACCCTGGATTGTTACAGTCCCGACGGGGTTTTGGTCTTGAATATTGAGGAGGATCACCTGGACCATTACAGGGATCTGACGGCGATTGAGGAGGCGTTTTATAAACTGGCGCAGCGTGCGCAGCGGACGGTGGTTTTGTGCGCTGACGATCCGGTCTGCCGCAGGCTCAAGAGCCGTTTGTTGTCGGCCAAAACCTACGCCCTGGAAAATGCGGCGGATTACGAGGCGCAGGAGATCAGACTGGAGGCGGGCCGTTCCCTTTTCAAGGTGGTGGAGTCCGGTGTGGTGCTGGGTGAAGTGGTGCTGACGTTATCCGGAAAGCATAATGTCTCCAATGCCCTGGGGGCAATCGCCATGGCCCGCTCGCTGGGAGTGGAATTTTCCACCTGCTGCGACGCCCTGGGTGGGGTGTGTGGGGCCAGCCGTCGTTTTGAGATCCGCCATGCAGATGCGGAATACATGGTGGCAGACGATTATGCGCATCATCCGTCCGAGATTAGCGCCACATTGGCAGCGGCAAAACTTTTTGGACGTCGGAGGATTCTGGCGGCTTTCCAACCGCACCGCTATTCACGGTCACAGCATTTGCAGAAAGAATTTGCCACAGCCCTGGCAGCGGCGGATCAAATATTCTTGACGGACATTTATGCGGCTGGCGAAGAGCCGATTGCCGGAGTGAGCGGTCAGGCCTTTTCTGCGGAGGTTGTGAAAGTGGCGGGAGACCGGGTTTGTTATGAGGAAACCCTCAGGGGTTTGAAGACGCGGTTGAGTCAGGCCATGGAGCCGGGTGACTGTGTGATGACACTCGGCGCGGGCGACATCAGCAAGGTGGCCGGGGAACTTGCCGAGGATCTGCAGCTTTTTCGGGAAGTGCAAAAACTGGTGGATGCCGAATCCGTTTTCAAACTGTATGAACCGATGAGTCGCCACACCAGCCTGCGGGTGGGCGGACCGGCGCAAATGTGGTTTGAGCCATCCAACGAGGAAGTACTGTGCCGGGTCTGGAAATTTTGCCGGAACAAAGGGGTTCCGGTCACGACCATCGGTCGGGGAAGCAATCTGCTGGTGCGCGACAATGGAATTCGGGGTCTGTGTCTGCATTTGGGCAGACCTACGTTCAACCGTTTGGAAATCGTGAAAGACCGGATTTATGCCGGAGCAGGTCTGCGTTTGAAACAGATCGTCAATGAGGCGCGCAAGGCAGGCATGGGCGGCTTTGAGTTTATGGAGGGGATTCCAGGAAATCTGGGTGGTGCGCTGCGCATGAATGCCGGAGCCATGCAGTCGTCCACATTTGAGGTGGTGGAGCGCGTGCGCTATCTGAATCAGGACGGGGAAATTAGCGAGCTGACTCGTGAGGAAGTGGAAGTGCATTACCGGCATGTTCCGATGTTCGACCGGTGCCTGGCGCTCGGTGCCTGGCTCAAAGGGGTGCCCGTGGCGGAGGAGGTGGTCCGGGAAAAACTGCAAAATTACAGTCGCAAACGCTGGGACTCGCAACCCGCCGCGCCCAGTGCCGGCTGTACTTTTAAGAACCCTGAAACGATTGCAGCGGGGCGGTTGATCGATGAATTGGGATTAAAAGACACGGTGCGCGGCGGTGCGCGAATTTCTGCTGTACATGCAAATTTTATTGTGAATGATGGTGGAGCAAGGGCCTCAGACGTGCTGGAACTCATTGAATTAATGAGGCGTAAAGCCAGGGAGGAACGGGGTGTCGAGCTTGAACTGGAAGTGATCGTGCTTGGCGAATGAAATGAAATTCAAGGACAAAAAAATCACCCTGCTGAAGGGCGGCATATCGGCGGAGCGCGAAGTGTCGCTGCGCACCGGTGCGGCCGTGGCGAATGGCCTGCGTGTGCTGGGCTGTACCGTGGCAGAGATTGACGTGATAGGGCGCGACTTTGCATTACCGGCGGATGACTCAGTGATTTTTATCTGTTTGCATGGCACATTTGGCGAGGATGGCGAACTGCAGGAGCGCTTGGAGCACGAGAAGAGAATTTTTACCGGTGCGGATTCGCTGGGTTGCCGGAACGCCTTTGACAAATTAAAGAGCAAGGAATTGTTTTTGCGGCATGGCGTCCCCACTCCCAAAGGCGGGATTTGGAACCCGGGCGAAGCGTTCAGCATCCCCTGCGTGTTGAAGCCGGTGGCCGAGGGGTCGAGTGTCGGTTTGAGCCTGGTGCGCACCGAGGCCGAGTGGCCTGCGGCAGTGGAACAGGCACGGCAATCGGGCAGACAGATGATGGCGGAGGAGATGATTGCAGGACGGGAAGTGACGGTGGGAATCCTGGGCGATGAGGCCCTGCCCCTGATTGAAATCCGTCCCAAGACCGGATGTTTTGATTACGAACACAAATATACCGCGGGCATGACGGAGCATATTTGTCCCGCGCCCATGGATGCGGAGGTCACGCGGCGGGTGCAGATGGCGGCGCTGGCCGCGCATCGCGCCCTGGGCTGCACGGTGTACTCGCGGGTGGATGTGATGGTAAGGCCCGACGGAAGCCCGGTGGTTTTGGAGGTGAACACCATTCCGGGCATGACGGAAGTGAGTTTGCTGCCGGAAGCGGCCAAAGCGGCCGGACTGGACTTTACGCAACTCTGCGGGCGCATTCTGGAACTGTCACTGGAGGCGCGTTCATGAACCGGCGTTACAGCGGTACGAAGCGCGGGGTGCGTCGCAATGTGTTGCATGTGGAAGTGCAGAAGCGCGGCCAGTCAAAAAAGTTTTACCTGCGCAGCGCCGTGGGGCTGGGGGCAATCCTGCTGATGGCGGCGCTGGGGCTCGGTGTCAGTTATGTGTACAACCGGGTGTTGGAGGATGCGTTTTACACCAATCGTGATTTTCAGGTGCGAACCATCGACATCCGCGTGCAGGGTGCGGTGACGCGGGCGGAAGTATTGCAGGCCTCCGGTGTGCAGTGCGGACAGAATCTGATGGCTTTGAATCTGGATGAGGTACGGGCACGGCTGAAGCGGATGTCCTATGTGGAGGGGGTGCGGATTGAACGGCAACTACCCTCAACGCTCAAGATCACCATTGAGGAGCGGCAGCCGGTGGCGCGCATCGCGCCCTATTCCAAGGACGGCAATCAGCTGGCCCAGGCGGTCTATTATGTGGATCCGGAAGGCTATATCATGAAACCCAGGGCCGGGGAGCGCCTCAAATTGCTGCCGGTGATCATGGGAGTGGAGGCGGGGCAGATTCAGGAAGGTCAGAAAACCGACCGGATGGAAATCGGCAGTGCGCTCAATCTGTTGCGACTGGCGGATTATTCGGCATTGAAGAGTGACCTGGATCTGACCCAGATCATAGTGGACAGCAAGGATTACCTGATTCTGCGCACGCAGGGTGGTGGACGCATCCGCTTTCGCACCAGTTACCTCGACCAGCAAATCATGAGGCTGGCCTCAATTTTGGATTATGCGCACGGACACGGCTTGGTCGTGCGCACGGTGGATTTGACTCCGGAACGGAATGTGCCGGTGACTTTTTTAAATTGAATGAATCGAAAACCCGCAGGGAACTAACATGATCTGGAAGAAAAAAGAAAGCTATGCGCTGACCGTTGTGGACGTGGGCACCAGCAAAGTGGCTGTGGCGGTCGGTGAGTTAAAACCGGACGGATCACTGGTATTGCTCGGGGTGGGACAGGCAGAGTCGGGTGGTGCGGTGCGCAAGGGTGAGATTGTGGATTTTGAACTGGCGCAGCAGGCCATTCAACTGGCCCTGGCTGATGCCGAGGACAAGACCGAGTGCATGATCGAGTATGTATATCTGAACCTGACCGGAGCACATTTGGAACCGAAGGTCATCCGCCTCAAAACCGTGATTGATACTGAGGACAACCGGGTCACACAGGAACATCTGGGTCGTCTGGATGAGGAATTGGAGAATTACGCCATCCCGTCAGAACATGAAATCATCCACAGCGCGGTGCAGCAGTACTATCTGGACAACGGCATGAGCTGCAAGCCCATCGGCCAGAGTTCGGAGACGCTCGAAGCCACCTATCATATTGTGCATGGATTGCGTACCCGACTGGAAACTCTTTTCCGTTCCGTCATGGAATTGAACATCAAGGTGGTGCATTACACCCTGTCATCGTATGCCGCTGCGGAGCTGGTTTTGAATCCGCAGCAGAAAAAGGAGGGCGCACTGGTTGTGGACATGGGTGCCGGGGTGACGGATTATCTGGTTTATGTGGATGGCACGGTGGCACACACGGGTGTGCTGGCGGTGGGAGGCGAACATGTGACGCAGGATCTGGCCTTCGGACTCAAACTGCCCTTCCGCAGCGCCGAGCTGCTAAAAATCAATCACGGCAATCTATACGCCAATCCGGACCGGCCCAATGAACGGATCGTCCTGGAAAAAGAGGTCAATGCGGATGAACGCAGCATATTTGCCGAGTCCCTGAGCAGGATTGCCCAGGCGCGGGTACGGGAAACGCTGGACTTGATCCGGGAGGATTTGGAAGCGCGCGGCCTGTGGGAACAAATCGGCGGCTCGGTGCACATCACGGGCGGGGCTTCGCAGATCCGCGGTTTGCAACGCCTGGCGGAGGAGGTGTTTCCCGTGCCGGTGCGTCTGGTGCATGAATTTTCCCTGGAAGGAGATCAGACGTACAGCCGGCGTCCGGATCTTTCCACCGTGCTCGGTCTGCTGCGCTATGCGCAGCAGTACGACCAACTCCACGCCCGACCCAGCGGCTTCGACCGGCTGCGTCGTTCGTTTCAGGAAGTGCTGGCTTCCATGAGGTTGTTTTAACTTGGTGTTACGGGAGGACCTATGATCGAATTCATGAAACAAGGCGGATTCAAGGCGCCGGAGCCGTCCGATTATTCCGGGCACGCCATCATCGGACTCGGCTCTGCCGGGGTCAACGTGCTGGATCAACTCGTACTCGACCAGCGGCAGGTGCCGTCGCTCTATTGCTTTGACACGGATGAGCAGACCATCCGCGGCACGGTGGTGGCGGAAAAAATGCTGCTCGGCGCGCGGCAACTGCGTGGATTGGGCTGTGGTGGCGATCCGGGTGTGGCGGGCGAAATCGTGCGCGAAGAGCGGAGCGATGTGCGTGCAATGCTGCAAGGCATGCGCACAGCGATACTGGTGACAGGACTGGGCGGGGGGACGGGCAGCGGCATGGCGCGCGAATTTGTTCAGATTTTGCAGGAGCTGGGTGTGGC
>Ga0075019_10001177_pt1 | contig 14831 bp, 16 predicted proteins | sample ColStrG_CSR_2013_FD_71473 | JGI IMG/M metagenome (GOLD analysis project Ga0075019, IMG submission 71473) | Freshwater sediment microbial communities in response to fracking from Pennsylvania, USA - Cold Stream Run_MetaG_CSR_2013 | ecosystem: Environmental > Aquatic > Freshwater > Creek >...
ATTCGATCGCAACGAAGCCGATCATGGCAGGATTCGTCTCTTCAATGTTGAGAATTCCGTCATGAAAGGTCAAATACCTTGTGGCGAGTCCCGCTCCAATTCGGTACCCAATCTCGTTGCCCTGGGAAGGCTGGCGATAGAAGGTTTTCAAATCAAGTTCGCGAAAGGAGTAATTCTGTGATCCAGCACTCTGTTCGCCAAAGTTTCGGAGTGCACCTTCGGCGACCATACTTTTTGTGAACAAGTCCACGCCGGCCGTGAGCTGAAAGCCATTCATTGCAAATTGTCGACTGAGACCATTTTGCGACAGATTGAATGTGGAAGCGACGAGTCCAGCGCCAGCATGCAATGTGATATCATCCAGAGGGTTGGGTTCCAGTTGATTGACCGTCTGCTGCTGAACTCGACCTCTCTGTTGGTTCAGTCTTTGGACAAGATCATCATAGGTTTCCTCGACGTAGGTTTCCGCAGTTGCCATCCGGGGCAGACTGAGCAGCAGAGCAAGACAGCAAAGGAGCGTCGGTTTTGGAAAAGTAACAGTCATTGAAAACCCCATTTTCTGGCCAAAGCGGCAGCGAGTTTAACCTGAAGCCAGTTTACCTCGACTCGGATGAAAAACCCAAATTTGCCCCACCAGACTGGACCAAATTGCCAGTCACAGGGGCGTCAATTGCTGTTAAAATCAAGGTATGAAGAAACGGTACTTCGGGACTTTGAGTCGACATTCGTGCTTCTGTGCATTTTGTCGCACCGAACGGCAAGTGTACCGCAAGCGCCGCAGCAGTTTGATCAATGTCGTCGCAGCTGCCGTGTCGGCCTTGGCCCTCATGCTGCTGATTTGGCATCAATTTGATCCGCAAGTTTTGCCTCTTTTTGTAGCGTTCTTAGCGGTTGCCGAAACATTTGTGCAAATTCGGTGGCGACTCAATATCGTGTGTTCTGAGTGTGGCTTTGATCCCGTTCTTTATGTTCGTGATGTTGAAAAGGCCGTCGCCAAGGTTCAGGAGCATTTGCGGAAGCGGCAAGAAGACCCTGCGGGTCTCCTGCGAACACCTCTGCATCTGCCTGTTCGCAGAATGGTACCGAAAGCTCCTCCTCCGCCGTCGCCACGCCTGTCACGCAGCGTTTGACACGTTGACTTCAATCCTTTGCAAATTCTAGAATTCCAGCATGCGAAAAACCCTGGTGGTGGTGCCCACTTACAATGAAGTCGATAACATTAAACCCTTTGTGTCGGCGCTGTTCGCCCTGCCACTCGCGATCGAAATTCTGGTTGTGGACGACTCTTCGCCAGATGGAACAGGACAAGTTGTTCAGGATCTGCAAAAGCAGTTCACTGGTTTGCATCTGCTGACCCGCACTTTGAAGCAGGGGCTGGGGCGCGCCTACCTGGCGGGCTTTGCGTGGGGTCTTGAGCATGGTTTTGAAGTTTTGGTTGAGATGGATGCCGATTTTTCTCATCGGCCCGAAGATCTCGTGGGTGTTCTGGGTCAAATTGAAAATGCCGATTTTGTGATCGGTTCGCGGTATGTCCCTGGCGGAAAAACTGTGAACTGGGGTTTTGGTCGCAAGTTGATTTCCAAAGGCGGAAGTTTCTATTCGCGCATGATTTTGGGATTTCCCGTGCGTGACTGGACCGGAGGGTTCAACGCGTGGTCAAAGAAAGCCTTGGATGCCATCGGACTCGCGAAAGTGACTTCAAATGGTTACAGTTTTCAAATTGAGTTGAAGTACCGTGCGCTCGCAGGTGGCTGCCAGGGCGTGGAATTTCCGATCGTATTTGAAGATCGTCGAGTGGGACAAAGTAAAATGTCGCTGAATATTGTACTCGAGGCCTTCTGGCGTGTCTGGAAAATCCGTTGGCAAAAATAGATTGGATCCGCAGACTGTTGCTCTGCATTTTCCTCTTGGGCTGTCAGTTCGTTTTCGCGCAGACCTCCACTGTTGTCGAAGAAGGTGCACCGCTTTACCAAAATCCGAATTTTGATTCAGGACCCATTCAACAGTTGCACATGGGAGATTTCATTGAAGTCTCAAAGCGAACCTTTGGCGAGTATGGGTTTCATCGTGTGCGCACGGCCGAAGGTAAAATGGGCTATATGATTGAATCCGATTTTAAGCTGGGAAAATTGAATCTCAAGGCGCCGGCCCCAATTTCGAACGCGGGCAAAGCGGTGAGTAAACAAAAGTCTGAAGTTCGGCATCTGAAACCCTTTCGCGACACGAAGTTTTACGGGATTTCCTTTGACCAATTGTGGTTCCGTGAAAACACATTTGGGCTGACGCCCACCTCCGCAATGCCGCTTCTGGGCCTCAAGCTTGTCGGTCCGAATCTGTGGTTTGAAGGTGACACCGTGACAGAATTCAATTTTCAAATCAGTCCCCAGGCGCCTGGTTATTATCAGCAAGCGACGGGAAACTCGGCCTCGGGTTTCCTTCTTCATGCCGACTACCTTCTCAATGCCACCTTCGTGCAGTCCCCCAGGTTTCTCACATTTCTGGGGTTCGGACCGATGCTTCGCTACTCCAATTTTCAGGTGGCGTTGAATTCGGGAACCAATAAGAGCAATGCTTACACACTGACAGATGCCGTCTTTGGAGCTGTGATCAACGCAGGGATAGGTATGCGTTTCAGCTCTAGCGCGGCGCGCCTAGAATATCGATTAATCCGCGACAATCTTTTTCAAAACGAAGTGCAGCTCAGTTGGCTTTTCCCTTTTTGACTTGAGTCAAAATCCAAGTCATACCCTCGCCATGATCAATGTCCGAGTTTCGGAACTGAGTTCCGATATCATAGATCAAATTGCAGCAGGTGAGGTTTTGGAGCGTCCCTCACATCTCGTCAAAGAGCTGGTCGAGAACAGCCTTGACGCCGGTGCCACTGACATTACGGTCGAAGTTGGGCAGGGCGGACGCCAAGTTGTGGTCACCGACAACGGGATCGGAATTCACAGTGAAGATCTGACTTTGGCGCTGCGGCGCCATGCTACGAGTAAAATCAGTGCCAGTGAGGATCTTTGGCGTTTGTCCTCTTTTGGTTTTCGTGGCGAGGCCCTGGCAAGTGTCGCCGCGGTTTCCCATCTCACCCTGTCGTCACGGACTTCACAGGCGGACCTGGGCTCGGAGGTGGAGTCCTCCTTTGGAAAACTGTCACCGCTTCACAAGGTTGGACATTCGCTGGGAACTCGCATTGCCGTCCGAGACCTCTTTGCCAATGTGCCAGCGCGTCTCAAGTTTTTGCGTTCCGCTGTGGCTGAGATGACCCAAATCAAAAACTCGCTGAAAGCTTTGGCCATGGCTCATCCCCAGGTGTCGATACAGCTTCACGCTGACCAGGAGCTGATTTTCCACTGGCCCAAAACGGAATCGCAAATCGAGCGGATTCAGTCTGTTCTTGGGCTCTCGGGCCTTTGCTCGGGGCAGGCCCTGCGTGAAAGTTACTCTGCACGAGCGTATTTTTCGGATCCTCAGCAAGTGAATCGCACCAGTAAAAATATTTGGATCTATGCGCAAAATCGTTGGATTCAAGATCGTGGCCTACAGGCTGCCGTGATGGAGGCGTATCGAAATCTTTTGATGCATGGTGAGTTTCCATCGGCTGTGGTTTTTCTTTCTGCGGCACCTGACCTCATCGACGTGAACGTTCATCCAACAAAGTCGGCCGTGAAGTTCAGCGATCCGTCGTTGGCCTTTCGTGCTGTGCAAGCGGCGATTCGTGACTCCTTGCAAACGGCTCCGTGGATTTCTCCAGTCCAGCAACCAAAGACAAGACCCACTCAGAATCCGGACCAAAATCCCGACCAAAATCCCGACGAGAATCCCGACGAGAATCCCGACGAGAATCCCGACGAGAATCCCGACGAGAATCCCGACGAGAATCCCACTGTGCAGCCCGAACTCGGCGCGGTTCTCTCGTCACCACACGCGACTGAAAATCCGGTTTGGCGGGATATTCAGTACAAGCAAAAACCGGATCTGAATCAGGCAAGTCCCGTTGCGGATAAATCTCCCAGAGAGTCGGATCTTCACTTGGCAAAGCCTGTGAAGGGTCCGATTGCGAGTCCTGACCGAACACCATCTGGACTGGGGTACTGGAGTGCCAAGCAGGTCTTGTCACAGGCTCACCTGACCTATTTGGTGGTGCAAGACGAAAAAGGTCTGATGCTGATCGATCAGCACGCCGCCCACGAGCGAATTCTTTTTGAGCGGGGTCTGCGGGCTTGGGAGAATCCTCAGCAGCGGCAACTTGAAATTCAAAGTTATCTCTTTCCCTTGGCGATCGACGTGACCCCTGACGGATTGGAAGCGCTGCTGGGGCAGCAGCCTGAATTTGCAAAAATGGGTTTGGATCTTGAGCGACTTGGCCCTACGACACTCGGGTTGTCGGCGGCTCCCAGTGGGCTCAAGGAATCCGCTTTGAGCCAGGCCTTTGTACAAGCCGCCGAGGATCTCGTGCGTTTGGGTGGATCGGGCGAGCTTCGTCGTGTGGTCGGTGATTTTTGTGCCAGTGCGGCTTGCCACTCGGCAATTCGAGCAGGGCAAGCGCTGAGTCTCAACGAAATGCAAAATCTATTGCAGCAAATGGATGAGTATCCTCTGTCGTCTTTTTGCCCACATGGCAGGCCTGTCTCGATTCTTTATTCTTGGCCTGAAGTGGAGAGGGATTTTGGTCGACTGGTGTGACAAAGGGTGGAACTGAGGTGAGTGCAAGTCTTGACTCACCGGCAACTCAAGTCATTTTTGTGATGGGGACGACAGCTTCCGGAAAGTCCCAGTGGGCCTTGTCGCAGTGTTTGCAGCACCAAAAAAAATCGGAAACTTGCGCGATTTTGAACTGTGATAGCATTCAAGTGTATTCAGGTTTGCGAATCGGATCGGCACTGCCGAGTCCAGAGGAAATGCAACTGGCGCCTCATTTTCTTTTCAGCTATGTGCCGGTCGGCGATTCCATGACTGTGGGTCTGTACTACCGTGATTTTTTCGCCTGGATCGAAAAGAACGCACGTGATTTTCAATATCTTTATGTCGTGGGGGGGACTGGATTTTATTTCCAAGCTCTCGAAAATGGCTTGCACCCAATTGGTCCGGTGGATCACTCTTTGCGGAAAGCCTTGGAGCTGGAAATTCAAAAGCCAGGCGTGGCGCAGAGCTGGCATCGGGAATTGGCGCAAACAGATGCTCAGGCGGCAAAACGGATTGCCGTCCAAGACCATTATCGGATGGTGCGAATGAGGGAAGTTTGGCTTGAAACTGGCAAGACACCATCGCAAGTCGCCGAAAAATTCCTGCTTGAAAAAAGGCCATTTCCCTACCCGCTGCACAAGGTGGGTGTGCAAGTCAGCCTCTCAGACTTGCAGAAACGCGTCTCTTTGCGGACCCGTCAGATGCTCAAGCAGGGATTGGTTGACGAAGTCGAAGATCTGTTGGGTCGGGGGCTTGAACTTTGGGAGCCACTGCAGAGTGTGGGTTATCGCGAAGTGAAGGCCTTTTTGAGGCAAGAGCCGGTGCGCAGCCAGATCCAGAAAACCATCACAGATCTGCAAAGTAATATAGTGACGAGCACCCTTCAGCTCGCGAAAAAGCAAAGGACTTGGTTTTCTCGAGATTTAGATATTCGCTGGAGGGACGGGGGATGATTCCAAGTTACTGGGAAACGGCCGTCGCACATTTGGCGAGTGATGCCGTGATGTCGAAGCTGATCCAATCTTATCCTGGGCAGACAATTCGGAGCCGTGGGAATGCGTTTGAAACCTTGGCACGGTCAATTGTCGGGCAGCAGATTTCTGTTTTGGCAGCCGAGAGTGTTTGGCGGAGGGTCTGTGACACAGTCGGGGATCTTGCTCCTGAGGTGATTTTTGATACCGCTCCTGCCGTTTTGCGAAGCTGTGGTCTGTCCGAACGAAAGGTCTCATACTTGCAGGATTTGGCGGCGCATTTTGTCAGTGGTGAGATTCAACCTCACCTGTGGAGTCATGAATCCGATGCGACAGTGATTGCCGAATTGACCCGGGTCAAAGGGATCGGAGTCTGGACAGCTGAAATGTTTCTGATGTTTCACCTGTTGCGGCCCGATATATTTCCGCTGCAAGATCTCGGTTTGCAAAAAGGCTTAGCCAAAGCCTATGCCCTTTCTTATCCCGTTGAAAATTCAGTGCTCGAATTCTATCGCAGGAAGTTTCATCCGTGGGCCAGTGTTGCAACTTGGTATTTGTGGAGGTCCTTGGATCCCATTCCAGTTGAATATTGAAAAAGGGAGAGGAACGAGGCATTGCCGCCTCGTTCCTCTTATTTCTCGCGAGCTTCGGATGTTGACGGAAAGATCAACTCCCGCTTTGGATGGGTGGGGCGGGGAGTGGAGTCAATCAGTTCATCACTCAGTTCATGACGGTCATTCGACCGGCTGAACGTCCGTTGCGCTTTCGAGATTTGGCGACTTTTTTGGTGCGGTGACGGCGAACCTTGTGGCTGGCAAGTCCACTTTTCTTTCCGTTTGATTTTGCACTTGATTTTGTTTTGCGCAGTGACTTGCGGGTTTTTCCGCCTGGGGCAACAGCTGCTGGTGAGGTCGCGCTGCCGCCTTTGGCAACTTTGATATGTGAAGTTGGTGCCTTGTTGGCCAGCGGTCGGCCTTTTGCCAGTGCTGCAGGGCCGATCAACGCGGTGGCGAGCAGTGCTGACATGACGGGTTTGAACAGATTCATAGGATCCTCCTTGGTTGTGGGTTGCCGATTCCCAAAGCAAGGATTTCGCCAATAGCGAGAATGACTTGAAGTTGAATTGAGTGTCGATCTGTTCGGTGGTCGGATCTATTTTCCGGACTGACTGATGCGACTCTCAAGAATTTTGTAGAGCAGCAAACTGATGGCAACCGTGGCATTCAGGCTCTCAACTCGTTCCGTTGGAATTCGCAGTCGCTGAGTGTGAGCCGGAAGCTTTTTTGGCAAGCCTGGACCCTCTTCTCCGACCAAGAGAAAACCAGATGAGATCGGATTCCAATCATGCAAAGTCTCGCCATTTTGATCCAAAGCGACGAATGGAATTGCTGGCAGAATCAAACCCGAGAGTTCCTGGATGCCGGGTCCTGTGTAAAACTGCATTCTCCAGGCGCTGCCTGAACTCGCTTTCACGGCTTTGGGTAGAAAAGCCGAGGCCGATTCACGCAACAAGACAACATGAGTCACGCCAAAGGCTTCAGCGCTCCGCAAAAGAGCTCCGAGGTTGCTGGGGTCGCCTAAGGGGCAAAGCAGGACAATGTCCTTTTGCGCTTGGACTTGGGCCTCTTCCCAACTCTTCAAGGGTGGCGTGTTGACCACCAGCAGATTTCCGCCAGTGTTGCTTTCATCGAGCTCTCGCAGCAGGTTCGGCGTCAGCGTAAAAGTCCTGTGGTGGTCTTGCGAAGGATTTTCTTTTTGCAATTTCGTACTGGTCAGCTCGGCCGCAATTTCGAGCTGGGTCTGGAGCGCCAGGTCTCGGCGCAATTCGCGTATGAGTTTTTCGCCGCTCACCAAGAATTGGCCCTGTTCGCGAATACCTTTGCTGGTCAGCAGGGTTTTCCAAGTTTTGAATTTTTCATTGCTGGAACTTGCGATCTCACTCAAGGGGTCAGTCCTCCGGCCAAGGTTCTTCGTCAAAATCAATCAGTGGTGACGCTTTGATTTTTTCATAGATCACCAGACGTCGATGGTGGGGAGTGTGGGGCAGTGTGTAGGCAGTGTCTTGCACCAACTTGTAATACTCAGCTGCGGGAAAGTCGGCCGATCTCACCAGTGCGATTTCGGGGTCGACGTTGGGACCCTTCATAAAATAGACACGTCCCCCAGTTTGCAAGCATGTCAGGACGTTCGACAGAGTGTTGCGAATGTCCTCCACGGCCCGCGTGATGACACCTCGAACAGGGTAGGCAAAGTAGGGATTCACGTTGCGCCCAATGATATCGAGCTTCGACAGTTGCATCTGTTCACGGAGATGTTTGAGAAATTCCACTCGGCGCTGAACGCCTTCAGCCAAGACAATGTGCAGATCGGGGCGGCAGATTTTCAAAGGGATGCCTGGGAATCCCGGTCCCGTTCCCAAATCCATCAAAGGGCCCTGCAATTCGGTGAGTTGCAGCACCCAAAGGCAGTCAATAAAGTGCTTCACTGCGACATCCCGCAACGTCAGCAAGCGAGTGAAATTCTCTTTTTCTTGGTTTTCCATCAACAGAACATAAAATTTCGCCAGCTGCATGCGCTCAACGTGGCTGACTTGCAGTTCGTGATTGCGAAAAAGATCCTGCAGCCGGTCATTGGCTTCGTTCAGCGAGTACACCTGCTGGGGGCGGCGATGTCGCTGGCCTTGCCGGCTCTTCATCGGTGAAACATTGTCGCGGTTTTTGTGCGCCATGGGTCGCCACTGTAGTTGATTTTTAAGATGCTGCAAAGTGCTTTCAAATACTGACGAAAAATCTTGAAATCATTGGAAAAATCGACAAAAATTTGGACCTCAAAACCGCAAAGGAGCACATGTGACCCAGGGTTCTCAAAGTGGCGCCTCTCTGGCTGGTCTGCAGACCAAGCTGACGGACCTCCAAACAACGGCGCAAGCTGGTTTTTCAGGGAGCCTGAGCACCAAAGATCTTTACGAACAGAAGGTTCGCTTTTTGGGTAAAAATGGTTTGATCACCGATCTCATGAAGGAAATGGGTCGTTTGCCAAAAGAAGAAAAGCCCGCCTTCGGCAGCCTGGTCAACACGGTCAAGGTGGCCCTGGAAAGCGCCTATCTGGCCCGTGAGTCGCAATTGCAGGCTGCTGAAATCGAAGCCAAGATGCGGTCTGAGCGCCTGGATCTGAGTTTACCTGGGGGAGCGCGGAGTTTAGGGTCTTTGCATCCGGTGGAGCATGTTGTTTCTGAAATCGTGAACATCATGGCAAGACTGGGCTATGCACTTCGGCAAGGGCCCTTGATCGAGAAGGATTATTACAATTTCGCGGCTTTGAACATTCCGGCGGATCATCCGGCGCGGGACATGCAAGACACCTTTTTTGTGGATGCCAATCACGTCTTGAGGACCCACACGAGTCCGATTCAGATTCACAGTTTGGAAAGCGAGCGACCGCCACTGCGCGTGATTGGGACGGGAGCAGTTTTCCGTTGTGACAGTGATCAATCCCATTTGCCTCATTTTCATCAAATTGAGGGAATGTGTGTGGATCAAAAAGTTTCGATGGCGGACCTCAAAGGAACGATTAGTTTTTTTGTTCGTGAGTTTTTCGGCAGCGGGCTGAAAACTCGTTTTCGACCGAGCTTTTTCCCCTTCACCGAGCCCTCTGCCGAAGTGGACTGCACCTGTCCGATTTGCAAGGGCAAGGGGTGCGGCATGTGCAAGCAGTCCGGCTGGATTGAAATTGGGGGTTGTGGTCTGATCAATCCGAAGGTTTTTCAAGCGGCCAATATCGCTTATCCAGACTGGCAAGGGTTCGCTTTCGGTTTTGGCATCGAGCGCATGGCCATTATCAAGTATGGCATTGATGATATTCGCTTGTTTCCAGCAAATGATCTGCGTTTCTTGAGTCAGTTCCCCTAAGGAGTTTAAATGATTATTAGTTTACATTGGCTCAATGAGTTTGTTGATGTTGCAGACTACTTCAACAAGCCTGAAAATTTGGCGGAGATTCTGACCAAAGCCGGGCTTGAGGTTGAAAATATCGTCGATCAAGCCAAACCCTATCGCTTTGTGGTGACTGGTTTAATTTTGGAAAAAGACAAGCATCCCAATGCCGACAAGCTTTCGGTTTGTCGGGTGACGACGGGCGAAGGTGTGGTTCACCAGATTGTGTGCGGGGCGCAAAATCACCAGGCGCAAGATCGCGTCGTTGTGGCCTTACCAGGCGCTGTTTTACCTGGCGATTTTAAAATTTCTCAGTCTGTTATTCGTTCGGTCGATTCCGGTGGCATGCTGTGCTCGCTGAAAGAGCTGGGGCAAGTGGGTGAGTCATCCGGAATCGTCATTCTTCCACCGGACGCCCAGGTGGGACAATCCTACAGCGAATATGCCGGTTTGAATGATGTCACCTTCGAACTCAAAGTGACTCCCAATCGAGCCGACTGCCTCAGTCACTTTGGCTTGGCGCGCGAGGTGGCTTGTCTGCTGGCGCGACCGTTGCGGCAGCCCTCTTCTGATCTCAAGGTGGGCTCGCTTTCGACTCGGTCCATGATCGAAGTTGAGGTGGAAAGCACCCAGGACTGCCCTCGCTACACGGGACGTGGCCTGCGTGGAGTTCGAGTGGCGCCATCGCCGAAATGGTTGCAGCGAAGGCTGACAACTTTGGGATTGCGCTCAATCAACAACGTGGTTGATGTCACCAATTTGGTGATGATGGAGCTCGGGCAACCTCTTCACGCCTTTGATGCGCAGCAGATTCAGGGACAGGCACTGAAAGTTGGCTTGGCTGGACCTGGGGAAAGATTCCAGTCTTTGGATGGGACTGAACTTGATTTGAAAGGAACGGAGCTGGTGATTCGTGACGCCAAGCGGGTTGTCGCCTTGGCTGGCGTTGTCGGTGGCTTGAATTCCGGTGTGACTGACACGACGACTGATCTTTTTTTGGAAGCCGCATATTTCACTCCGGCGAGTGTTCGGAAGAGTTCGCGCGCGCATGGCTTGACAACAGATTCGGCCTATCGCTTTTCACGGGGAGTGGATCCCCAGATGACATTGCAAGCGTTGGATCGTGCGACATATCTTTTGCACGAGTTGGCCGGCGGTGAAATCTGCAATGAGCCTTATGACTTTTATCCCCAGCCTCTTCGGTCCTCCAGCATCATGATTTCTTTGCAAACGGTGACGGATCGGTTGGGTTTTGCGGCCGACGCAACTCGATTTGTCGATTTGATGCAGAGACTGGGGTGTGTCGTCCAAGCTCAGAGCGAAAATGCTTGGAGTGTGACTCCTCCCAGTTTTCGCTTTGATCTGGAAACCGATATGGATCTTGTTGAAGAGTATGCTCGCCTTGTTGGCTATGACCAAATTCCAGAAACCTTACCAGTGGGACATGTCGTTCCCGCTTCGCACGACGAGGTTTACCTGCAAAATCAAAAAGTCAGTTTGGCGTTGCGAGCACTCGGATTTCGCCAAGCGGTCAACTTGGCGATGGCAAACCCCAAAGTTGAACGGCAAAACTTTGGTCCCTGGGGCCCCTGGCAGCAGGCCGGACTTTCCATCAGTGAACAGCCCGTCAAGCTCTTGAATCCTCTGAGCGAAGATGGGGCGATTTTGCGCCAGACATTGAGCTCTTCGCTGTTGCGCAATGCTTCGGACAACGTTCGCCAGGGCAACGAAGTGGGACAGCTTTTTGAGATTGGCAAAACCTTCTGCACGACGGGTCCGGGAGAGTACCAAGAATATTGGCGTCTGGCTTTGATCTGCTGGGGAGCAAGTGGGGGTCTGTGGCAAAACAAACAGGACGCTCCGCTTGTTCTGCAGCTGAAGGCGCGAATTGAACAGCTGCTCACAGATCTGAAACAGAAGTCGTGGCGTTGGCAGGAGGCTGTCGCCGAACGAAAATTGAGTTTCCTCCACACTGGCCAGCAAGTGATTTTAGATGTGCAAGGGCAGAGTGCGGGCTGGTTGGGAACTTTGCATCCAGGTCTGGCCGAGAGTCTGAAGTTTCGCGAGGTACCAGTGGTTCTTGCAGAATTCGACTTGCCAGCGCTGGCGCTCAATTGGCGCAAGCCGATTCAGTTCCACAGTGTCGTGCCGTTTCCAATTGTGCAAAGGGATCTCGCGTTGGTGATGGAGGACAGGTTGCCTGTTGGCGAAGTGCAAGCGGCACTGAAGAAGTCATTGGGGGCCCTGGCAATTGCGGTGAGTGTTGTTGATCTGTTTACTGGCGAACTGATCGGCGTCGGGCGGAAGTCGGTCACTTACCGGGTTTTCTTTCAAGATCCTCGTGGCACACTGCAAGAGGATGTTGTGAGTGCGGCTTTGGCACAGGCGATTCCGCAACTCGAGGCAAAATTCAACTTGAACATGCGTTAAATTCTTGAAAGTTTTCAAGTGTTTGTTAGCCTATTTCACAGGGGGCAGTGATGACGGGACAGAATATCGGAAAATCCACGATGACCAAAGCTGATATTGTTGAGCAGGTGTACAGTAAAATTGGCTTTTCAAAGAAAGAAGCTTCAGAGTTGGTGGAGTTGGTTTTCGGTTCCCTGAAGGATCAATTGAAAGCTGGCGAAAAAGTGAAAATCTCTGGTTTTGGAAATTTTATTGTGCGCGGAAAAAATGAACGCGTCGGCCGCAATCCTCAGACTGGAGAACAGATCAAAATCAGCGCACGGCGAGTTTTGACTTTTCGTCCCAGTCAAGTCTTGAAGGCCATGTTGAATGGTGAGGACTTTTCCCATCTTCAAGATGATGACGAGGCCTGATGAATCACAATCCTGAGCCCCAATCGATTTCCGAAATTGAGCTGGCGGATGCCGGTGTCGTGCCGCGGGATGAATCAACCACTCCGCCGAGTTCATCGCAAATGAGTTTGCCTGCCGCACTCTGTGATGAATTGCTTTTGAAGGAGTTGCAGAACATTCCCAACCAAATGGGATTTAAGATCGGTGATGTGGCAGACCTTTTGGGCGTCAAGCAGTACATTCTGCGCTATTGGGAAAGCGAATTTGAACTTTTAAGACCTCGCAAAGCCAATAACAATCAAAGGCTTTACACGCGCAAAGATGTTGAAAATGCATTTCTGATTCGCAAGCTTTTGCATCGTGATCGGTTTTCGATTGAAGGGGCCCGTGGAGCACTGCGGGATCTTAAACAGTTTGTCAAAAAAGAGAAAAATTGGCAGCAAATCAACCAGCGGCTTGAAGTTTTGCATCACAATCTGCATGACCAAGCGAAATCACTGGTCGTTGAAATTCATGCTCTCAAAGAGATGTTTCGATAAAAAGATTCGCCTCAGGGACTTTTTGCTGGCGGGTTGACCTTGTAGTTTTCATTGTATCCACAGTTGGTTGAATTGGGACCACATTTGCCAAGTGGATTGCTACAAGAATTCGGATCGAGTTTGTTGCCGTTGGGCACGCAATTTGTCGGTGGTGTTGCTGCAGGCGTTCCCATCGTATTTGACGTGTTGGGTGGTGTTCCCGCGGGCACGTTCAAAGAATTCGGACGGGCTCCGGCCGTGTAAGCATTTTGCAGCTGACTTTGAAACTGTTGCCCAAACACCAAGGATGACAGCAAGACTGTGACGACAAAAGCAATCTGGCGGCGCATACCAAACCTCCACTTATGATCTCATTATCGATCTGAATCTCGTTTTTATCCAGTCCAAAGATTGGGCCCAACGTCTCAGATTAGGACAGAATTCCTTCCGCCCAATTCCGCACCCGTTCACAGTCTTTTGCGGGGTCTTGAATCAATTGGGGCTCGAGGATTTCAACGTGAGCCACAATGTTTCGCTGCTCATAGAGATTCATCAAGTGGAAATAAAGAACGTCATCATCGATATAGGCGACAGGCCTCAGTGGACTGTAGGTGAGGCGGACCGCAATCAAAGGTGTGTTCGTCGCTGCCGCGATGTCAAAGGCCCCTTTTTTCCAACTCTGCAGAGGGCGAATGGAGGTCGTGCCACTTGGAAACATCATAATTTGCCGGTGGTCTTTTTGAATGGCGTTGTAAATCGCGTCTCTGGCATCGCGGCGGGAATGCAAATTTGATCGTTTGACAAAGACTGAATGAGCCAGTCGCGCTCCTTTGCCGATCCAAGGCCATTTTTGGACCTCTGCTTTGGCGACAAAGCTGGCATGTGGAAACAGCCACATCATGAGTATGATGTCGACGTAGCTGACGTGGTTGCTGACGATCAGAAAAGGTGTCTTGGGTTGTGCCCAGCCGGGGTTGCCCGTGACTTTGACCTCGATTCCAAGGGAGCGCAGGAACTCTTTGGCAAAGCGACGCTTGAACATCCACACTGGATACTGTGAGCGCTCGACCCAGTCGGCATACCGGCCGATTTTCAGAAATGACTGCAAAGCGGAATAGCAGTGACGAAGTTGGTTTTGCACAGACGTTTTCTGTTTGAACATCAGATTGATCCTTCATGATTTTTCGGGGAAAATCAATTTTCTGTGATTTTTTTTAACAAAGGATGTTTTATGACGCTTCCTTCATTCAGGTTGTTTCTGGCTTTGTTCATCGGAGTTTGCGGCCTGCGCTGCTTTGCGGAGGACCCTGTTTTCGATTCACCTGTTGGACAGTGGACTACAATTGACGATTCCGACAATAAACCTCGCTCCGTGGTGGAGATTCGCGAGGAAAAAGGGAAACTTGTTGGGCAGATCATTAAGACTTTTCCTCGCCCTGGGGACACTGGAAAATGCGTCAAGTGTGAAGGTGCTCTCAAAGATGCACCGATTTTGGGTTTCCCATTGATTGACGGTTTGTCACGGGATGGAGATGTTTGGAACGGAGGACACATCATTGACCCGGTCTCGGGCAACATTTACTCGGCCAAGATTTCACTCCAAGAGCAGGGTCGGAAGCTCCGGGTGCGAGGTTTTCTGGGGATTTCACTTTTTGGGCGTTCACAGGTTTGGCTGCGGGTGGTGCCGGGCTCGCCCTGATCAATTGCGTGGCAGTTCGGTTCCCGTGAGGTTGCGAAATTGGGTGCGGATCCAGCTCTGAACGCTACTTGTCTTCAGGTACACGCCCACCGAAAGGCACTCATCGAGATTGGGCCGGCTTTCATCGGGGGCGTTGAGGACTGAATTGGCGATCCCAATTTGCGTCAGTCGGCCGTGTCGCCAGACCAATAGCGGTCCGCCTGAATCGCCGTGGCAGATGCCAGTCG
>Ga0075019_10001179_pt1 | contig 14818 bp, 12 predicted proteins | sample ColStrG_CSR_2013_FD_71473 | JGI IMG/M metagenome (GOLD analysis project Ga0075019, IMG submission 71473) | Freshwater sediment microbial communities in response to fracking from Pennsylvania, USA - Cold Stream Run_MetaG_CSR_2013 | ecosystem: Environmental > Aquatic > Freshwater > Creek >...
CTAACGCCGAGTTCAGCGGCAGTTTTTAAGTTGTGGTTTTATGGAATACTTTTGCGCAGCAAAACCATAAAACTGCGACTTAAAAACTGTCCAAGGAGCGTAGCGACTGATGCTGCAACGCCTTGTTAATAATTTGATGGTTTAAAAATCAGTAGAACCACGTATTTTAAAACCCGCAACTACTTGTGCCAGATAAGAAGTACTGCATTCAAGATTACTACAATTTTTCTTAATGGCAATAGCGCAAAAAGAACGCGCACTTTTGGCCGATGCATATTTTTAGAAACTACCTGCCCGTGTATTTTACAAAACCTGCACCGCCAACATATTACAGACTTGTTAGTAGCGTGTTGGGTAGAACGCCGAACTTTCTGTGAACGAATAACGATTTCATTTGGAACAGACAACCCCGAAGAGCAAAAGACCGCAATTACAAACTTTCCAAGTGCGACTTTCTCTTAGCGTAAACACAAACCAGAAGTAATATTACCTTCACGCTAAAGAATAACTAAAACAAAAACTCAAATTCTTAACAGTTTATTACATTGCGCCAACTATATAACCCGCAGATCTTTATTCCAACTAATTTGTAGTATCGCCGTATAACTTCAACAATTGGCACATTTTTAATCCTTATAACCCATTACACATCAATAGTTTAACTATCGCTCCGGATTAATTATGGAGTTATACGGTACTGCACCCCTCAATTAATTGCATATTTTTTTCCAAATAGCTAAACTGCCACAAAACTGGTTATCAATACAGGTGCAATTATGGAAGATGTGCGCATACCTTTACCCGCTTCTCCTATCAAATTCTTGGATCAGTTCCGTACTTTTATTCGCACGGACGGAAAAAGCTATTCAACAGAAAATGCCTATGCCTATTGGGTTAAACAATTTATTTTATTTAATAACAAGGTTCACCCCAAAAACCTCGGCAACCCTGAAGTAGAGGCATTCTTAACCCACTTGACGGTAGCAAGAGACGCCTCGCCCAATACTCAAAAGCTCGCACTTAACTCATTGATGTTTTTATACAACCGCTTTTTAAATACACCTATCGAGCAACTTAATTTTAAATACGCGAAAAAGCAAATTCGAACACCCACTGTTTTCACACACGAAGAAGCTATGAGTGTTATTAATAGTATGGTAATGCCATATAAATTATTAGCGCAATTAATGTATGGCGGCGGCCTTCGCGTTTCTGAAGCGTTACGATTGCGAGTTAAAGATGTTGATTTCGCAATGGGATACATTGTTGTCCGAGATGGAAAAGGATTTAAAGACAGAACAACATTATTACCCAAAAGCATCATTCCCGATTTAAAAAAGCAAATTGATTTAGTTCAAAACCTACTTGAGTATGATAAATCCTGTGGTGTTTCAGGAGTATATATGCCTAACATGCTTGAGAAAAAATATCCTTCGGCAGGACATTCCTTAGGATGGCAATTCATCTTTCCAAGCAAGGAATTAAGTAAAGACCCTCGGTCTAAAGCAATTCGAAGGCACCACATATACGCAACCACAATCCAATCGCATGTAAAACATGCAATCAAAGAATCGCACATACGCAAACATGCTAGCTGCCACACGTTTCGCCATTCCTTTGCAACGCGGCTATTACAAGCAAAGTATGACTTAAAACAAATTCAGACACTAATGGGGCACACGGATATTCGTACTACCGAAATATATTTGCATGTGCTGGATGAACTAGGGGATAGAGTTAAAAGTCCTTTAGATACCTAACACAGAAATTTGAAGCGGAATGATGAAAGCCTCAGTGATAAAGTACATTTGTCCTAAGGACTGCTTTGGGTACACAGTGCCCACACTCACAATTATTGTCAAAACTTCAGCTGAAAATTTTTAGTTTCGACACCGTCGGTAGAGTCGAATACTGGCGCGACGAGTTTAGGTAGTGACTTCCTACTCGAGCTCTTTCAATTTAATGCACGTACACATATATTTTTATTAACGTGGCTGGGGCGGCCAGTTCCGCGAGGTGTGTTTTTTTTGAAACCCCAGCTGGGATAAATCCAGCACTTCAATAAAACTTCGATTACTCTGACAGAATTTTCTTCTTCAATATAATCGTCAAGCGTTTCAGGAAATAATATACTTTGAAATCGATCAGTAGTTTTTATAAACCGACTCATTGCTTTTCTCCGCAGAAGATACCAGTTTATTTTAACTTATTTTGAGTTTTCACACAGCCTCGGGCATTAGCAAACATTAATTTAAGGCCGATAATATGATCAAAAATTAATTCTTCGCCCTCTTAATTGCTTGCGCAGTAAAAAGTAACTTAGTAGCAAGCACGCGCCTGACTTTTCGATGGTCGAGCGAATCGCTAAAGCGTTAGATTTGCCAGAAGCGAATTTCTACACGAAGGATGATGAGTTAGCTTTTATAATTGCGCGGTTCTATAAAGTGGGTGATAGCAGAAGAAAGGAGGTGTTAGAAATTTTGCGTTAGGTCAAGCCTCCTGAAATCCAAAAAGTAAAAACTAATCTTCAACTCCATCAGATAGAAATTTACTTAGCTCATTACTATTGAATGACGAGTTGAGTATGCGACTAAAACTGACAAGGGCAAAACACCGCTACTCAATCAAAGAGCAAGAATTACTGTAATTGACATTTATTATTTAAAGCGTACCCCGAGCAATTGGAACCCAACCATTAGCAACAGTTTGCTGCACAGCTGCCTCAATGCCACGATCTTCTCAAAAGGATATTCGTGTTATTAAAACATTCTCACGATCAACCATTATAACTGCACCACAATTGCGCCATACATCCACGATAACACCTACACCATGACAACAACGGCGCAACTACTCAGTAGCATTGAAACAGCTAATGGTGTTTCGTTAATGGCATCAACACCACCGTCAATTGTCTTTACTGTTCGAGCATCATCAGGCAGAACTTGCCAACCATTTTCGCGCGCCCACTTTAGAAGCTGCCTGAACGAGTGGTGTTGTACGCCGAATTTAATGAGGGTGCCGTAGAGGTCAAAAACGACAATCTGAGACTCAAGTAAACACATGCGTCAATCCCCCACCGTATTCATCTACATTTGTTTGTCTTTATCCACACTTACAGATAAATCTAACAACTCACCCACTTCGCAATGCAAATAACGGCAAAGAGTTTCTAATACATCGAAATCAACACGAACAGCCGTCTCCTGATAAAGCCGCGTAATGGTTCCTCGGTTAATTCCCGTATCCCTCGCAACATCAGAAATTTTGAGCTTTTTCTCACCTAAAAGACGCGATAAATGGCACTTGATCATCTCTATAAGACCTTTTTAATCTTCAGCAGAGCAAAATAGCTTGCAAAGGATCTTTTATGGGTTAATATGATCTTCAGGAGATCATATTGATTCACGGAAGTATCTTTTATTCTACAAGAGGCTTGAAGATATGTCACACACTTACCTAACCACCCAAGAACTTTCAGAGCGAATTAAGTATGACGCTCGCACAATTCGCGATTGCCTAAAGGACTCTGTTCTACTTGAAGGCGTGCATTACATTCGCCCATTTGGAGGTCGCAAGATTCTTTACATCTGGGAGAAAATAGAATGCGACATGTTTCATGCTCCTGCGATTAATACTTTGATGCTTGGCGTGATGTAGGGGCCGCAGCATGGGAAGTATTAATACCAGAAATAATAGGCTGACTATTGATTTTCGTTATCTCGGCCATCGGTGCAGAGAGCAAACCCAATTAGTCGATACGCCTGCCAATCGCAAACGATTGCAACAAATTTTGGCGCGCGTCGAAGCAGAAATAACATTGGGTACATTTATCTATGAACATTATTTCCCTCAATCAAAAAAAGTAGCTGAGTTACGCATACAAACACTTGCTATCACCGAACAAAAAGCAGGTGTGCCGCTGCTAAAAAAATATACGCAGGATTGGCTATTAGAAAAAGAAGTGGAATGGAGGGAAAGCCATAAGCGTACACAGTATTGTATTGTGAATACGCATTTGGTGCCGCGTTTTGGAGATATCCCACTGAATGAGATAACAGCACAAATGATATTAGCTTTCCGCGCAGATCTAGCGAAATTGCCAGGTAAGAATGGAAGGATATCGAATACTCGTATCAATAAAATTCTCATGGTAATGCGCTTAATTATGGCAACCGCCGCAACACGCTTTAATTTTGCATTGCAGTGGCCAGAAATGAAGAACTTACGCGTTGCTCGAACCGATATAGAGCCATTTACACTAGAAGAAGTCATCTTAATTTTGAAAAGTGTAAGAGCAGATTTCAAGCACTACTACACCGTTCGATTTTTTACTGGAATGCGTACAGGTGAAATAGATGGTTTGACATGGCGCAATGTTGATTTCGAACGCCGCCAAATTCAAGTGCATCAAGCTTTGGTACTTGGTGAAATTGTTCCCACCAAAACAAGCGGATCTTATCGCAGCATTACGATGAGCAATATGGTGTTTGATGCGCTTAAAGCTCAACACACGATTACCAAAAATCATTCTGAATATGTTTTTTGCACGAGCACTGGAACTCCGCTGGATAACAAAAATGTGTCTGCCCGTGTGTGGTACCCATTATTACGCCATCTAGATTTGAAAAAAAGGCGGCCCTATCAAACACGACATACTGCTGCAACATTATGGCTCGCGGCAGGTGAAAGCCCAGAATGGATTGCAAATCAAATGGGTCATACCACAACAGAAATGTTGTTTCGTGTTTACTCACGCTATGTTCCTAACCTTACACGGCAGGATGGATCTGCATTTGAACGGCTACTTGAAAGACAATTAGATAAAAACTCTGTGCATATCCACCAAGAGGAAAAATCACATGAAAACTGAACCGGCAAAATTCGTAGAGTTAGAACGTAAAAAACGTCAACAAGAAATTTTATGCAGAAATATTGTACAAGCGCTTATGACAAAAATGCACATAAACCCCTATGACTCCAATCTTGTGTTTGGGTAGGCACCGGATTGGAATCAAATAATTTCCATGCTTTGCTGCACTGGGCAACGCCACAACTAATAATCCTACAATTACAAAATGAAAATCACGCATCAATTATCAATCGACTTGAAAGATCACTTGAAAACCTAATCAACACAGGGATCAATTGATTTATCTAAAAAATTGGGACAAATTGCAAGTCAATCTGGGTCAAAGCAACATATATATGCAAAGCGCAAAAAATAATACACTTGGCTGGGACAATTCCATGACAAACTGGGACAATAACTGGATTACTTTAGGTCAAGCTGCAACGCTATTACAATGTAGTAAGAAAACACTTTACCGCCGAATGCAGTCGCAGCATCTCGATTATAAACTTGGTGAAAATAATCGCCGCTACATCAACAAAGAAAGCTTAGAAAGACTGCATCCCACTAAAGAAGCGCCACTGCCTATCAGCAGCCTCGACACCAACTCATGGTATCAACTGATTGACTTACAGCAGAAACAACTTGAGATACTGCGTGACGTAATAGTTTTTTTGAAGCCAGAAGAAGTTAAAGACATCTCCTTAAAGCAATTTTGGCTTGATAGGCTTAGAGATATATCAACGCAGATAGAAGATATAAAGTATTAACTAACCAGCTTGTTAATATCATTCGCAGTTAGCAGTCTAATAGATGAGACATGTAAAAAATATCGAAGAATTTGTGATGTGTATTTCGTAATACTTCCATTTTTCTCAAGAATCAATATTTCCTTTGGATGTCGCAAATGCAGTGTACATGATTCAAACAAAAAGTTACCCTTCTTTAATCGCAGCATATATTTTTCGCTAAGAACCTCGTTTAGAGAACCAGCTTCGGAAACAATACGCCAATTTTCATGTTTTAATACTGGCATGAAGCATTCTACAAAGCGAAATAACTTCAACCCTTCCGTAAAACCAATCCCAGAATTAGAAACCAAACTATGGTTTAAGTAATAAAATAAAGCCCATTTGAATTCATTCAATGCACTCTCACTTTCACGCACTTTTTTTCGCAATGCTAAAATTGTATTATCTAAAAACACAAGCTCATTTCTATCTGTGATTCGGGCAGGAAGTAAGCTACCCACTGCAACACCACCCGCATCCGCTTGAACCAAGCGAAACCCTCCTTCCCTCGTCTTTAAATTAGCAATTGCGGCTGCGCTATCTATCCACCTATATATTTTTTGCTCATCAATATTATATCGAATGGCTAAGGTACATACGTCTATGCCAGACTGGTATTCCTCTAATATTTTATAGGTTAGCAATGTATCTGTTACTCTCTTTTCATTGCCCCAAAAATCGCCGAGGCTTATACCCTTTGGCGGCACAATCAAATCAGCAACCGGCAACAGTGACATAACATGCTGATGAAACACCGAATAGTTAACATTAATATTGCCATCCATTAATCTTCGGGTAACCTTTTTAGGTCCATAGCCCAATAAATTTTCACACAACTTTTTTGATAAGGTTGCAGATTGGCTCATTATTTTTCTAGATAGAATCCATTGATTAAAATGAAGATAATTGCGAAACGTAGTTGCTGGCGAGGAATGCCCAGCGAAAGAAGCCAGAGCCCAATAGCGTTCAATAGAATAACTTGGGTGGCCGATAACTTTTTGCGATAGCTGTATTAACTGCTTTACGTCTAGATTGACCAAACCAGAAAGAAAATCAAACTCGCGTTCGATCAACCATTGTAAATTTGATAAACAGGTATGCCGAAAGTGGTGAAATGTATAGTTCAGCGCTGGCGATAGCGCACGCATTACACTGTTGACATATTGCGATAATTTTTGTGGATTAAATGGCTCTCGCGTAAATTCGCTTGCCGGAAATAGAAGTTCATCACGAAAACTCTCTAGCGCTGAACGATCACCACACCAAGTATTGAACATTTGGAGCTCATCTGGGTGCAGCAAATAAACAAGCGGTAATTTACGGCGAGCCGAGAGTGACTTGTTGTTACCAAATTTATTGTTTACAACAAACAGAGTGCGTGCGTCCGAGTCTTCAATATCTCGCAAACGCAATTTAACCAACTCACCGATTCGGAGGCCAGTACGGTATGCCAATACGATCATCAACCTGATCGCCTCGTTCTGTTTTTTTTCAATACCCTTATCGCTGGATATTACTTCGAGTATCTGACGATAAAATGTATAACTGATATAGCCTGCATTTACATGTTGCGATGTTCGAGTATGATGGCAAAGCTCTTCTGTAAGTGGTGGCCAGTGGTAATTACGCACACCAAAATCATGCAACTCTTGCAAGCAACGTGCTTTATAGTTGCGCTTCTCATCTCTTAATACCGCTCCTAAGATCGTGTTGTATATTTGAGAAAAATCACTATCATCCAACACCCCCAGATCCATATTTGCAGTGTGATAAACCCATTCATTGACAACTTCTGAATAATAACGACGAACTGAACTCACTTTTAGCTTTCGATTTGGGTGCAACAATTGACAAAGCCACGCATGCAAACACTCTAATGATTGCCCCCATTGCCGTGTATCAATTAAATGAAGCTCACTTAATACTTGCGCTGGGGACAACTTTTTCCTGGCATCTTTCGCAGAAAAAACCTGACGCAACTCTCGCAAACAATTACTCACCCCAAGGTTAGATTGCTTTATAGCTTGAGAAGTATCTTTCTTACTAAAATCAGGCTTCTTATATTTAGCAGATTCAACCTCTTCACCTGACGACAATACTTTGCTAGTGTGCGAAACATGCATTAATGCGTTCCAATAAGGTGTAGGCAACTCTGCGATAATACTATTTCCTATTGCCGCCTCATAAAGTGCTGACGAAATATCTGCCTTCTTTTCAAGATAAACCAAACCCGCCGAACACAGAGATGCCAAAGAGGAAATTTTGCTGAGAGCTATAAACTCATTCCTTTTACAGAATTTTTTTACCTTTTGAAATAATGTCTTTTCTGTAGATGCCTGAAGCGATTGTTGAATAATTTGTTTATGCGATGATGTGCTAATTTGCCTGAGGATGCATGCGGTGTAGGCATCAATAAAACAACGATGAATAAGATATGTATTATCTTGATTTTCGTAAGTATGGATAGCCCCGCTCTCGACTAACACATCTCGCCAACTAACCCGCTCTCCTATAAACTCTAACGCTTTCAATTCTGCATCAATTGCAAGAGAGCTAAGAAAAGCAACTAACACTTTCGACTGCCCAATCCCTCCCATAAAAATACAGGATAGAATCAATACGGCCTCAAGATCATCAGTTGAAAATGCGTCTAATGATTTAGACTCCAGTAATTGAGCCCATTCAACAGCTAAACCTGTTGCTTCTCTTGTACGCAAAAACCAAGTTTGTTGGCGTGTTTGCTGATGGCGGCGAACGATGACCGGAACATCGGGCAACGACAGATTCCATCCAAAATTAATATTGCCTTCGTGAATATATTTTTCTAACACCTGCATTGCTTTTCGATATTCGCGAACACCGAGCGTGGTTTGTTGCAATGCTTTATCGTAAGCCAATACTGAAAATTTATAACGGCTTTCATCAATACTCCCACTTTTTAAAAAATCAAAGTGATCATAAAGCAGCCCATTTACAAACTCACGTATCTCATGCTGCTTTACGACTAATCGCTCTTTGCGCTTTTCACGGCTCATAATTAGCACAGCCCCTTTACGCTTTGTATTTTTAGCGAGACAGCTAACTTATTGAGAGATTTGATAATGCTACGTGAAGATTCAGGACCATATGCACTCCAGCGGCCGTGCGCTTCCCTGCCAAAATTTGCATGCCCCATGAAAGCGTTTATCTCATCCTGAGGATGATTACAATCGTTTAAATATTGCCGCAAAAAATGACGTTGCCAATTAGTAGGGAGATGATAGATTTTTTTAAAATGGTATTCGATTTGTGATGGGCTAATCCCTATTAGCTTATCTTGATTAATACGGCTCAATAAGAACGAATCTTTCTCACCCACCAGAATCCCATCAATTCCCTCAGCCAAACCTTCATCTATTGGACTCAACCATCTCGCTAAGGCTTTATAATGCGTTACCAGATGTTGATATTGCTCTACCACCACACTTGCAAGAGGAACTATTCTTGATGATTGCACACTGCGATTATCTTTATCACATACCCATAGCGTCTGAGCAACGCAATCAAAATCTTTTATATTCTGAAAGGGATTTTCCACCGCGCGATGGGCTGTGAATAACGCAAAAACGAAATAGCACTTCCATATAAAGTTGTTATGAAACTCAACAAGATCCTCTTTTGATCTGCTTTTCAATACATAACGATCACCAAAAACATCTTGAACTATTTTTTCAACGCTTTTAACAGAAATAACTATACGGCTCCCCAAGATTTTTTTGCTCTCATTGATAGTAACGGGAACCATGCTAATGTCAGAAAGCCGCTCTAATCCCATGAGATATTTTTGGTGTATCATCCGCAGCCTAGTTTCGGGTACCGCGTAATAATATAGACTTGCGTAGTCCTGCGGTGTTGCACCAACAAGCCATAACGCATCACTTTCAGATCGACCACTTCTCCGTAACCATTCAAATGCCACATTTGCTATGGCCGTTTTCGTAAAACGATTATTCGCTTTAATGTTTAACTCTCGAATTACTCGCTCAACTTCACTGATTGCATTCGTTAAATTTAATTTTTTTCGTGATTTATCAGTTAACAATGACTGGCTTAGCCAGATGGGCAAAGGTAATAGTAAGCAATTATCATTTTCAATGCTTTCTAAATCCCCGTAAAGCGAAGCCTTAACGATCGGTAAATGCATAGTATACTTTAGCGCGCATACATCTTTTGACTCCCACAGCACCTCATCACTGCCCTTTATTTTTTTAAGTATAGCTATCGCCCGATTTAGATTCCTACCAAAAAGCAGCATTATTGCCAACAAAATGTAAGCAATTTCATTACGCATAACACCAGCATGAATCGTTAATACAAGTTCCCGAATCTCATTGGCAGTTAGGCTACCGTAACGAGTAGCAGGCAATACTTCTCTCATTGAAAATTCGTTTATAAGAGCATTAGCCTGAAGATATTTTAGTGCTCTGTCTCGATTAAACTCGCTATTTGTTTTAGGTTTAACGATGACCCACTTAGTAGTTTGGCTTACCTCTGATCCGGCTTCGTCGCTATAGCGGTCTTTATTAATATTCGCCAACACATCCACATCAAAATCATCATCCGTCAGGCGCGCGGAAGCCCTGTACATTTTCAGACCATGCACGATAGATGTTTTTTTCTTATTAATATTTGGAGTTTCTTTAGGGTTTAACCTCTCTTCAACCAAGTGAATTAACCTAACAATATGACCAATATATATCCCTGGGTACTTTTCTTTATCGTCAAACTCAATCAATCTTTCCGTTAGCCCTTTAAGCCCAGAAATCTCACAAGAAAACTCTCTCCAAAATTTAGCTCGTGACGTTTCGGTCGCCAACAATCGCACCTCCCTCGCAGCCTTACCAACTATTTCAACGCCCGCTGTATCATTGACGAACGTAGATGCCCAATACACAAAGGCCTGTAATTGATGAAACTCAAGATATTCATTTTTCACACTTTTCAGTTCAGTTGCCAACATTGCTGGCACCAATGTTTTCTCCAAAATCTGTTCCGATTTAATTTGATTTAGCATATCGCTACGAATGGGGCCTTCGTATACAACACGTTCATTTATGCTTGTGCCCATCTCTACGTTATTAATCTGATTATTTAGCTTTACCATCAGCGGATCAGCCAATATTAGTCGTGCACCATATTTTATAAGCGCCTCACTCATCTCAGCAGCCAACAAAGAAAAACCGTATTGGCTCATAGGGTTTTCATTATTCATTTGCATTTAACTTACCCTGCTGGTTACGAATAACTTCTCGCGTTTCTCCGGCAAGGCGGGCCAAGGTTTTTTTCTGGCTTAGCATTTTCAATCCGCTTGCATTCGGAACACCCTCAAAAAGATTTTTCGCGGAAGCGAGTAAACTCGCCAATCCTTTATTTCGATCTAATGACTTGCACAGCGGCATCCACAATTCGGCAGCTATAATCGAATTAATATACTCCACACTAGGATTATCAAGTTCATAAATTGCAAGTTGAGTTATGAGTCCTTCATTAGCCAAAAACAAACTGAAAAGCCCGCCTAAAATTATCCACTCGCCATTGCTTTTTATTGTTACGACAGGTGATTGATGCGAAATAGCATTTAGCGCATCAATTGGCAGGCACTCCAACACATTTATATTTGTTTGGAATTGTAATTGACTATATGCCTCGTACAAATGGAGATTATGATAAGACGACTTAGCATTAAAAATTTTTGCGTCTACAAATTTTAATTTAGTATTCAAATTAATGACTTTATCTCCGCTAAAAATTACTTTTATTTAATTGGCATATATAGCTCTTATGACACACCAATTATTGGCAGCATAAATAATTCCGTGCAAGCTTTAAATGCTATTTTGGCTCGATGCATGCAAAATAGTAGCATCGCCGAGATAGGTGAAAACGGATGCAATTAAGCCAATGGTAACTTTTAGGAGATTGATTCTGATGAACTGCACTAAACCCCGCAGAGAATCTTCATCGATCTTCCCCGTCAATATGGGTACAAAAATTTGGCTTACGGGGTGAAATCTGAATAGCGGTAATAAACAGCATCGTGACCGATTGCAGCTGACTCTAATGCACTGAGTTAAAGTCAGTTACTGTTTATTAAAATAATCCAGCGCCTGAGACGACAGAATAATTTTCCTCTTTTTTTGCAGCTTAACCACAGCAGGGTCAAAGTTTTTCATGATGTCCTGATGGTTTTCCTTCAACCAAGATATTGCGAGTGCAACCTCCTGCTGTAATTGCTCATTCAAGGCTGAATATTCGCCCATCAAGGGTCGGCAGTCAGATAAGAAATGCCGCCAGCGGATTTGCTTGAGCGTTTCCGCATTACTGAAAATAAAAAACCGATGGGGGCCGCTGTCCCAATCCTTGTCTTGAGTATAAATAGCGGGTGGTGATTGGCTAAAGATTTCACTCAGCTCAAGCCATCGTTTTTGTTGGTATCCGTACCAGCGTTTTCTCAGCTCATCAAGCTGGCCTTCTTGGCCATTGGCATCCAGTTTTATATCCCATAAAAATCCACCCTCTTCTTGCTTGCCGTTATTGGCGCCATCAATGTATTCATGGGGAATCAATTCATCAATAAGAGCATCGCCTGCGGATTCAATCTCATCGACAACATGTGTAGCAAGTGAAGTTAAACTTGCGTAGTAAAACTGGTCATTGATTAGCAATCTTGCCCAAGCGGGATGATGCCAAGCATAGTAATTGACACCCTCATAATGTGGGATGTCGCGGCGCTTTGCGCCTTCCTGAAATAGGTAATCGTCGTAGTCATAATCATAAAGCGTTGAAAAATCTAAAACGCTTTTGCCGTCAGCCATGTATTCGTTTAAGTAGATGAAGTCTTCACCAACACCGCTTGTGAGCAGGCTGGCCCAGTTGAGAAGGTTAAGCTGTGCCAGGGGGAGATCACGCCAAATACTATCGACCTGATCGATCGAGCATTGAATACCGAGAAAACCATCCAGCAAGGTGCGTTGCACTCGGATGCGAGCATCATCATCCATGGTGGCACGGAAGCATTCTTGCTGCTCGGCCGACCACGAAAAATACAGCGGGTCGGCGGCTATAAGTGCTCTTTTCGAAACAGCAATAATCTTTGCTTTATCGATTGAGATGACTGGATAGCGGGTATCAGTACTGTCCATAAATATTGTAAACATCCAGAATATTGAGGATTGTATTAAACCCGCATTCAATACGATGTATTAATGTATGTGCAGATCAGTTCGAATTATTTAAGTTCATACCAAACACCACGCCCACTACCCTGCTGATTCAGGTAATTGCGTTCAACCAAGCTGCGGAAGTGTTGTTTCAAAGTATTACGGCTGACACCAGTGAGTTTAATGGCGTCACCAATAGTGATCCTGCCGTGTTCACGCGCGAATTCGACAATTTGTAGCGATAGCTCTGGCAAAGTCGCCAGAACAAGTTTTTCTCTCTCTACTTTCTTCTCTAGTCGGCGAACTTGTTCTGCCAGTGAACGCAGAAAAAACACCAACCAAGGCTGCCATTTAGGGGAATCTGTACGAATCGTTCCTTGCGTTTGCCGCAAGGCTAAATAATAGGCTTCTTTATTTATCTCAATAACACTTTCCAATGAGCTGTAAGGCACATAGGCATAGCCTGACTGCATCAGAAGTAGAGTCGTTAGCACACGGCTTAAGCGCCCGTTACCATCTTGGAATGGATGAATTTCAAGGAACACCACAGTAAAAATTGCCGTAATGAGCAATGGATGCAAGAGCGCCTTTTTACGCTCAGCTAAAGTCCATGCAACGAGTTCCGCCATAAGCCGTGGTGTATCGAAGGGAGATGCTGTTTCAAACACAATCCCTAGCTGCACACCATTTTCATCAAAAGCCGCGACGCTATTGGAATTTGTTTTATATTTGCCTCTATGCCAAAGATCTTTCTCACTGTGGCGTAGCAGAATTTGGTGCAATTGCTGGATGTAATTTTCAGTAAACGGAATGTCTTGCCAGGAATTGAATACTAAATTCATAAGCTCAGCATAACCGGCAACTTCCTGTTCATCACGGGTTTCAAAGGACTGGATGGCCAAATTGGATAGCAACTTTTCTACTTCACGATCAGAAAGCTTACTGCCTTCTATGCGAGTGGATGAACCAATACTCTCGATGGTGGCCACACGGCGCAACGCTGATAATCTGTCAGGTGCCAGTGTCCCCAAAGAACGCCAAGCGCCTTTGAATTCATCGATCCGAGCAATGATACTCAGAATCTCAGGGGTGATTTGAAGTGAGTCAACTATAAACATAAACCAATATTACACCCAATAACACCCATTTAATAGTGGTGTAAGTAATGTGGGCACTCTTGTTGTGCAATGGGTGCAAATGGGTGCGGTATTGGTTTTATTGAAAATTAATGCCTGCCGAAAAACAACGCAGCTACACTTTGAATAATTTAGCAATTGACGATGCAAGGCTAGATTTGCCAGATGGAGTAGATGTGGTCGGTGATTTTTCATTGATATCGCACGATGCGCTATTTATCTCGCTTATGTATCGATCCTTTTCTAGCCGGTCTCTTCGCAGCACCATATCAACCCGGCCTTGAGACATCTCATGCGATCCAATAACTTTGTTGTTTTGAATTAAATAGTGCGATCTACAAGCAAACTTCCAGTTACCTACTGATGGATAAAGGCTTATCTGCGAGAGAGCCGATTTCTCCGATTAATTCGAATGCCGTCTGGCAGATATGCTTGACTAATACCGATGCAAGTAGCAGCAAATTAAATTGCAATTATCCACTAATCCTTGAATAAGCTACTGTAGAATTCTTATCACTTTAGTTCAATCAAGAGAGGCCGCAGGTCAAAAAGGGGTTGTCAGACACACCCTTTTAACAATCAATTTGGTGACCATAATTAGCCAACTGATCTTATTTGGCGTTAATAGACACCCAAGCAAAAAACAACTTTATTCAACAATATCAAATAGTTACTATTAACGCAGATTAACATTTATGGACACACAAGTACCGGATAGTCTTCCGAAGCCGTTGGTCGCTGGTTCGAATCCAGTCAGGTGCGCCATTCATCATCCGCTACTATTGAAAACCATCCTGCAACTGCTGTAAATACTGGCCTCCTGACTTTATAAAGCACCCA
>Ga0075019_10001180_pt1 | contig 14807 bp, 6 predicted proteins | sample ColStrG_CSR_2013_FD_71473 | JGI IMG/M metagenome (GOLD analysis project Ga0075019, IMG submission 71473) | Freshwater sediment microbial communities in response to fracking from Pennsylvania, USA - Cold Stream Run_MetaG_CSR_2013 | ecosystem: Environmental > Aquatic > Freshwater > Creek >...
TGGAGATCGAGCACGGCCAAGTACCGCTGATATCTTGCCTGCCGGCATCTCTGCCGGCGCGCTTCGATCCACGTCAGCTTGTGGCTAGCGAATTGTTATTTCGCCCATAATTCGGTGGGACTTCCCGTCCTGCTAGGATTCTGTGATGCCGGATCTGGTCGTCCTTTTCATCCATTTCATCACTACCCTGGCTCGCTTGCTCGGACCTGGCGGTGCTCGTTCCCTCGTTGCCGAGTCGCTTCTGCTCAAGCATCAACTCCTGATGCTGAATCGCTCCCGGCACCGAGCGCCGAATCTGTCCGCGTCGGACCGGATCCTTGCCGGCTGGCTGGCGCTCTGGCTGCGTCCCACTCGCCTGCTCCGCTCTGCCATTGTGCTGAAGCCCTCGACCCTGATAGGCCTTCACCAAACCATGTGCAAGCAAAAGTACCGCATGCTGTTCTCACCCAATCGCCGTCGGAACCCCGGCCCGAAAGGACCGAGTGCGGAACTCATCACCGCGGTCGTGGAAATGAAGCAACGGAATCCCCGCTGGGGCTGTCCGCGAATCGCGGAACAGATCACCTTGGCCTTCAACCTTTCAATCGACAAAGACGCGGTGCGAAGGATTCTCGCCCATCACTACTGGCCGGGAGGTGACGCCACTGGTCCGTCCTGGCTAACGTTCCTGGGTCACATGAAAGACAGTCTCTGGAGTATGGACCTGTTCCGATGCGGGTCGATAACCTTACGGACCCACTGGGTTCTGGTCGTCATGGATCAATACACGCGCCGGATCATCGGCTTCGGTGTCCATGCCGGTACGGTCGATGGGGTCGCACTCTGTCGCATGTTCAACCGGGCCATTCGCGGGCAATGTTGGTCGCCAAAGTATCTCAGCTCCGACCATGATCCTCTTTATAAGTTCCACCAATGGCAAGCCAATCTGCGGATCCTGGAGGTGACAGAAATCAAGACCGTCCCCTACGTTCCCCTGTCTCATCCCTTCGTGGAAAGGCTCATCGGCACCGTTCGACGCGAATATTTGGATCACATGTTGTTCTGGACGAGTGCAGATCTCGAGAATAAACTGCTGGATTTCAGGAACTACTACAACCACCATCGCACCCATCACTCACGGGGAGGGCGAACGCCGGAAATGCCTGCGTCACGACCCGTCGCCAATCTGCGCTCGTTTCGCTGACAACCACACTGTCGAGGCCTATATCAGACACCCGTGGCTGCCTGAGTTTTCAAAGACGCGCGCTTGCTGCGATATCCAGGTCACCGTTGACAAAGATTCGGAATGAAATCATTCGTGTTTGAGTTCTTAAACGCACCCGTTTTGCGAATCTAGCCGTTTCACTGCCTGAGTATCAATTCGCCAGTCACAACCGGGGCGAAGGATGATTCAGTTCACTTTCAATGTCACGGTTGTGGTGTGAGTGCGACTGCCCGAAACACCCTGCAGCGTGATAGTGTACGTGCCCGCAGGAGTGCCGTTCTTTCCCTGGCGCGCGGTCGTGGAAATCTTTAAGCCTGCAGTGGCGGAACCGCTGCCGGGAGAGACCGAGGCCGGAGAGAACGAACAACTGGATGCCGCCGGCAGCCCGGACGAGCAAGTCAGAGAAACCGTCGCACCCAGGTTTCCACCCAGAGCGGTGACCGTTCCCATATAGCTGGCTGAACCCCCAGCCGTAACGGTCACGCTCGAAGGCGAAGCGGCAAGAGAGAAGTCTACTCCAGTGCCCGTCAATGAAGCAGTCTGCGGACTTCCGTTCAACGCGTTGTCGGCCATTGTGAGCGTACCTGTGCGAGTGCCCGCGGCTGTCGGAGTAAAGGCGATGTTCAGTGTGCAGCTCGCACCCGCGGCCAGAGATGTGCCGCAGTTATTAGTTTGCGAGAAGTCTCCAGAGATCGAAATACTCGAGATACTCAGTGAGGCGGTTCCGCTGTTGGTGAGTTTCACGGGCTGAGTGCTGCTGCCTTTGCCTACGATCTGGTTGGCGAAAGTCAGCGACGTTGGAGACAGAGCGGCAATCGGGGCAACGCCGGTGCCGTTCAACGACGCGGTCTGTGGACTGCCGTTTGACGCGTTGTCCGCGATTGTGAGCGTGCCGGTGCGCGTGCCCGTGGCGGTGGGAGTGAAGGCGACGTTCAGCGTACAGCTCGCGCCCGCGGCCAGAGATGTGCCGCAGTTATTAGTTTGCGAGAAGTCTCCAGAGATTGAAATGCTCGAAATACTCAGCGTTCCGGTTCCGCTGTTGGTCAGCTTCACCGCCTGAGTGGTGCTCGTAGTGTTTACGTTCTGATTGGCAAAAGTCAGCGACGTCGGAGAAAGAGCCGCTATCGCACTAACGCCCGTCCCTGATAGCGAGGCGGCCTGCGGGCTGCCGTTGGATGCATTGTCCGCGATCGTAAGCGTGCCGGTGCGTGTGCCCGTGGCGGTGGGAGTGAAGGCGACGTTCAGCGTACAGCTCGCGCCCGCGGCCAGAGATGTGCCGCAATTGTTAGTTTGCGAGAAGTCTCCAGAGGTCGAAATGCTCGAAATATTGAGCGTGGAGGTTCCGCTGTTGGTCAGCGTTACCGGCTGAGTGGTGCTCGTCGTGTTCACGTTTTGGTTGGCGAACGTCAGGGACGATGGAAAGAGCGCGGCCAGCGCCGCAACGCCGGTGCCGGTCAGCGAGGCGGTCTGCGGGCTGCCGTTCAGAGCATCGTCGGTGATGGTCAGAGTACCGGTGCGTGTGCCCGTGGCGGTGGGAGTGAAGGCGATGTTCAGCGTGCAGGTCGCCCCCGCTGCCACAACCCCGCAATTGTTGGTTTGCGAGAAATCTCCGGAGATCGAGATGCTCGAAACATTGAGAGGAGCCGTTCCGCTATTGGTAACGGTAATCACTTGCGTGGTGCTGGTCGTGTTTACGATCTGATTTGCAAAAGTCAACGACGTTGCAGACAACGCGGCCATCGAGGCAACGCCGGTTCCGGCCAGCGCAACGGCGGGCGCGGCCCCAGGGTTGTTGCTGTTAAGGGTGAGTGTGCCAGTCCGGCTGCCGGTGGCGGTCGGCTTAAACGTGATGTTGACGGAACAAGTTGAACCAACGGACAGCGATGTTCCGCAGTTATTGATTTGAGTGAAGTCGCCGGAGATGCTGAAGCTCGAAATAGTAAGCGCGGCAGTTCCACTGTTTGTGAGGTTGGCGGTCTGGACTGTGCTCGCGGTATTCACGCGTTGCGCCGGGAAGGTCAGCAAAGAAACGTTGAAGGAAGCCGCCGGAGCTGTTCCCGTTCCCGAGAGCGTCGCCGGAGGGATTGCGATCCGGGCATTGCTGGAAACGGTGAGCGATCCGCTGCGCGCTCCGGTAGCGCTCGGTTGGAACGTAACATAAATCGTGCAATAGGATCCGACCACGACGGAAGTACCGCAGTTATTGGTCTGAGAAAAATCGCCGGTCGTCTGCATCGACGAGATGGTCACCGGAGTATTTGCGGTGTTCACCAGTGAGATCGCTTGCGAGCTGGTCGTGTTCACGAGCTGATTGCCGAAGCTGAGGCTCGCGGGAGCCAGGATCGCCGCTGTGTCCTGCCCGGTTCCCGATACGGCGATGCTGGCGGGAGATCCGGGAAACGAACCGCTGAAGCTGAACGTTCCCTGGTAGTTTCCGTAGCTGGCGGGAGCAAAAGTCACGTTGAAGGTGCAGGTTGCGCCCGGGTTAATTGTGAAGGGGCAATTGTTGGTGACACTGAACGGCGATCCGTAGGAATAGCCGTTGATGTAAAAGGAGATATCGCCGCTGTTGGTGATGGTCACACTTTGCGGAGCGCTGGTCGTATTCACAAGTTGGTTGCCGAAACTGAGACTTAATGGTGAGATGGAGATGCCAAACGCCTGTCCGGTGCCACTGAGGGCGACCACCGATGGAGCACCCGAGAAATTTCCGCCAATTGTGAGACTGCCGGTTTCCGGGCCATGAACTGTGGGAGTGTAGGTAACACTGACCGTGCAGCCGGTTCCCGGCGCAAGCGTGGCGCCGCAATTGTTCGTCTGTGCGAAATCGCCGCTAGTGGAGACACCAGAGATCGTGACGGAGGCTGTACCTGTGTTTGTAAGAGTGACCGTCTGGGGCGCGCTCGTTGTGTTCAAGAGTTGTACGGAGAAAGCCAGGGAAGACGGAGAAACGGTCAGAGTCGCAACCTGAGCGACGACAACGGTAACCGGAGCAGAGGTGGCGCTGTTCCCCGCACTGTCCGTGGCTATGGCGGTCAAGGTATGGGTGCCTTGCGAGGCTTGCGTTGTGTCCCAAGCGACGGAAAAGGGAGCGGTAGTGGCGACAGAGCCCAGGTTCGAGCCGTCCAACTGGAATTGGACGCCGGTGACCATCACGTTGTCCCAGGCATTGGCCGTCACTGTCACTTGCCCGCTCACCGACGCACCAGAACTTGGCGACGCAATGGACACTTTGGGCGGAGTGTGGTCGCGTATCAGCACCGCGGTATTGCGCGGATTCTGGTAAATCATCGGCCAGTCATTGGCAGCGGCGTTGAAGGGAGCCCCCGTGCTCAGAACAGTGGCTACTCCTTCCTGAAGCGCACCATTGGGAGTGCCGCCAAGGACAGTCCAGTACACAGCCGCAATGTCAGCAATGCCGTCGTGGTTGAAGTCGCCAACCGTCAGCACATTGAAAGAATCAGGTTGATTCCCGTTCGCCCCCATCAGGTTCCATGATCGAACTATCGTGTTGTCGGGGTGCAAAGCGACAATCTGTGGCGCCAGGTAGTAGTTCGTGTTCGTGTTCGACGAAGCTTGGTTCACCACCGTCGCCTGCACTGTGAGATTGCCGTCGGCCGATGATGTTTTCTGGAAGGATATCTGGGGCCCTTGTTGAGTTGAACTGGCGGAAGCACTGCTGCTTGCTTTCGAAGTCAGCGGGTTTGTGGCAGTTAGCAATTGGCCGCGGGTCGTGATGATCTCGGGCCGTCCATCGCCATCAATGTCCGCGAGCACGACCGACCCAAACGAAGCGTAGATATTGTCCACCCTGGGCCAGGAGCTCGAGAGTGGCAAACCGCTGGTCGTCAAGACATACAAATAGTTGTAATCCGTCACCACGATTTCTTCGTTCCCATCGCGATTCAGATCGCCCACCGCCATGGAACAAAAACTATCCCAAGCCAGGATGACCGGCCAACCCGGCCGTTCGGTTCCATCCGGCTGGAGAACGTGCACCAACTTCTGCGATCCTGTGTCGACGGCCACAATGGTTTCCAGCTTTCCGTTGTGGTCGAGATCGGCAAGGATCATTTCGGTGGGATGTCCCGTGAAAACCGGTGCCGACCACGGCTTCGGCGTTCCTTCACTCGCAAACAGGCGAAGAGTCGACGTCGAAGAAGTCGTGCCTTCCTCAACCACAATTTCCCGCGAGCCATCCCCATCAACGTCTCCCACAAGCAGCCTAGGACCGAACGCCGACCGCAGAGCGACATTCTGATCGGCAATAGCAATGGGGAAGTTGCTGTTGAGTTGCTGGCCATTGCGCTGCCAGGCAAACACATAGCCAGTGTTGGCAGCCCAGTAATTTCCGAAGGCGATCGTTTCGAGCTGGGAATCCAAATTAAGGTCTTCGAGTACCGTCTGCGCGTACTGAAAGTTGTAATAAGTTGGTAGGACTGCTCCAGTTGTGAACGAATAAGAACTGTAATCAGAGCGGAAAACGCGCAGCGAAAATGCCTCTGGCGCGACCACCTCGTCGCCCACCAAGCCATCCAGATCACCCGCGGCCGGTTGGAAATACGCCCCATAATTCAGATTCTGTACATTCGGAGTGGATCCATCGGCAGGGATTGACCAGAACTGAGATGGAATGGTTGAAGTTGAGTACGCAGGATTAATTGCGGTGAAGCGCACATTGCCCAACGGGTCGACTTGCGGCACGAGACCCGAATTAAACGTCTGCGGTGCCTGATCCAACCATAGAGGCCAGTTTGTGGTGAGCAGAGACGGCTCCAGGTAAACGATGGTGGTGGCTTGGGAAGTAAAACCGGTGTTGTCGACAAGTAACTCGATCGTGTACCAGTCAGCGCTAGTGATCGAAGTTGTGTCCCATGTAGCGATCAACGCGTTATTGATTGGTGACAAACCACCACCAACTAGAGAGATGCCGCTGGAACTCCAGCCGGAAGTCGGATTAATTCCCTCAGCCCACTGCACACGGAAGTCTTGGAAGCTCGCACCGGTCGCCGTTCCCTGAACCGAGATCAACGTGCCCGGCTTGAACTCTGCAGAGGTTGTAGGCACCGCTGGCGGGGCCGGGCTGGTTATTGAAACATAGTCCACGACCAACATGATACGGTCGACGAAAGCGCGCCCCGACTGATCGTAAGCCGTTAGGCGAATCGTGTATGCGCCCTCGCTCAGAGCGCTCGGATCGAACACACCTAGAGTGCCGCCAGAGACGGACGTTGTCCCCGTCTGGATGATGGTCCATGTGCTGGGCGAAGATCCTGCGCCATAATCCAACACATACTGTGCGAACGCAGAGCCCTGTGCCAGACCCGAAATCGTGGTCGGTGTTTTGATGTGCGTGCTATCGGCCGGAGACTGGATTTTGGATTGAAGAACATCAGGCAGAGCTAGGGCTGCGGCCGCGTTAATCCTGCCGTACCCGTACGTCGTGTCGAACCCGGTCTGCCCCAGATCCGTTCCCGTAACACGCAACACTTGGCGAACATCTTCGCTGACATAATTCGGATGTTGCGCAAGGATCAGCGCCGCCAAACCAGAAACATGTGGCGTTGCCATGCTGGTGCCGTCGGCCCGTGTGTAAAGGGAGTTGACCGGTGTGCCCATGCTGGTGCCGGCTGCGCGCAGCGAAAGGATGTCCACGCCCGGCGCCGCGACATCGATCTTGCTTCCCCAATTCGAGAAGTATGCGATGTTGTCGTTGTGGTCGGTGGCCGCTACCGTGATGACTTGCGGCAGATTCGCTGGATAGTAGTTGCGCGCATCGTCGCTGTTATTTCCGGCCGCAGCGACGATCACCACTCCAAGGTTGTAGGCATAGCTGACCGCGTCCGCGATGGTCTGCGAGCTTCCCTGGCCAGTCCATGAGTTACTAATCACATCTGCGCCGTTGTTGGCCGCATAGAGGAGGGCCGGACCCAGAGTCGAATCCAGTCCGTAGCCGTTATCGTCAAGGCCCTTCACAGGCATGATTTGCGCGTTCCACGCAACCCCAATCACGCCAATGCCGTTGTTCCCCGCGGCCGCAATCGTCCCCGAGACGTGCGTACCATGGCCAAAATGATCGACAGGATTGTTGCTCTGGACCGGATTCGTGTAGGTTGAGCCGATAAAGTCCCAGCCGTGTACGTCGTCGATGTATCCGTTATGGTCGTCGTCGATACCATTGTTGGGGATCTCCGCGGTATTAGTCCATATATTTGCCACGATGTCCGGATGAGTAAAATCGATCCCCGTGTCGACCACGCCCACGATTACGCCAGCGCCGGTGGACGTGTCCCATGCCGCAGCCGAGCCGATAAGATTGATGCCCCAGAGATCGAGGTACGCCTGTCCCCAACTTCCGTAGCTGGAAAAATACGGATCGTTGGGAATGAAGTTTGTGGTGACTACTCTATCTTCTTCCACGAACTCGACATTTGGATCGGCTTGCAGAGCATGAAGAATGCCGTCTGCGTTTTGTGCGAGCGCAGGCTCCAACTCGAATACATAGGTTCGGGAAACTTCAGGCGGTTGAAAGGCACCCCGCAGCCGCAAAGCGCGGTGACCAAATCGTTGCCGAATCGCGGTCGCAATCTGCAAGTCCGTGAGTCCCTGCTGCTTCTTCAATCTGACTATGCTCGGATACAGCGGGTGAGTCTTGCGCACGGAGAAACGGGAAAGAAACTGGTCGATGTGGACATTACCGGTTTCGCCGGCGACGATCTCCATGGTCTGCAGCGGAAGCGCCAACTCCATCGATTTCGCCAGCGGAGCTTGGACCTTGACGATTAGCCTGCCAGTATTTTTCGCTATCTCGGCGGCGTTGCTGCGAAGAGCTCCCAGACTAAAGCAGAAGGCGACAAGCCAGAACATGGCCAGATAGGAAACTAGCTTTGGAATGCGATTCGCATTTCGATTACTCATGATCTTTGCTCCGCAGTTTGAGTTCGTTGTTGCGCGTGGGTCACGCGCGGATTGTTGATCAAGACGACATTTCTTCGAAGAGAACACCCTGCCGAGGACGCTCGTTCTTGCGTTTACGCGTACCGTATCTCTGCGTCGAAGAGAAACCTAAAGACGGCGGATGCGCGGGAATAATAACCTGACAGGTAACATCCGGTGATGCTGGATGGTTTCCTGTAACGCATTGAAATCGTGCCCCGTTAGGAATACAAGTTACCTTGGTAAGTGCGCGGAGCCCAAGATCCAAACTCGACCATACGCCGGAAACTGTTGTCGGCATCCCGGGCACACAGACCTTCAAAGCGTCGACGATCTCGGCTTGCCGTCCTGTCAGCTGAAGCCGCGACTTGGTCAGCAAGGCAGCGGCGATTTGTGGGGAGATTTGACGGTGCTTTCTCGGGTCCAGCCGGGGCGGCGTCGGACGGATGTCGTTTTTCGTTATTGAAGGGAGTGGAACGTAAGTGGGGGCGAGTGTCAGGTGCTTGCCTGGGTAAATTCACATGCGGGCCGAAATCGTGGATACTCCGATCGATACCTGTGGATCAAGGTTCCATTGAGCAACTCCCCGCACTTGCAGCAGATAGTGCGCTCCTAGCAGCCCGTGTCTGAATCCACGATTCTGAACGTTTTTATCGAACGCATCGTGCGCGATGCGGTATCCGGCTCGACAGGCGAGACCGGCACCAAGGCAACGGCGATCACATTGAGAGTCGAGATGCGGCGCATAACGTGGAAAAATAGGTCCATCACCGCGTCCTGAAGAGCCCGAGGCGTGCCCGCACCAATCAGCTTTCGGAGTAGCAGCGCCAGATTGCATGCCGCAGCTTGTAGCAGCAGCCGCTTCTGCACGTTCTGCTTTCCGTGCACGTACAATCGCCGCAGAGATCCGGTCTCGTAGGCGTGTGCGAAAGTCCGCTCGACCAGCTCGCCCCGCCGCCTAAGCAACTGCTTGCCTCGAATGCCACCGATCCACTGCCGATTCGCATAGACCGTCGCCTGCTCTTCGCGTTTGCCTGCCCACCTCCGCCGCCCGCGATCCGGTTCCGCAATGTAGGACCGCACCCCAGATTCCAGCACCGACACCAACACGTCCCCAGAGTGGTAGCCTTTATCCGCAACTAACTCCTCCATGCCCTTCGCGTTCACCCTGAAAATACCGTCCGCCATCGGCTCTGCGATCTGTTCGGCAACCGCTTCTCCCGCCGCCGGGAGTGTCTCGCCGACCGATGTGGTGTCGCCCACCGCTCCGCCGTGCGTGGTCACCGCCACAATCGCGCCGGTGTCCAGGTCCACGGCGTGCTTGGCTTTATAGGCCAGCGCGGTGCGACCATTTTTCAGGTGTGTGATCTCGGCCTCCGAATCATGCGGGTTCACCCACTCGTCATTAGAGCCCTTCTTCTTTCGTCGTCGATCCATGCGCCGCAGTGCCGCTTCATCGGTGGCTTCCAGCCCGGCGGCCTCCGCCAAACGCTTCAGGTACTCGGGGTAACTCTCCTCAGTGTCACGCCGCACAATCGACTTCATGGCCGCATTGGCTTCCAGCGTGGTCGCATCGATGCCGATCGTCTTGCCCCCCAGTAGTCCCGCTCGTGCCACCTGCCGCAGCACCCAGCCGAACACCTCTTGGTGCGTGGCCTCGTCCATCAGCCGCCGGGTCCGCGAAATCGTGACATGATCCGGAGTCCGCTCATCCAATCCAATTAGTAAGAACTGTCGTAAGCACAACGAATCCGCTACCCGCCAGGCGATGCCCCGTTCGCTTTCGATCCCCTCAAAGAAACCGATCAGCATCAACCGGAAGTACATTCCAGGAGGCAGCGACGGGCGACCCAGCTTCTTGTGATAGAAGATCCGGCAGCGCGTTTCGCAGAAGTCGTCGAAACCTGCACGATCCAACACCTCGTCCAGCCGCCGGTAGAAAGGATGGCCAGGAGCTTGGGCCAGATCCCGGCGGTACCAAAGCTCCTCTTGCCGCTGACGTTGCTTCCGTGTTCCCATCGCCATTCTCCAAACTTAACCGGAGACTGTCTCAGCGCAAAGTGATTAAATTGCAGCACAGTCCTGTGCTGCAGTCCCGGAGGCGGAGGATGGAGGAAGAGCGTTCTTTTTCTACTCGCACTTTGAACGTAGCCAGCTTCGGTCTGTTGGCACTTGCCATCACCATTCTCGCCGGCGGCATCTGGAGTGCCCTGCTCGTCACCAATCTTCGTAGCAGCCCTGCCGTACCCTGGTCTGTTCCCGCGATGGCACTTCTCCTGTGGCTGGCGTGGAGCTACCTCGGCGGGAGCGGGTGGCCGCACAGCACTTCTGAAGCACGACGCCGCTACCTGCGAGCCAACAGAAAATCCGGACAGACGTACCTGTGGGCATTGGTCGCGGGTGTTCTATCGGTGGTTGCGCTGGCTGGAACCTGGATCGTGCTGTTCCGATTTGTGAAGATGCCACCCAACGCGCTCTCGGATGTGTCGAGTTATCCGCGAATCACGGTAGCACTCATGATCTTGATGGGGTCGTTGGTTTCTCCTCTCATGGAGGAAGCTGGCTTTCGCGGATATTTTCAGGTCGCCCTCGAACGCGAGGTTCGCGCCCCACTCGCTGTCGTGATCTCATCAGTTGTGTTCGCGTTCGCCCATGGACCGACACAATCCACGTCGGAGGGGGCTGGTGGGTAAAACCGTACGCCGCTTCGCCCCTCACGATCATTAACTGTGACGGGACGTGGTCGACGGACATCGTCACCGGCGGGAACGACGCCCAGGCGGATCAGATCACCGCATTCCTGATCCCCACGTCGTACAGCCCGCCGGTACTCCTTGGTGCGGGCGCACTGCCCGCGGAACTGTACACGAACTCCGTCGCGAATACATCTGCTAGTCGGATGAGGACGGAGCAAGCTTTGGCCCCTCGCTAGGTCTCCGAACATGGCCTTTGTTGGCATCTTCCGATTAATACCGGTCCGGGGAATCTCAAACGAATCCCCATCGTATGGCCAGCTATACATCCGCGCATAACCAAAGGGACATGGAAAGTCAACAAAAAGAGAGGAGATGAGGCGCAAGGTGCCGCCGCGGGCATGACCAATACCCAGCTCTTCGATGAGGGCGGGATCGTGCACTGTGATTACCGAAAACCTTGTCTGCATGTTGACACCCGCTGCTGCGGGAACTGATCTAGGCTACCTGAAGCAGCCAGGCAAGATAACGGTGTTCTGTTTCCTAAGCGGCGTGCAAAAAGAAAGCGGGTGTCGGGCCGCGAAGATATTGCTTTGGTTTACCAGACGACCGGAAGCTCCAGAGCCAGGGACCGACGATCCCTAAGCGGCATGGCGTTGGTGTCGGGGATGGAGTCCTCCAAGCTCGCGACGATGCGCCCACATTCTGGCTTCTCCACGACTCTTGAATCCGGAGCATCCTTGGCCAACGCCAAGTGAGTTCGGGAGCACTGGTACTAGGCAAAATAACTTCGCAGAGTTCGTCGCAACGATCTTTCATTCCACACGATGACGTGGTCTAAACATTCGCGCCGTACGGAACCGATCAGCCGCTCGATATACGGATTTTGCCATGGCGATCGCGGTGCGGTAATCACTTCTTCCATCCGTACCCACCCTTGCTTTCTTTTCGCATGTGCGCTGCCTATCTCAACCGTTGGGTTTGCACGAGTGTGTCCGAGGTCACAGACAGTGTCGCCCCTTGGTGTTAGCGTTTTGATGTTTGCTGTCACCGGGAGCGATCAGCAAAGAGTCCCCGCCGATTCTCCACGCCTTACACCGGTTCGAACCGCGCACCGAGGCTTCTTAGAGTCGCACCGGACGGGTCCCCGAATCTGCATTCGGCTCCTCGGCCCGAAGGCCCCACCGAAACAGTCTAGGAGAAGTTTATGTCGCGCAGGAATGCATTCCTCGGCGCCTGCCTGTTGGTGATCTGCTGCGTGTGTTCGATGTCGGGCCAGCAGCCAGCAGCGAGCGCAAGCACTCGCAACAACTTCGTCGTGCCACCCCTGGTGAATTTCAGCGGCGTGTTGACTGACTTGAACGGCAACCCTCTAACCAAGATGACCGGAGTGACGTTCTTTCTTTATAAGGACGAGCAGGGCGGTGCGCCGTTATGGATGGAGACGCAGAACGCTGTGCCGGACAAGAATGGCCACTACACGGTGATGCTTGGATCGACCACCGGTACCGGGTTGCCGTCCGACATTTTTGTGGCCGGAGAAGCGCGCTGGCTGGGAGTGCAGCCGCAAGGACAAGGGGAGCAGCCGCGCATTCTGCTGCTGAGTGTGCCCTATGCCTTGAAGGCCGGCGACGCGCAGACGGTGGGAGGATTGCCTCCGTCCGCGTTTCTGTTGGCGGCTACGCCCAATGCGAGCGCCAACAGCGCGGCCAGTCCGGGCGTGGCGGCGCAGCCCTTGGCTCCGGGAACCACGCCGGTGACCACGGCCGGCGGCACGATCAATAAGTTGGCCAAGTTTGATGCCACCGCCGATGTCACCAGTTCGCAGGTCTTCGACAACGGGACGAACGTGGGCATCGGCAACACTGCGCCGGTCGCCAAGCTAGATGTGACGGGCACAGCCACAGTGCGCGGTCTGCTGAGTCTGCCGGCGACCGGCACGGCGATCGCGACGGCAGGCAAAAACTCGCAGCCGATCAAACTGACGGCGTCGGTCTTCAACAGTGGGACGGCAGCGGCGGTGGCGCAGAACTTTCAGTGGCAGGCTGAGCCAGTGGGCAACAATACGACGACCACGTCTGGCACACTGAATCTGCTGTACTCCTCAGGCACGGCGGCCTTGGCCGAGACTGGCCTGAAGGTCGCGAGCAACGGGCGGATCACTTTCGCTTCGGGACAGACCTTTCCCGGTACGGGCAAGGGCAACGGCACAGTCACCAGCGTGGGCAGCGGAGCGGGACTGACAGGTGGGCCCATCACTGGTAGCGGGACGCTGAGCATAGACCCCACGGTTGTGCCTCGACTGAACACTTCGAACACGTTCACCGGCAATCAGACGGTGAACGGGAACCTGAGTGCGACGGGGTTGGTGACCGGCACCGCCTTCAATATCGGAAACAACCTCTTCGCCTTCGGCTCCTACGCAAACCAGAACGCATTTCTCGGATTTGCGGGGAATGCCACGACCACGGGCAGCTACAACACGGCCAGCGGTTACCAGGCGCTGGCCGTCAACACCACGGGCAATTTCAACACTGCCAGCGGCGATCGGGCGCTCGCCTCGAACACCACTGGGATGGACAACACGGCCAGCGGTTTCGAGGCGCTCTACTTCAACACCACGGGCAGCTACAACACGGCCACCGGCACCGGTGCACTCTTGTTCAACACCACGGGGAGCAGCAACACGGCCTTCGGCGAGGGGGCGCTCAACTCGAACACCACTGGCAGCTACAACACCGCCACCCCTGGGCTCGTGGCGAACACCACGGGGGGCGCCAACACGGCCAGCGGCTTTGGTGCGCTCTCGGCCAACACCACAGGGGGCAGCAACACGGCCATCGGCTTTGTGGCACTGGACGCGAACACTACGGGGAGCTACAACACGGCGGTCGGGGAATCGGCTGGATTCAATTTTGCAACGGGCAAGGGTCCCACCACCGGTGCCTTCAGTACGTTCGTCGGCGCCGGTGCGACCGCCACGGTGGACGGCCTTCTCTATGCCACGGCGATTGGCTACGATGCGCAGGTGAGCGAGAACAACGCGCTGGTGCTCGGCCGGACTGGGACCGCGGTCGGGATCGGTACTAGCGCGCCTTCCAACGTCTTCACGGTAGGTCAAGGTGCCGGCAACGCCATCGCCGATGGCTGGGACACCTACAGTTCGCGCCGTTGGAAAACCAACATCCAGCCACTGTATGGCGCGCTGGCGAAGATCGAACAACTCCGTGGCGTCTCCTACGACCTGAAGGCGAATGGCAAGCACGAAGTTGGTGTGATCGCCGAGGAAGTCGGCGCCGTTGTGCCTGAGGTGGTGACCTGGGAGAAGAACGGCACGGACGCCCAGAGTGTCGATTACGGCCGGCTCACCGCGCTGCTGATCGAGGCGACGAAAGAACAACAGGCAGTGATCAGCGAACAGCAAGCGCAGATCGCAAGTCTCACTCGGCAAGTGAAGACAATTCAAGCCACTCTCAAGGCTAACGGACGAAGAAACTCCGCAGTTCGCTCGGCGAAGGCTGAGGGGACGACCGTTCGTCAGTAATTGTGAGAGACCAAATCCACGGGCACCTGCGGAGTCTTTCTGCTTTTCGTCTGCGCCCTGCCGCTAGAGTGAGTGGCAAAACATCGGTAGATATCAATAGGTACTGAGATATTGGTACAGCACTGCCACCGCAACTCTTGGTTCTGGCTCAGGTTTGGTGCACGCATTGTCCAGTTATACGAGACTCGGGCAACAAGCGGGCGCGGAGAAGTTTGACGCCCGCTCGTCCACACATTTGGCGCTTGAGCGTTTCAAGACGGTTAATGTGTCCCTCGACCGGTCCGTTGCTCCAAGGTTCCGTTACTGCTGCTTCGACGGCGCGGAGGTCTTGTTGCAAAGTCCGTACAAAGCGCGTCAGCGCATGAATGCCAGTTTTCTGCGTTTATCCCGACTAAGGCGCTGGCATTTGCGAAATCAGACGGTGTTCGCG
>Ga0075019_10001183_pt1 | contig 14801 bp, 9 predicted proteins | sample ColStrG_CSR_2013_FD_71473 | JGI IMG/M metagenome (GOLD analysis project Ga0075019, IMG submission 71473) | Freshwater sediment microbial communities in response to fracking from Pennsylvania, USA - Cold Stream Run_MetaG_CSR_2013 | ecosystem: Environmental > Aquatic > Freshwater > Creek >...
AGTGGTCGGGTCAGTCGGTGACGGAGCGGAGTTGAAGAGCTTCATCAAGGTGGAGGACTGGAACGAGATTCACGTCATCGCCCGCGGCAATGTGCTGATCCAACTGATCAACGGCCACGTGATGAGCCAGCTCATCGACGACGACAAGACCGGCCGCAAGATGGAGGGCCTGATCGGTATCCAGCTTCACCGCACCAGCAATCCCATGAAGATTGAATCGCGCCACATTCGGATCAAGGATCTGTAGGGGGCTCGCTCTGCTCGCGGGGCCGGGGGCCGGGCGAGTTGAAACTACATGCCAACCATCAAGGAAGTCGCCGATCTGGCAGGGGTGGCGGTGGGGACGGTGTCCCATGTCATCAACGGGTCGGTACGGGTCAGCGAGCCGCTGCGGCGCAAGGTGCAGGAGGCGATCCGGGAGCTCGACTATCACCCCAATTACGTAGCGCGAAGCCTGAAGACCAGCAAGACGCGGACCCTGGGGATCATCGTGCCCGACATGACGATCTCCTTCTTCCCGCAGGTCATCCGGGGGGCGGAATCGGCGGCCCGCGAGCGCGGCTATTCCCTGATCGCGGTCAATTCCGACGAGGATGGCCACCGGCAAAGGGAACTGCTGTCGCTGCTGCGGTCGCAACGGGTGGAAGGGATTCTGCTGGTGATTGCGGCGGCTCCGACACCCGTGACTCAGATTTCGCGCATGATCAGCGCCGGCATGCGCCTGGTTTGTCTGGATCGCATTCCGGACCGTGTGCCGGTCGATTCGGTGTCGGTGGAAGACACTTCCGCCGCCGAACTCGGCGTGGATCACCTGATTGCGATGGGCCATCGAAGGATTGCGATCGTCACCGGGCCGCCGACGCTCAAGAACGAGCGGCAGCGGCTTCTCGGCTACAAACAGGCGCTGCAGCGCGCGGGGCTAACGCCAGACCCGAAGCTGATTTGGGCGGGAAACAACCGGCCCGAGGATGTCGGCGCGATTTGCCGGGAGCGGCTGCAGGATCTGGGATCGCGGCCGGAGGCGATTTTCGCCACCAACGGACCAACCGGGCTCGGCGTGCTGCGCGCATTCCGCGATTGCGGACTCAACACGCCGGACGACCTTGCCTTTGTGACGTTCGACGAACTGACAGTAGACGATTTGTTCAAGCCCTCAATTACCACGGTGGTGCAGCCGGCTTATGAAATTGGTTTCCGGGCAGCCGAGATTCTCATGCAGCGGATTGAAGCGATTGGCGAGCGTGGGGAATCGGTGACTGTGCGATTGCCCGCCAAGCTGCTGGTGCGGGCCTCATCCGGCCTTCCGCGGGCGAAGCAAGACTAGCCTGCCTGCCATTTTGAGCGTGAGTGTTTTTGCTTGACAAGATACATTCATCGAATGCATAGTTTGAGATCAAGACTGCGACCTTCAGTAAAACTCCGGAGGTAACATGACGGGGCGCCTGGTAGCCGGGTTCCTGGTGATGACGGGAATGGTGTTTCCGCAGCACCGGGTAGATCCGAAGAACACCTATCACCGCGTGATTTGCGTGGTTCCCATGGTTGGCAAGGGAACCTTCGACGATCCGAGACGGCCGTTGTATGCGCCGCTGCCGCCTTCGCAGGCTCCAGCGCAGGCCAGACCGGCCGCGGCCCCCCGCGATGCGATTCTGGCTTACTCGCACCAGGTCAGCGACGACGGGAATTATGCCTTGGTGGAGTTTGTCGCGGTGGACCGGGCGGCGTTTCAGGCCATCCTGAATGACAAACAGATTACGGTATTTGAGAAGGGAAAGGCATCCAAGGCGGAGATCGAGAAAGAACTCAGGAAGTACAAGAAAGACTTCGACTACGAGAAATTCGGGCTGGTGCTGCCTTGAGGCGCCGGCTTGGGTTGCTGGCCCTGCTCTGGAGCGCCAGCCTGGGGGCGCAGACGGGGGCCGTGCAACTGGTCTCGCTGACGCCGCCGGTCGGTAGCGGCCGGTCGCAGACCTTTGACGTGGCGGTGGCAGGTGACGAGGTAGCGCAGGTAGGCATTTACCTGACGGCGGACTTCAACGGTGCGCATCCGGCTAACGCGTGCCTGGCTTACTACGACCGCGGCACGGACCGGATGTTTCTCGCGGATGACTCGGGGACGAATTGGAATTCCAGCCCTCTGGACAACGGGCCACCGGTAGGCAACCATCAATGCACACTGTCGATGAGTGGATCGGGCGTGATGCCCTCGGCCAACGGGTTGACGGTGCGTTTCGCTTTGCGGTTCCTGGCGGGGTTTAATGGCGCCAAGACCGTCCACGCGTACGCGAACAACAGCGGCAACACGGGAAACACTGGCTGGAAGCGGATGGGAGAGTGGCAGGCGATTGCGGAAGGGGCGCCGGCATCCGCCGCGGTCAAACCGGCTGGCCAGGAGGCCTACCCTACAGCGGCTGCGCCCGATCCGAACAATGCTCCGATTGCCGAACTGTATCACCCTGAGTCCCCCTATTCGGTGTACCTGAAGGCGCACGCGGGAGCGACTGCGTTGACGCACCGGGAGGGGCAGCTTTTGTTCGGCAACCCGGATGGCAGCAGGTCGGCTGTGCTGGGCGCCGTGACGCACCGCGATCCGCAGACCGGGGCCTGGGTGCCGAACGAGCCGGTGCTTTCGCAGACCAATAACGGCTGGCGGGTGGACGGCACCATCAACGGACTGCTCATCAAGAAGAGCGGACCCACGCAGCACACGGTTACTCAGACGTTCACGGACTTCGACAGCAAACACGCCTCGACGGTGACGCTGACGGTTCCGAGCCTGACCTACGACAACGGCTTTGCGCTGCACTTCACGAAAGACAGCCTGATTTGGAATCTCACGGCCGACCACACGGCGGCCTTCGACATCGTGGCCACGGTGGCCAAGCGCCTGGGGCCCAAGACGTATACCTTCGATGTGAGCAGTTCGGAGCCTTTGAGCGTGAACGGCAACGGCCACCTGGTGGGCGATGCGCACGTGATTCTGACGCGGGCGGCGATGATTCCGAACGTGGGGAGCCCGGTTCCCTGTTCGGTGTGGACTTATTCGCAAAAGGACGGGGCGTCGTTTACGTGCGACGATTCCGAATTCCTGGACAGCCAGCTTCCCTACAGGATTGACCCGACTACGCAGACGTTGACCGATGGCGGCACCTACAGTATCACGCAGTGGCAGGCCCTCGTCCGCAGCTGCGATGCCAACGGCAACAACTGTAGCTACGGTTGGCAAAGTGGCGGGAGCAGTGCAACGGTGAACTTCAACACCGCGGGCCTTATGCCGGGCCCCGGCATACTCGTCAGCGACCCGTGCAGTTACAGTGTCGTCACTTCCAATATCGCGGCCGGCGACAGCATCGTCTGCGGCGTGGGCACGTACAACAATTCCGGCACGACGCCGGTCACGGTCTCGATCAGCGCGAGCTTACAGGCTTGCACCCCAACTTACTGCTACACGAGAGGGTTCAACGACTCAGCCACTATCGACAACGTGACGCTGACGGTGACCTGGACCGTGCCCGTCTCGGTCAGCATTTCGCCCACCAGCGTTCTGCTGTATCCGGGATGGACTCAGCAGTTCACGGCGAATGTGGTGAGCGGCGGCAGCACGGCTGTCACCTGGAGCGCGACAGCGTATTGCGGCTCGTGGTACAGCGGCGGGCTGAATGCCAGTGGGTTGTACACGGCGCCGTTGCCCATGATTGGGTGCGTTTCGCCGGGCGCAGTGGTCACCGCCACCAGCGTGGAAGACCCCTCCAAGTCCGCCAGCGCCACGGTAACGACTTATCCGTACATCGTGGTAACCGTGGCACCGACCAGTGTCACCTTGCAGCACGATCAGAGCCAGCAGTTCAGCGCCAGTTTGACCAACACGAGCAACCCGGCGGTCACCTGGTCGATTACTCCCGCGGGTGTGGGGACCCTCAGCAGCTCGGGGCTGTACACCGCGCCGTCCAACATCGCAGTGGCAACGACACTGACGGTGATGGCGACCAGCGTGGTGGATCCCCGGCAGATTGGCACGGCGACCATCACCCTGCCGGCCAGCGTGGCGGTGAGCGTATCGCCGGGCAATGCCGGGGCGATCGGCGGAAGTCAGACCGCGCAATTCACGGCGAATGTTGCCAATACCAGCAACACCGCGGTCACGTGGTCGATCAGCCCGGCGGTGGGGAGCATCAGCGCTGGGGGTCTTTATGCGGCGCCAACGCTGGTTTCGACGGCGCAGACCATCACGGTGCGGGCTACCAGCGTGGCGGACGCGACGCGGTCGGCCTCGGCGACGGTGACCATCAATCCGGTTGCGATCAGCCTTTCGCCGGCGGCCAATTCGATCTACGCCGCGCAGTTGCAGGAGGTGGTTCCCACGGTCAATTATGCCGCCAACGCGGCGGTGACGTGGACCATCAGCCCGGCAGGGTTCGGCGCCATCACCAGCACGGGGCTCTACACCGCGCCGATGCCGGTGGCTTCCCCCACTACCGTCACTCTTACGGCGACGAGCGTGGCCGACACCTCCAAGCACGCCACTGCCACCCTCACGGTCTCCCCCCCACCGGCGGGGACGCCCTACCAGTATTGGGTTACCGACGGCCTGACCGCCATCGATACCTACAAGTGGTCGGTGAAGGGGAACGTGTACGCCACGCCGAGCGGGGCGTGGGGTTCGGGATCGTTAATCTCCGGGGTGCTTCCCGCCGACGGCAGCAGCGACTACGAAGTGCGCATGAACCTCAACAGCCCTTCGGCCGGTTCTAACCCGATCTACTATCTCTACAGCCGGGCCACTCCGGACCTGGCATCGTTCTACGCGTTCCAGCTTTCGGGCTATAGTTGCGGTTCCACGACGTGTGCGGCTAATTACGCGCTGCTCAAACAGGCGGCCGGGGTGTGGACGCAGTTGGCCTCCTGGCCGGGCCCTTGGCCCAAGTATATACGGATGGTGGTGCGCGGAAACCAGATCGCCGTCTCCACCGATTCGAGCTACCCCGCTACCTTCACAGACAATGCTCTCTCCACCGGAAGTGCCGGTATTGGGATGAACGTAGCCGTCTCCGGCACTATCTCGAATGTGCAGATCGGGCCGCTGGACCGGGTGGCGCCGCCGGCGCCCGCGGCCCCTGCTTCTTCCGTGTTTTCGAGCCGGGTGGATTTGCAATGGCCAGCCGGCAGCGACAACCCGGGCGGGATCGGCCTGGCCGGTTACACCATCAGCCGCGACGGCAGTTCGCTGGGAACCTCGACCCTGCCGCAGTTCTCCGATGAGACTCTGCCGCCGGGAACGAACACCACGTATTCGATCACCGCTTTCGATTTCCACGGCAACGTTTCGGCCCCCACCACGCTGACGGTGACGGCGGCCACCCGCGCGGCGGCGCTCGCCGACGAGGCGCGCTCCGGAGTGCGGCCCACCGGTTCCTACTGGGGCGGCGCCGGCGAGCAGATCGATTTGGTGTCGGGCAATTTGAGCTTCGCCCTGCCGGTGATCCAGGCCAAGGCGCGCGGCGGCTGGGGCGCCAACTTTGCCCTGAGCTACAACTCGCAGACCTGGCGCCAGGATGCGGCCGGCACCTGGAACACCGGTTGGGACGCCGGCTACGGCTTCGGCTGGAAGCTGCAGGCCGGGGCCATTACGCCGGTCTGGTACGCGGGCCTACTGCAATACTGCATTTTCAGCGACGCCACCGGGGCCGAATACCGCCTGGACCAGAATAGCGGGGGCGTGTTCACCTCGCGCGAAGGCGTGTATATGGCCTACGACTCCAATACCCGGATCCTGCATTTTCCCGACGGCGGCTATTGGTCCATGGGGGCGCAATCGGCCGCCTCGGAACCGGACGCGGGGACGCTGTACCCGACGCTGATGATGGACACCAACGGCAACTACCTGACCATCGCCTACCAGGCGGGCTTCGGAGCTTTGTATACCAATACCAGTTCGCGGATCGTGCAGATTTTCGATGCGCGGTTGGGGGGCCTGTCGTACGATTTCCAGTACGACGCCAGCGAGCACCTGGCCGGCATCGTCAATCACGTGGGGACGGGGGAAAGCTATACGTTCGTCTACACGGGGCCGCAGACGCTGACGGGGCCGTGGGGAACGGCGACACTGGGGACGGCGAAACTGCTGGCCTCGGTGCAGGTGACGGGAGGGGGGATGGCGCCAAACCTGTTCACCTATACGGCGGGCACGGGCGAGCTAACCCAGTTCACCACGCCGCTGGGCGGGAGCCTGCAGTGGGTCTATGGCGACTACACCTACAGCGGGCCCGGGCGCAAGTACCGGGAGGTGCATCAGCGCACCACCTCCTCCATCGACGGCACGCTGGCCACGTGGAACGTGACCTTCGACGCCGCCGCCAATGCGCATGCCACGGCCACGGTGAGCGACGTGCGCGCGGCCTCGCAAAAGGTCTGGACGTTCAACGCTTCGGGGCTGGCGACGAGCTACCAGGAAGGCCCGGCCAGCGGCACGGCGCTGCTGCACAAGGACTACACCTGGACCGCCGACGCCGCCGGCAACGTCTACGTGGGCGCGGTGGTGACCACGCAGAATCCGGGGGCGAGCCAGGTGCAGTCCAAGAGCGCGCAGACGCTGGACGTGTACGGCAACGTCACCCAGAGCCAGGCGTTTGGGTACGGCAACCTGACCAGCCCGGCGCGGACCTACAACTACACCTACGTGACCGATCCGAATTACCTCTCGCGCTACATTCGCAACCGTCTGGCGCAAGTGACGTTGACGGCGGGCGGGACCAACACCACGCTGGTCACCAACACCTACGATGGCTCTGGCTACTGCGGCTCAGTGGCCAACTTGACGGCGCGCACCAGGCTGCTGTATCACGACGATACCAACTACGGGGCGTCGTTTGTGTATCGCGGGAACGTAACCAACTCGGTCTCCCTCGGCGGCAGCCTGTGTACGGCGTACGAGACCACGGGGGTGGCGGTGGCGTGGATGGACGGGGCGGGCCACAGCTACACGACGGCGCCCTCGGCCGCGACCAACTACTCGCTGCCGGGGGTGCTGACGCCGGGCGGGAACGCGAACCTGGCCACCAGCATCGCCTACGCCGGTTCGTGGGCGGTGACCAGCGTGGCGGGCCCCAACGGGGCCACGGGGACGACGACCTATGACGGGCTCGGCCGGCCGACGCAAACCACCATCCCGGACGGGGCGGTGACCAACTACACGTACGCCTATGCGGGGATGAACGGGGCCACGGCGAACCAGCAGACGGCGACGCTGGGGTCGGGCGCTGGTGCGCGCTTCAAGCGGACGACGCTGGATGGGTTCGGGCGGGTGACGCGGGTGGAGACGGGCCACGATGCGACCACGGTGTCGCAGGTGGACACGCAGTACGCGCCCTGCGCCTGCTCGGCCTTGGGAAAACTGTGGCGGACCTCGCAGCCGTATGCGCCGGGCGGAACGCCGGTATGGACCACCAACGCCTACGACGCCTCGGGCCGCACCCTCACGGTGACAGCGCCCGATGGCAGTGTGACCCGCTACAGTTACTCCGGCAACCAGACCACGGTGACCGACGCGGCGGGGAAATGGAAGACCTCGGTGAGCGACGCCTTCGGCAACCTGGTGCAGGTGATCGAGCCCAACCCCGCCGGCGGGGCCAACCTGGTGACCAACTACACGTACAACAGCCTGAACCAGTTGGTGCAAGTGAGCATGCCGCGCAGTAATGGCACGCAGACGCGCACGTTCGGCTACAGCGGCACGGACATGGTGAGTGCGACGAATCCGGAGAACGGCACCGTGACCTACACCTACGACGGCTCGCATCACGTGACGCAGCGCACCGACAACATCGGGCAGCAGACCCGCTACAGCTACGATGTCTACGGGCGGCTGACGCAAGTGCAGCACTGGGCGGGATCGCCGCTGGCCGAGCAGATCAATCAGCGGTGGAACTATTACTACGACGCCAATCCGTACGACGGCACCTATTCGCAGAACACCTGGGGCCGGCTGGCGGCGGTGGACTTCGCGCCTCTCTATACGGGCGGGGCGGCAACCTTCACCTACCAGTACAGCTACAACCAGGCGGGCCGGGTGACCAACCAGCGGATGACCACGCCGGTGAACAAAGCACCCACCATACAGGCGGCGTACACCTGGGATACGGAGGGACGGATGACGGCGCTGGGGTATCCGGCGATGCCGTTGCTGGGGCTGTCGAGCCCGACCTATGGCTACCAGTTCGACACCATGGGGCGGCTGGGCAGCATGCAGGACATCAGCAACGGGACGGGGAATGCGCCCACGGTGGCGTCGGCGACGTACGGGGTGGCCAACGAGATGCAGAGTCTGACCTGGGGAGCGTTGGCCGGCGCCTGCTCCTCCACCAGCACCACGGAGAGCCGGAACTACAACAACCTGTATCAGTTGACGCGGATAACGACGCAGACCACCGACGCTACTTGCACCGCGGTAACCACTACCACGCTGATGGATATGCAGTACCTTTACACGGCGGGGCAGAACAACGGGCGGATCGCGCAGTCGATCGACGGGGTGGTGGGCGAAACGGTGAACTACACCTACGACGCGCTGAACCGGCTGGCCAGCGCCGGGGCGACCAACGGGAGTTGGGGCCAGGGGTTCACGTACGACGGTTTCGGGAACCTGACGGGGAAGACGGCGACGGCGGGGTCGGCGCCGACGCTGTCGGTGGCATACGACCCGGCCACGAACCACCAGGTGGGTGTGCAGTACGATGGAAACGGGAACAACCTGTGGCCGGGCGGGGTGCCGGGGGCGACGTACGACGTGGAGAACCGGATGGTGGTGGAGAACCTGAGCGGGTTTCGGATGTTCTACACGTACGACCCGAAGGGGAAGCGGGTGAACAAGTTGAACACGTACGACGGCAGCCAGGAGATGTACTTTTATGGGATCGGGGGCCAGAAGCTGCTGACGGTGGCGTGCACGGTGAACCCGGACGGGACCTTGACGTGTACGACCAAGACGAACGTGTACTTCGGAGGGAAGCTGATCCGTTCGGGCGGGGCGCTGAACCTGGCGAACAACGGGTTTCTGGTGGCGACGGACCGGTTGGGGAGCGTGCGAGCGAACAGCAACGGGGAGCGATTCGCGTACTACCCGTACGGGGAGGAGCGGACGTCGACGGCGGACGGGCGGGAGAAGTTCGGGACGTACTTCCGGGATGCGACGACGCAGGATTACGCGGATCAGAGATACTACGGGGTGGGGACGGGGAGGTTTAATACGGCGGACCCGTACATGGTAAACAATGGCCTACCGGGCGATGTAGCCAATCCTGGGAGTTGGAATCGATACGCCTACGTCCAGGGAGACCCTGCAAACTTCACTGATCAGCGGGGTCTAATGCAAGAGTCACCGGATGATCCTGGGTCATCCTCTTACTGTGACGATAACCCCACTGACCCGGCCTGCCTTGGGCTTCCGCGAAGGCCTGGACGTTCAAAAACTGACAGCTCTGGTGTAATCCAGGACAAAGCTGCGGCGAGGAAGAGAGCCTTATCTGGCCTAAAAGCGGCGAAGTCTCTCGCTGCAGACGCTCTCGGCAATCCGGATTGTGCCGCCGAGTTCGGAACGAAAAGCGGGATGACTGCGACCCAGGTTCTGGCTGGAACAGCTGATGGAATCAAGTGGAACATCGACTTTACTTACAATGCAAGTCCCGACTCCAGCGTGGCGACTACCCGACCAGCTATAAGCCTAGGGAATCTCTCGGGGTTGACCTCGTTCGTCACTAAAATTAATGACGCGCTGACCGCCTATGGATATTGGAACGCCGGCGACAATGTGCAGAACGCCGACACTATTCTCCACGAGCTAGGGCACGTTCTAAGATTCCTTGGCTTCACAGGCGGCGATTTCGTGCAGAACGACGGCGATGACACCGTCAATCAGAAAAACTCGGCCGATATTCTCAATAAATGTTTAAAGGATGTAAAACCGCAGTGATTATGTTCAGAGCACTTCTTCTTAAGAAGTCCCTTCTGCTAGGCGTGTTTCTCATCTACCCGGCTTCGGCAGCAGAGAGGCCGCTTTCGGTATGTGAAACACTCTCGAATCTGCGTTTCTATCGAGGAAAGGTGATAACGATCACGGGTATTCTCGGCGGTGGGACGCGCCACGGATGGATACTAAAGGACAGGCTGGACGACGAGCCTTGCAGGAATCTGGAGGCACAAGGCCGCACGTGGCCAGCCGCTATTGTTCTAGCTGAGTATACGAATGGATCCGATCTGGAGGACGGACCCGCTGACTTCGAGTCTGAAACGATGCAGATCGAAAGCTTGCTGTCGGAGCCCAAGAAGATCATTCAGGGGCGTGCCGACCTAGTGATTGCGGCTACGTTCGTAGGTCAATTGAGGTCGAGGAAGGGCGTTAATATTCAGCGCTCGAAAGATGGGTGGTACGTAGGCGACGGATATGGTCAGTCTGGGCAGTATCCAGCGTTGTTGGTTCTGAAAAGAGCGCGAGAGGTAAGGGTAATAGCGAAACCCCGATCGAAGTGAGGGGAAGTGAACCCGGCCCCGGCTGGCGACCAACTACACCTACAACAGCCTGAACCAGTTGGTGCAAGTGAGCATGCCGCGTAGTAATGGCACGCAGACGCGCACTTTCGCCAACAACGGCACCGACATGGTTTCGGCCACCAACCCCGAAAACGGCACCGTGACGTATCAGTACGACGGTTCGCACCACGTGACGCAGCGCACCGACAACATGGGGCAGCAGACCCGCTACAGCTACGATGCCTACGGGCGGCTGACGCAGGTGCAGCACTGGGCGGGATCGCCGCTGGCCGAGCAGATCAATCAACGGTGGAACTACTACTACGACGCCAGTCCCTACGACGGCACCTATTCGCAGAACACCTGGGGCCGGCTGGCGGCGGTGGACTTCGCACCTCCCTATACGGGCGGGGCGGCAACCTTCACCTACCAGTACAGTTACAACCAGGCGGGCCGGGTGACCAACCAGCGGATGACCACGCCAGTGAACAAAGCGCCCACCATACAGGCGGCGTACACCTGGGATACGGAGGGGCGGATGACGTCGCTGGGGTATCCGGCGATGCCATTGCTGGGGCTGTCGAGCTCGACGTATGGCTACCAGTTCGACAACATGGGTCGGTTGGGCACCATGCAGGACATCAGCAACGGGACGGGGAATGCGCCCACGGTGGCCTCGGCGACGTATGGGGTGGCGGGGGAACTGCTGAACCTGAGCTACCCCAGCGACGGTTACAGCGAGACGCGGACGTACAACAGCCTGTTCCAGTTGACACGGATCACGTCGGGGGTCGGCATGGACATGCAATACGTGTACACGGCGGGGCAGAACAACGGGCGGATCACACAGTCCATCGACGGGGTGGTGGGCGAGACGGTGAACTACACCTACGACGCGCTGAACCGGCTGGCCAGCGCCGGGGCGACCAACGGGAGTTGGGGCCATGGGTTCACGTACGACGGGTTCGGGAACCTGACGGGGAAGACGGCGACGGCGGGGTCGGCGCCGACGCTGTCGGTGGCCTACGACCCGGCGACGAACCACCAGGTGGGTGTGCAGTACGATGGAAACGGGAACAACCTGTGGCCGGGCGGGGTGCCGGGGGCGACGTACGACGTGGAGAACCGGATGGTGGTGGAGACCCTGAACGGGTATCGGATGTTCTACACGTAAACGACCCGAAGGGGAAGCGGGTGATTAAGTTGAACACGTACGACGGCAGCCAGGAGATGTACTTTTACGGGATCGGGGGCCAGAAGCTGCTGACGGTGGCGTGCACGGTGAACCTGGACGGGACCTTGTCGTGCACGACCAAGACGAATGTGTACTTCGGAGGGAAGCTGATCGATCGGGCGGAGCGCTGAACCAGGCGACCGGGTTTCTAGTGGCGACGGACCGGTTGGGGAGCGTGCGGGCGAATGCGAGCGGGGAGAGGATGAGCTACTACCCGTACGGGGAGGAGCGGACGTCGACGGCGGACGGGCGAGAGAAGTTCGGGACGTACTTCCGGGATGCGACGACGCAGGATTACGCGGATCAGAGATACTACGGGGTGGGAACGGGGAGGTTCTTTACAGCGGACCCATCTAAAGCGAGCGCGGGACCCGAGGATCCATCGAGCTGGAATCGGTATGCTTATGTGCAGGGAGATCCCATCAATTATCGGGATACCGCCGGAATGCAGCGGCAGGGGGCTGGAGACGGGAATCCTGCGCCGGGTCCCGACACGGAAGGGCCGGGTGAGGATGACAACGACGATGACGATCTGGTACCGTCGGTCGACACGACTAGCTCGAAAGTGGTTCTGACCTACAAACAACAGCTCACGATGTTTCGCTCGATTTCGGGCCTCCGACTTGCTTTGGGACAGTGGTCGAGTAACGCCAAGCCCTGCCTTAGTGACCTCAAAGCGGTCGGCCTCTCCGTAGATAAAGTGCAGGCCATGGCGGCGGACGCGGGCGTGAAGTTCGTAAATGCTCTGACTACTCCATCGGTACTGAATTATATGCAAGCCTATGACCAGAGGAATGATACGCGAACAGATTTCATGATCAGCACATCCGCACCCAAGACGACGGTCTGGGTCAACATGAACAACTTTTGGCAAACGGACGCGGCGCAGTTAGCTGGAACGATTGTCCATGAGTTCGCGCACCTGGCAAACCCGGGCTTGTCGGATCGGGACATTCAGAATGGCATAGGTGTGAAGGTTACCGGCCAAGACACAAACGACATTAGCCTCAAGTTGGCAACCGACTGCTTTTCGAACATTATGAATTTTGTGAGGTAGATAGCTGTGCGTTGGTTTTCGGCGATTTTGATCTGTTGTATGTGCGCTGCACAGGGACAGACGCCCAGTCGACAGGCGGCGAGGATTGCCCGGACAGTCACGGTCCTCCCACTTGGCACGAACGGTGAGTCGCTTGAGGGGTGCCGAGTCGAGATCTTCCTTGACCTCGACAGCAAAGATGAAAGACACGATTTATTCGACGGACTGTTCGCTGAGCATGTGCCGTTTGGCCGTTACAGTATCTACACGAAATGCGGCCCTTCTAACGGTGCCTCGTCTACAGTTATAGTGAATCGGGAAGACACATTCCTGATAGTTTCCTCCGCACGTCATGTAGCAGATTACATGCCAGGCCACGCGCCAACTTTCCGCGTGTCGGTCTCGAACTCGGGTGATTTCCCAAGCCCGGTGTGGGTTCAACTCATAGGCGTTTTTCGGGATGACCGAGTGGTGGATCGGGTGCGTGCAGACGCCCAAGAGGCTCTCTTGCTAATTGAGGACCCCGGCAGCTACATTCTTACCGTATTTTCCCGCGGTAGGGCGCTTTGTCGCGAGTTGCTAAGAATCGACGACCCAGGCGGCAGCCTCACAATCCAGATCGGCAAGCAATGCGTTTTGCACTCCAGCCGTGGCATCACTCTACAGGAATCGGCTCCCGTTATTCAACCGTAAGACGTCATCGACTACTCGTTGCCGGGCGTGCTGACGCCTGGCGGGAACGCCAACCTGGCCACCACCAGCCTCGTCTACGCCGGTTCGTGGGCGGTGACCAGCGTGGCGGACCCCAACGGGGCCACGGGGACGACGACCTACGATGGGCTCGGGCGGCCGACGCAGACCACCATCCCGGACGGGGCGGTGACCAACTACACCTACGCCTATGCGGGGATGAACGGGGCTACCGCGAACCAGCAGACGGCGACGTTGGGGACCCGATTCAAGCGGACCACGCTGGATGGGTTCGGGCGGGTGACGCGGGTGGAGACGGGCCACGATGCGACCACGGTGTCGCAGGTGGACACGCAGTACGCTCCTTGTGCCTGCTCGGCCTTAGGAAAACTGTGGCGCACGTCGCAGCCCTATGCGCCGGGCGGAACGCCGGTATGGACCACCAACGCCTACGATGCCTCGGGCCGCACCCTCACGGTGACGGCGCCCGATGGCAGCGTGATCCGCTACAGTTACTCCGGCAACCAGACTACGGTGACTGACGCGGCGGGGAAATGGAAGACCTCGGTCAGCGACGCCTTCGGCAACCTGGTGCAGGTGATCGAGCCCAACCCCGCCGGCGGCGCCAACCTGGTGACCAACTACACCTACAACGGCCTGAACCAGTTGGTGCAGGTGAGCATGCCGCGCAGTAACGGAACGAAGACGCGCACGTTCGCCTACAGCGGCACCGACATGGTTTCGGCCACCAACCCCGAGAACGGGACGGTGACCTACACCTACGACGGCTCGCACCACGTGACGCAGCGCACCGACTACATCGGGCAGCAGACCCGCTACAGCTACGATGCCTACGGGCGGCTGATGCGACAGGAGTCTTGGCAATAACGCTCTGAAGTTGGACTGGATAACATCCCACGGTGCTGATGCGGCGACCGCCGCGCACCCAAGTTCTTACGAGATTGCCCCATGGCACAATACTACAATTAGATTGAAGTATTATGCAGATACTGGGATCTCTCGGAAGATTCCGCCGATGCGCGAAAAAGGCAAGAAAAAGGCAACGTTTCGGCCAGCCTTACGAATTGCCCGCCAACTTACAGGAAACATTGCTCAGGCGCCTTCCGACCCTCTGGTTTGAGACCAAGAGATCCAAACTGGGAAACCCTTGAGGCAAACTGAAAAAGCGCCGATTGGCGCTTCGTAACAAATTGATTTTATTGATTCTAAAGAGATATTTGGTCGGGGCGAGTGGATTCGAACCACCGGCCTCCTGGTCCCGAACCAGGCGCTCTACCAGGCTGAGCCACGCCCCGACAA
>Ga0075019_10001186_pt1 | contig 14796 bp, 13 predicted proteins | sample ColStrG_CSR_2013_FD_71473 | JGI IMG/M metagenome (GOLD analysis project Ga0075019, IMG submission 71473) | Freshwater sediment microbial communities in response to fracking from Pennsylvania, USA - Cold Stream Run_MetaG_CSR_2013 | ecosystem: Environmental > Aquatic > Freshwater > Creek >...
GAATCGGACTCAAAATAGGAAAAAAAACTGACAGCCTTCATTGCTGCATTTGGATCTGTTGATGTCTTCGGTAGGAATTTTTAGAAACCGAATTGATGGGGTCGTGCTCGATCACTTCACTTGAGTCTTCGGCCACATGCCCATCTTCATAGGACACCGAGACGGCCACTTCCAGGGTATGCTCGGAGGTGCCGCGGTAGGTTCCCTTCACGGGAGAACAATCAGAAAAATTTCGGCCCACCGCCAGCCGCACATGGTTGTCATTGACCAGACAATTATTGGTTGGATCAATACCCAGCCAGCCATAAAATGGAATAAATGCTTCCACCCACGCGTGGGTGGCTCCTTCCCCGCGCATGCCATCTTTATTGGGGCAAATGTATCCGCTGACATAGCGCGCGGGAATATCCTTCAGGCGGAGCATCGCCAAAAGGACATGCGCAAAATCCTGACAAACACCGGTTTTGATTTTCCATATTTCATCCAGCGTGCTTTCCACCGTGGTGATTCCCTTCCGATAACTAAAATGGTCAAAGACAAAGGAACAGAGCTCGATGGCGGAGGCCACTGGAGTACCCTTCTTTTGACGCACTTGATCAACGATGGCATTCACTTCGGAAACTCCCTCAAAAGATTCCTGCCTCAACAAATCGATGAACTGAAATTGCGTTTTCAATTTTTCCAATTCCTCCCACTGGCTTTCTGCCGGCGTCGTGTCGGAGGGCAATTCCTTGGGTCGGGTAACGATCACCAGCCTTGAGTCGATAGAGAGGTCACGATGCGGCTTGGAATGGGTAAAGGTCCCCACTTCATTTCCAAAATAATCCGTATGCACTTCTATGGGTACGTCGCCGGTCACCTTTATTTGATGCTGCATCACCTCCTGGTACTCGTCCTTGAGGGGGTAGAGTATGATTTGATTGGCACTATCACGAACGGGTACTTCGTAACTATATTTGGTGAGGTGTCTGATTTTAAATTTGGGCATGAAATAGAACCTTAACTGTAGGCGAAATAGTGTTGATTGAGGGCATGGCCAACGGAAAATAATTCCTGATGAATCTTATCAAGATAATGAGGAAGTCCCTCCTGTACAATGGATTCCACATTAGAAAATTTGATGTTGCTGCGCAACTTGCCGATCATAAAATTGACCTTGTCATAGCTGTCGCGGTTGCGTTCATTTTTAAGTCGTTCAAAATAGCGTTGGGCCTGGTAAACCGAGTAATGCACTGATCGCGGAAAGCTGATATTAAAAATGACCTGGTCTAAAATGTTTTTGGCCTCAAAGCCCGAGCGGTAGTTTTTTAAATACAATTCGTATCCGGAAATCGACATTAAAAAATATTTCCAATAGGATGGATCGGTCATCTTCTCGGCATCCGGGGAGAAATCTTTGAATTTGACTTTGAGGATATCGGTGGATTGGATGGCTCTTTCAAGATAGCGACCGATGCTCATAAAACACATTCCCTCCCCTCGCGACATGGTTATTTCGGTGGTGCCATAGTAGAGCATGCCCTGGCGAATGAGGGCATCCAATACGGTAATCGGATCTTCGTGATGCAAGGAATGGCTCAGTTTTTCATCACGCACCAGATGGTAAAATTCATTGAGGCATTGCCACACTTCTTTGGTGATGTGATCTTGCACCGACCGAGCATTCTCGCGCGATCGGGTCACCATATTGAAAACGGAATTAGGATTATCCTTGTCGATCACCATAAACTGTAACACCGCGCGGCTGTCCTTTTCGATGTCAGCAATCTTGGATTCATCCAAATAACTAAATGTGCTCAGCACCGGCTTCCAGCCAAACTCACTGGTGTTATCTTGGGAGGAGGCGTAATTTATTTTCAGCATTCTCAAAATACCATCGGTGCGTTCCAGGTACCGCGACATCCAGAATAAAGAATCGGCCACCCTACTTAGCATAGGTTGAATTCATTTAAAGCATGAAAACGGTTTTTCATTTTTCTAATTCTTTTCTTCAGGCCGACAGCACCCAGGTATCTTTGCTTCCACCACCTTGGGAGGAGTTCACGACCAATGATCCTTCCCGCAGGGCCACTCTTGTCAATCCGCCAGGCACAATTTCTATTCCGCCGGGACCGCATAAAGCGAAAGGGCGCAAATCCAGTCTCCGAGGTTGTAATTTGCCGTTGATATAGCAAGGCGCCGTGGACAAACTAATCACCGGCTGGGCAATAAACTGGCGGGGATCTTTCTGGATCTCCTTAATATAGTCTGCAATTTCTTCGTCCCCGGCCGCATGCCCCATGAGCATGCCATAGCCGCCCGACCCATTGGTCTTCTTGACCACCATTTTTTGAATGTTATCCAGAACATGTTTGCTTTCGTCCTTGTTTTTCAATTGAAAAGTCGGAACATTTTTAAGCAAGGGCTCTTCATTTAAATAATAGCGGATCATTTCAGGCACGTAAACATAAATGGCCTTGTCATCGGCCACCCCATTTCCAATGGCGTTGACGATGGCCACGTTCCCCTTGCGATACGCGGACAAAATTCCTGACACGCCCAGTTCGCTTGAAGGATTGAAAACCAGAGGATCGAGATAGTCGTCATCCACGCGCCGGTAAATCACGTCCACTTGCTGAAGTCCGTTGGTCGTCTTCATAAATACGCGGTGGTTGTCCACTACCAGATCTCGGCCTTCCACTAATTCCACGCCCATCAAGCGCGCCAGCGTGGTATGTTCAAAGTAGGCGGAGTTGTACATTCCCGGAGTCAGCAGCACCACGGTGGGATTAGAAATTTTTCGTGGTGAAAGGGCGACCAGGTTTTTATGGAGAATGTTGGGGTATTGGGTAACCGGTCTAACCTTATTTTGGGGAATCAAATCAGGAAATATTCTTTTAGTGATCTCCCTGTTTTCGATCATGTACGATACGCCGGAGGGCGTGCGAAGATTATCTTCCAGGACATAAAATGTGCCATCGAAATCGCGAATCAAATCAATGCCGGCGATATGAACATAAATATCATGAGGAACATTGACCCCTTGCATCTCCCGGATATAATGAGGACAGGAGTAGATCAAGTCAGCGGGCACTACCCCATCCTTAATGATAAATTGACTATGGTAAATATCCTTGAGAAATAAATTGAGTGCTTCCAGACGTTGCTTGATTCCCTTCTCGATCGCCTCCCACTCTGCCCCCGTGACGATGCGTGGAATAATATCAAACGGAAAAATTTTTTCGATGCCTTCGCCACTGGAATAAACGGTGAAGGTGATGCCTTGGCTCATGAACAGGCGCTTGGCCAATTCCTCTTTTCGATTCAATTCTTCCAGCGGAATAGCCTGGAGAAATTCGTGCATGCCTTGGTAGGGAGAGCGCACGCTTCCTTGGGCATACATTTCATCCCAAATGCCTGGGGAAACTGGATATCCTTTAAAAATGGAAGACGAGTTCATTGGTTGTTGCCCAAAATACAAGTTCGGCAACAAATACTATTACGACGGACTAAGAATATTTCCGCAAACGAGTTCGAAGCAATGACAAAAGATCAGCTAGGAATTCTCAATGTTCTTTCTCGCCATCGAGCGACAGAACATAGCGTGCCATTTTCTCCGCGTCGGCTTCTGAAATATCAGGGTGGGCCGTCATGGGTATCTGTCCCCAAACTCCTGACCCACCTTTGATAATTTTTTGGGCCAGCATTTTTACGTTGGCCTCGGTGAACTCATATTTTTTCGCCACATCCGTGTGCGCCGGTCCGATAATCTTGTTGACCGGATGGTGACATGTTTTGCAATCACTGGCTTTCACTAGCGACTCACCTTGCGCTATGGCATCACTGGTCACCGGGGCGGTGGCCTCTTCTTTAGGGGTGCCATAATCTTCGGTAGGTGTTTTTTCTTTCTTTGGCCCGCAAGAGAAGGTGATTAACGTGATGATGGATACGATCGTCAAGGAGTAAATTTTTTTCATGGTCGTGGTTTTTATTAATGTTATAGGCCTAATATTTTTTTATTGAGTTTGGGGTTCTTTCCAGAGGAGGCAAAATCATCAAAAGCTTTTTCCGTGACGCGAATGATGTAGTCTCCAATCCGCTCGGCTCCTTCTTTTGCCCCTTGCTCAGGATGTTTGATGCAGCACTCCCATTCTAGCACGGCCCAACCATCATATCCGTATTGCGCCAGTTTTGAAAAAATGGATTTGAAATCTACTTGCCCGTCACCTACGGAACGGAACCTTCCCGGGCGATTGATCCAGTCTTGAAAGCCGCCGTAAACGCCACTCTTCCCGGTGGGATTGAACTCCGCATCCTTCACATGAAACATTTTAATGAAGCAGTGATAGAAATCAATGTACTGAAGATAATCCAGTTGTTGCAAAACGAAGTGGCTGGGATCATAGAGGATGTTGGCACGTGAATGTTTGCCGGTCGCTTCCCAGAAACGTTCAAAAGTAATGCCGTCATGGAGATCTTCGCCCGGATGAATTTCATAGCACACATCCACCCCTACCTTATCAAATGCATTTAATATCGGAAGCCATCGCCTGGCCAATTCTTTAAATCCATCTTCCACTAAACCGGCTGGACGCTGGGGCCAGGGATAAACCGTATGCCACATCAAGGCTCCTGAAAAAGTAGCATGCGCCTTCAATCCTAAATTTTTACTTGCCTTGGCGGCGAGTTTTAGTTGATCAACCGCCCAAGCTGTTCTTTCCTTAGGCTTACCATGAACATTTTTTGGGGCGAAGCCATCAAACATCACATCGTATGCCGGGTGCACGGCCACGAGTTGACCTTGCAGATGAGTTGACAGTTCGGTGATCTGCAGGCCGCAGGACTCTACCGTCTGCCTGATTTCATCGGCATAGTCTTTACTTTCGGCTGCTTTTTTCAGATCTATGGCGCGAGGATCCCAGGTGGGGATTTGCACCCCAACAAAACCCAGTGAAGCGGCCCATTTGCAGATCGACTTCAGGTTGTTGAACGGTGGGTCGTCGCCCAGGAACTGGGCGAGAAAAATAGCGGGGCCTTTTATATTTTTCATTGGCCTCAAATTACATGAAAAGTTGCAAGTTGAAAAATAAAATAATTTTATCGGGTTAAATTCCAAAGAATCAATTAACTCTCAGGCCGGACACCGAGCGCGAGAGAACACCTTGCCTTTGGTAAGTCTGATTTTGGTAATACTTTCGCGGAAAAGAAAAACGAATTTCAGCACTCTAGCGAATGATCAGGAACTTTTTATTCCACCGGGTAAACTCCCAGCGAGAAACGCTTTGGGATCCCATGGACGTGACTTTATTTGAAAAGTGTATAGCCTATATCAGCAGCCGCTATGAAGTGGTGTTGTTGGAGGATTTAGTCAAATCGCAGGATCTTTTCGCCAGTAAGGGCCGCTATGCCACCTTGTCTTTTGACGACGGATACAAAGACAATATCGCCTACGCCGCGCCGATCTTGGAGAAGTATCATTGCAAAGCGTCTTTCTATGTGGTCACTGATTCCATAGAAAACAATACTCTCACCTGGGGCCACCTTTTCAATTATCTTCTTGAAAATACTTCGCTCACCACCGTGACGTTACCTTTTGATTTTTTGCCTGTTTCGCTCCGGTCAGGGAATTTGACAAACCAGCCAGATCGCCTGGCTTTTATTCGTAAACTAAGCGTTTACCTTAAAACCATTTCGCACGAAAACCGAAGGATGGTCATGGAAAAAGTGACCTCTCTAATTACCGATGTGAAAATGCCCGAGCTCATGATGTCCTGGGATGACCTGAGAGAATTGAAGGCCGCCGGTCACCAGGTTGGATCTCATAGCGTAAGTCACCCCATATTGGGATCCATGTCCAATGTCGATGACATCCGAGATGAGCTCTCCCGGTCGGCAAAAATGCTGGAGCAAAATCTTGGTTATTTCCCCTCGATCATTGCCTATCCGATGGGTAGTTATAATGCCACCGTCAAGGAGCTCAGTAAAGAAATTGGCTATCAAGCCGGGCTCACGGTCAATCAAGACACCTACAATCCATTTTCACAGGATTTATTTGAAATAAAAAGGATTGAATTGTATAATGAACCATGGTGGAAAACGCGCTTGAGAATTACCAATACCATGGAGCGCATTAAAAAACTAATTCGGTACAAGTAAGGAAAGCTACCGGTGCTACTACTGGGGAGTTACCAGCACTGGCATTGACGACATCAAATTATTAGCGCCCAAAATCATCCTGCACGCGCACAATGTCATTTTCATCGGAGGGATTTTTTGCATCGGTGTGTCGCCATATTTCGGCAATCACGCCCCACCCTTCGGGCAACCCGACCAGCCGGTGGCGTTGACCTTGCTTGAGTTGAATAATTTCCCCTATCGCCAATTTTTTCAAAGGCCCCTGTGCATCCGTCTCGCTGGTGACCACGCCGGCCACGCCGGCGATGAGTTTCCATATTTCGGCGCGCCGGTGATGGTACTGCCATGACAAGCGTTGTGCTGGTGCTACCACCAAAATCTTTGGACTCAGTTTTCCGGCGATAGAAAGGTCGCCGGCGCTTAGGTGCGGAAAGTAAAGGTTGATGAATCGATCGGCCTGCGATTCTTCAATAACAAAAAAACCGCCCCAAGGCCTTGAAAAGTCGTAAGTAGAAATGGTCAATTCCACTTCCGTCAGGTATTTCTCTACCGACATTTTTACCTCTTCTTTTGAGGTCTTAGCAGATACATTGATGTTTATCATTTTGTTTCTAATTCAGATGAATACAAACCTTGTATTTAGTCAATTACTTCTTAGAAAAGATATCATTTTTTGGTTGACCAGCACAGGCTCCTCCAAATGAGGAAGATGTCTGGCATCGTCGACGGGAAAGAAATTCACACGTAAAATTTTTTGCAAGGAGTCGCTGAAATTATAAGTAACCGTTTGGTCTTCCTTGCCCCAAATCAACAAAATCTTTTTGTGAAAGGAATCCAGTTTTTTATAATTGGCGGCAATGGTGTCGCCCGAATAGTTAATCACCGTTGACGCTAAGGCATGGCGAAAGCCTTTGAACGCCATTTGGATTTTGTACTTCTCCACCCACCCCGGAAAACGGTCTGGGTATTTAAAGTCATCCAATTGCCCGGTGGCTTGCTTTTCATGGTTCATGGCCATGGTAAAACTCACCACCGCTTTGGGAACGGCCGGGTTCTTAAAACCAAACACGGGGTCAATCAAAATTATTTTGTCTACTACAGAAGGATAATGCACAGCAAAATCCGCGACGACTCCTCCGCCAAATGAAACCCCGGCCAGACTAATGGGCGTCTTCAACTTGAGGTCTCGAATCAAATCCAATAATTGTTTTCGGTAAAGCGAGGGGCTGTAGGGGGCACTGGGCCGATCTGAAAATCCTCTGCCAAATTCATCGTAGCGAACTACAAAAAATCCATGCTTGACTAAACTGTCATAGGTTCCATCCCAGATATAGTACGGGACACTAAAACCATGAACCAGGACTATGGTCTTTCCCGTATCTGCTCCTGCCGTTTGGTAATGGGTAACGCCGCCGGAGAGCGTGATGAATTTTCCATCCACGCCTGCGCGGGCCTGGTCATTCATTGCCTTTGTCTCAACATTATTGATTTCAAAAACAAATGCCAAGGCCATGGCGGCTAGCGCGAACGATGCCAATAGGGAATATAAAATGATTTTGATTTTTTTCATGCCCTCGGAAAGTGAAAATCAAATCAATCCGCCCAATCGGCTACAAACAAATTCGTGTTGTGCGTTCCGCCATTATTCCGGTTAGAAGAAAAAATGATTTTCTTTCCGTCAGGGGAAAACATGGGAAACGAGTCGAACGCTTTATCGTAGGTGATTTGCTCCAGGCCCGATCCGTCTTCGTTCATCATAAACAAATTAAACTCAAAGCCACGCTTGCCTTTGTGATTGGAGCTGAAGATGATTTTCTTTCCCGAGGGATGGTAGAACGGCGCCCAGTTGGCCTTGCCAAGGTGAGTGATCTGCTGGAGGTCTGATCCATCGACGTTACAGGTGAATATTTCCATCGCCGTGGGCGCGACCAAGCCTTGTTTCAAGTAGTCCAGGTACTCCTTCTTCTCTTCGTCGGTTTTAAAGCGTGAAGCACGAAAAACAATTTTCTTTCCATCGGGAGAAAAAAAAGCGCCGCCATCATATCCTATTTCGTGGGTGATTTGCTTGACATGCTTTCCATTGATATCCATGACGTACAAATCCAAATCACCATTGCGGGTGGAGGTGAATACAATCTTATCTTTTTTTGGAGAGATGGTGGCTTCTGCATCGTAACCGGGCGAGGCCGTCAGCTGCTTAGTGATTTTCCCGTTCAGGTCGGCCACAAAAATATCGTAGGAGTCATACACCGGCCACAGGTATTTTCCTCCCGGTTTGCGCTCCACATCCTTGGGGCATTCCTTTCCCCCCAGGTGCGTGGAGGCATACAAAATGGATTTTCCATCGGGCATAAAAAAAGAACATGTGGTTCGGCCCATGCCTGTGCTAATCAATTTCGGTTTCTGGCCTTTGCTTAAATCCATACCTTGGAGCGGCATGTAAAATATCTGATCGCAATGGTATCCCCACTCTTTGTTATTGGATTGAAAGGTGATGAAGTTGCCATCAAAACTCCAATAGGCTTCGGCATTGTCTGCACCAAAGGTTAACTGCCGGATATTTTTGAAATGCTTTTCTCTTGAATAGAGAACCGAGTCACCAGCCACTGTCTGTAAGGGCGTTAACTCGTTTTGAAAAGAGAACAGAAAGGGAACAAATAGAAAGGGAACAAAGAATTTTTTCATTGGAATTGAATGTTAACGAATTGGTTTTTTAACTACACTGCTTTTGCTTCTTCTTCCTTGAGTGCTCGGCGCAGAATTTTACCGACATTGGTCTTGGGCAATTCTGTGCGGAAGACAAAATATTTGGGCACTTTATAGTTGGTGAGATTTTCGTGACAGAATTTTTTCAGCTCTTCTTCAGTGAGGCTGGCGTCTTTTTTCACGACAAATACTTTAATGACTTCTCCCGACTTCGCATCGGCAACACCAATGGCGGCCACTTCAAGTACTTTGGGATGCGAGGCAACCACGTTTTCAATTTCGTTTGGAAAAACATTAAATCCTGAAACTTTGATCATGTCCTTCTTGCGGTCCACGATCTTAAAGAACCCCTCCTGATCCATCACACCAATATCGCCAGTACGAAACCACTGGCCGGCAAAGAATACGCCTTCATTATCTTTCTCCCAGTAACCACGCATCACTTGTGGACCACGCGCGCAGATCTCTCCTGTTTCACCTTGGGGGAGTTGATTACCCTGGTCATCGAAAATGGCCACCTCTGTGCTGGGCATGGGCAACCCAATGGTGCCGCGTTTTTGATTTCCATCTAGTGGATTGCAGCACAGCACCGGCGAGGTTTCACTCAAGCCGTAGCCTTCCACCAGCGGACTGCCTGTCATCTCTTGCCATTTGATGGCTACCGCATCTTGCACGGCCATTCCCCCGCCGACGGCGCCTTTAAGGTGGGAAAAATCCAATGATTTGAAAAGGGGATGATTGAGCATTCCATTGAACAGCGTGTTCACACCTAAGATAATGGAGAACTTGTGTTTCTTGAGCTCCTTCATGAACCCTTCCATGTCACGCGGATTGGTGATGAGGATATTGCGTAGACCGGAATGATACATCAGCGTAAGATTCACCGATAAGGCAAAAATGTGATACATCGGCAAGGCGGTGATGACAATCTCCTGGCTTTTTTCGGTGAGCAGCGGCTTGAACCAGTAGGCAATCATTTCGTTGTGCGAAATCAAATTGCGATGAGAAAGTTGAGCGCCTTTTGAAATGCCTGTGGTACCCCCGGTGTATTGTAACACCGCCAAATCTTCCACGTCAATTTTTGGTTTATCCAGCGCAAGGGTTGCTCCTCTCTTCATTGCCTTTTTAAAAGAATGAGCACCAGGCAAATGATAGGAAGGCACTAGTCGCTTTATATGTTTTACCACGAAGTTAACAAGCCATCCTTGAAGCCCGCCTACCAAATCGCCCATTTCGGTAACGATATAATGTTTGGCCGGAATTTTTTCCACAATTGTCTCCAGGTTGTGTGCAAAGTTGGCAACGATGACCAGTGCCGAAATGCCCGCATCCTTAAATTGATGTTCCATCTCCCGGGCAGTGTACAGCGGATTGGTGTTGACCACGATCAACCCCGCTTTTAACGCGCCAATGAATGCCACCGGAAACTGTAGCAAATTGGGCATTTGAATGGCGATACGCTCACCCTTTTGCAACCCCAACTCTTTTTGAAGATAGGCGGCAAAATCCGTCGATAGCTGATCCACCTGAGAATAGGTGAGCTTGCCGCCGAGGTTTTCATAGGCGACGGTGTTACTATATTTTTTTGAAGCCGTTTCAAATAAGTCGACCAGCGAACCAAACTTTAGGGACCCAATTTCATGGGGGATACCGGCAGGATATTTCTTAAACCACGGAAAATCATTCATGCACTTGACAATCAAAATCCCAAGTAGGTGAAAAATTTAGGCAATAGCAATGCTTAGTGAAGGTTACTAGCGTTGCCCCGAGGTTTTAAGGGAACGTGCAAGGACGTGTCTGGCGGAAAAGGAAATTCACAAAATCTTTCGAAAGACTTCTTGTTTCGCTTCTGATCATTTGTTTCAAGGTGACAAAAGGACATTCATCCGATCAGAGCCTTGGCCCAGTATCTCGGCGGGGTGAAATGCCTTCATCATTGTCTTGCTGATTTTGTTCATTTCTTTTGCGCTCCAAATTTTCTTGAATTGAATTGCTCTGCCGGAGTTTCTTTCGTAGGTGCTTGCGCCCATGGTGTACAGCAAGGTTTGGGCTTGGGTTTCGTCGACTGCAAATTTATACTCATCATCGTCAAGGTCTTTGGAAGAAAGGTGTCGAGATATCGCCTTTTCAAAATACTTTATCGCCGGGATCCATTCCTGCCTTACATCCTTTGTCTCGATTTTTATGGGTCGCGAACCTGACGAATTATCTTTAGTATGCTGTGTTTTTTTGTCCACCTCTAGTACAAATCCTAAAAAAATTGCCACGTTGGGGATCGTATTTATTTTTTTGGCGAGATCATCTACCAGTTCTTTTCTAAAAATAGTACGCAGGATAATATTCGTTCGACCTACGAATGGATCAATGGTCCCCTGAAGAAGGCGTTGGTTAAACTGCTGGAAGTTTTTTTTCTTTCCAACTCAGAAGGCGAAGAAAAAGGGGTTGCTCAACGATGATTAGGCTGACAAAATTAGCGGCCTCTATTGGCGGGGCGCGTGTCTACGATTGCAATGCCCTCACTAAGTCAAGTTTAATTAGCTCCCAGTACTTCCCCTTCAAACAAATGGGATCGAAGTCATCATCGGCATGAACAAAATCAATAAAGTTTGCTCTGATCAATTGCTCATCATGAATAAAAGGATGCCACTTGTGCACAGAGCCATTATAAGTGCAGGTTGGCACTGGCCAACCAATTCATGAAGATTCCAAAAATCCTTTGGTCGCCTCTTGAACGACATCTATTTTCATAACAATGATTCAACGGTTGCCAACCGATAGATCCTATTTAAAATGCTTGCTGAATAAATCGGGCAACCGACCAACTTGACATACCAATGCCAAGGGGTCCTGACGCCAGTTCCGATGCATGTAGGATGTTTTTCTTAAAAAGTTATTAAATAAGTCATTAGTGGAGTTAGGGATTCCCAATGGCCACCTTCAGACATGCTGCCGCCATTCTATTTTCTTTCTTCAAGCCAAAATAAGATCAATTTAAGGGTAATGCGGCGAATAGAAAATTATTCACCGCATAAAATGCGGATATTATATTTTTATTGCAGAGATTATTGTCTTTATTTACCGCACAAAATACGGAGATTATGTACATCCATGAGCGAAAAGAATGGCCCAATTTTACCTGGAGCGATGAAGAACTTCTCCCAATATTATCAAAGGTCCGGTTCAATCAGGGAAGATTACTGGGGCAAATGGAAGGCCTTGGCTTTAAACTAAAAGCAGAAGCGTCTCTGCAAACGCTCACAGACGATGTCCTAAAATCCAGTGAGATCGAAGGCGAGAAGTTACCGGTCGACCAGGTGCGCTCCTCCATTGCAAGAAGGTTAGGGTTGGACATAGCAGGCATGGTACAGGCCGATCGTCATGTGGAAGGTGTAGCTGAAATGATGGTGGATGCCACGCAAAAATTTGATCAGCCCCTTACCGCCGAACGAATCTTCGGCTGGCATGCTGCCCTTTTCCCCACGGGAAGAAGTGGAATGCATAAAATAACTGTAGGGGATTGGAGAAAAGCAGAGGATGACCCCATGCAGGTTTTATCTGGACCGATGGGAAAAGAACGTGTCCACTTTGAAGCACCTGGTGGCGCGCGCTTGAAAATTGAAATGAAAAAATTCCTAAGCTGGTTTAACCAAGTCGATAACACAGATCTTTTAATCAAATCAGCAGTTGCCCACTTGTGGTTTGTGACAATTCATCCAATGGATGATGGCAATGGTCGTATCGCACGGGCTCTAGCCGATATGCAATTATCACGGTCTGACCAGAGTAGTCAACGATTTTATAGTATGTCCTCACAGATACGGATACAGCGCAAAGAGTATTATGAATGCCTTGAGAAAACCCAAAGGGGAAATCTAGATATAACCTCTTGGTTGGTTTGGTTTCTTAAATGTCTCCAACGCGCCATATCCAGTGCAGACGAAAAACTCGCGGGCATTTTAAATAAATCTAAGTTCTGGGAAAAAAACTGCAATGCCATACTCAACCAGCGTCAAACTATGATCATCAACAAATTGATGGATGGATTTGAAGGAAAGCTGAATTCATCCAAATGGTCGAAAATGGCAAAGTGCTCTCCCGATACGGCGCTCAGGGATATTCAAGGATTAATTAATCGAGGGATCCTCCAGAAAGAATCCGGTGGAGGAAGGAGTACCAGTTATCGACTCATGATGTAAAAGAATCGATCACCTCCTAAGGAAAAAAAGAAAGCCCGAATTTCTTCAGGCTTTCGATTCTAAATTTAACACGGACTAGCTGTAGAGGGAGGCTTCGAACCTCCACGAGGAAGTTAGCTACAGGACACAAAGAAAACTTTAGTGGTCAACCCTTTATCCTGCGTTTATCCTTGACTCCCCACCCCCGAGACAGGAGGGCTTGTCTGCCAGTTTCAACACCCTACATTGTAAAATCTTTAGCAAAGGAACAGTCTAATTGAATTTATCACAATACTTACATCAAATATTTACATTACTTTTAATATTTTTATATTTTAATTACCAATAATTCAAAAACATAAAGAATTTATGGTTTCAAATTACGAATTCGATAATATCGACCTGAAGATATTGGAGTTGCTGACCACGGACGCCAAGAGGCCGTACACGGAGGTTGCCAAAAAAGTAAACGTGTCGCCTGGAACGGTGCATGTGCGAATGAATAAAATGGAAGAAGCAGGCGTGCTCGACAAGACCACACTGCGGATCAACTACAACAAGCTGGGCTTCGACATCACCGCATTTATTGGTATTTACCTCGAAAAGAGTGCGTTATACGAGCAAGTGCTGGCCAAACTGAAAAGCATCCCCGAAATTGTGAATATCCACTACACCACGGGCAATTATTCCATGTTCATCAAAATCCACTGCCGCGACACCAATCACCTCAAAGAGGTACTTCACGACAAAATGCAGCAGGTAGATGGCATTGAACGAACAGAAACCATGATCTCGCTGGAGGAAAGTCTCAACCGCACCCTGAAACTTGCCAATTAAATAAAATGTATAGCGCGATGAACCTTAAAGATTCCAAATTGTTTTAAATTTGAGGGTTTTATTTATAATTAGTCTAATTAGCTCGTAAGATGGGAAAAGACAACCAGGTGTTGGAAGAACTCACATCCAAGGAATATGAGCATGGGTGGTCGGTGAAACTGGAGGCGGACGAATCGCCAATCGGGCTTACAGAAGACACCGTGCGGTTTATCTCCGCGCGCAAAAACGAACCCGATTGGTTGTTGGAATGGCGCCTGAAGGCTTTCAGAAATTGGCAGACCATGACAGAACCCACCTGGCCCAATGTGAAATATCCTGCCATCAATTATCAGGACATTATATATTACTCAGCGCCGAAGCAAAAAGTCGGCCCCACTAGCCTCGATGAAGTTGATCCGGAACTGATCAAAACCTTTGAAAAACTTGGGATCTCGCTGACAGAGCAAAAGCGATTGAGCGGCATTGCCGTTGATGCAGTGATCGACAGCGTGTCAGTGGCTACTACGTTCAAAGAAAAATTAGGCGAGTTGGGAGTCATCTTCTGCTCTTTCAGTGAAGCAGTCAAGAACCACCCCGAGTTGGTAAAGAAATACCTCGGCAGCGTGGTGCCCATGAACGACAACTATTTTGCGGCCCTCAATTCGGCCGTTTTCAGTGATGGGTCATTTTGCTACATTCCCAAGGGCGTGCGCTGCCCCATGGAGCTCTCGACCTACTTCCGCATCAATGCCGCCAACACCGGCCAATTTGAGCGCACGCTGATCGTGGCCGAAGAAGGTGCCTATGTGAGTTACCTTGAAGGCTGCACCGCACCCATGCGCGACGAAAATCAACTGCATGCCGCCGTCGTCGAACTTTACGCGATGAAGGATGCAGAAATAAAATACAGCACGGTACAAAATTGGTACCCCGGCGACAAGGACGGGAAGGGCGGCATTTACAATTTCGTCACCAAACGCGGACT
>Ga0075019_10001187_pt1 | contig 14791 bp, 18 predicted proteins | sample ColStrG_CSR_2013_FD_71473 | JGI IMG/M metagenome (GOLD analysis project Ga0075019, IMG submission 71473) | Freshwater sediment microbial communities in response to fracking from Pennsylvania, USA - Cold Stream Run_MetaG_CSR_2013 | ecosystem: Environmental > Aquatic > Freshwater > Creek >...
CAAATCGGCCAGATCGATCTCCACACTTGCCGCCAGCGGTTCCAGATAACTGGCGGCAACGACCAGATCATCCAAGGCCGCACGTATGGTCGGATGGTCCGGAAACACCTTGCGCGCACGCGCGGTGACTTCTGCACAACTGCCATACAACGTGGGCAAGGCCAACAAGGCTGTACACAATGTCGAGTCCAACCCGGCCACCAAACCCTGCAAGGCGGCACTGTCCTTGTTTTGCAGCGCTGCGAACAATGCCCCTTCCATGGCCTGATCGAGCCCGGCTTGCTGCACCAGCGCGCGAAACACCGCGACGTGACCGAGATCGAGATGCACGTTTGCTATACCCAGCAATGCCAGCGACTGCAACATCAAGCGCTGAATTTCCAGATCGCTGTCCACGCCGCTGTGTCCGTACAACTCCGCACCGATCTGCAGCAATTCTCGGGTGCGCGTGAGACCGATGGGTTGGGTGTGCAGCACGCTGCCTGCATAGCACAAACGCGTCACTCCCTCACGGTTGAGCAAGTGGGCATCAATACGGGCGACTTGCGGGGTGATGTCGGCGCGCAAAGCCAAAGTGCGTCCACTGAGTTGATCGACCAGCTTGAAGGTGCGCAGATCCATGTCGGCACTTCCGTCGATCAACAAGGATTCGGCGTATTCCAATAGCGGCGGTACGACCAATTGATAACCGGATTTGCGCAACAAGCCCAGCACCTGACCGCGTATCTGTTCGACACACCAAGCCTCGTCGGGCAACATGTCCTGTATGTATTCGGGAAGCAACCAGTTTTGCATCACAGCATTCTCAGTAATTTTTCTTGTTCGTTTTTTGTCGGATCATTTGACCCAGTACAGCAACAGCAAACCCGACAGCATCATGGTAATGCCTACAAAACGTATTTGACCATCGCACAGCGTCACCAGTTTGGCAAAAGTCTCGCGCCACAGCTTTGGCAACACGAACGGCAACAGCCCCTCAACGATCAGCATCATCGCCAGGCCCAGCAACCAGTAATCAAGCACCCTATTTACCCGACTTGCCCGAGCTTTTTAAATACTTGAAGAAGGCCGAACTGGGATCCAGTACCATCACATCGCTCTTGTTCTTGAAGCTCTGTTTATAGGCTTCCAAACTGCGGTAAAAGGAATAGAACTCAGGGTTGTGTCCAAACGCGGCGGCGTATGTTGCGGAGGCTTTCGCATCACCTTCACCCTTGGTTTTTTGCGCATCCCTATAGGCAACTGCCAAGATCACTTCGCGTTGCTTGTCCGCGTCGGCCTTGATCTTCTCGCCTTCGGCGGCACCTGATGCACGCAACTCATTGGCGACTCGCTTGCGTTCGGCGTCCATACGGCTATAGATAGATTGACTGATTTCCGCCGGGAAGTCCACGCGTTTAAGACGTACATCCAGCACCTGCACGCCTATCTTGCGCGCATCCGCATCGGTTTTTTCACGCAATACACTCATGATCTGTTCGCGCTCTCCGGAAACCACCTCATGGATGGTGCGCTTGCCAAACTCCTCGCGCATACTGGAATTCACTGTCTGCAACAGACGCGTCTTGGCTCGCACTTCGTCACCATCCACACTGATGTAATACTGTTTCACATCGACAATGCGCCATTTGACAAAAGAATCTACCAATACGTTCTTCTTTTCCGCGGTAATGAAGCGTTCGGGCTCACCGGCATCCAAGGTCAGAATACGCGAATCGTAATAACGCACCTCTTGCATCAACGGTATTTTCCACTTCAAACCGGGTGTGGACTCAAGGCGCACTATCTCGCCCAATTGCAACACGATAGCGGTTTGACGCTGATCCACGATAAACACACTCAGACTTAACAGCACCAGTGCGATGACCGCTCCTATCAAGATATTTGCCATATTAGTTTTCATCTCGCCTCCCGATCACGGCTGAGCAAAGAGTCCCGCGCGCGCTGGGCGGCGTTGTTGTCGTTGCTTTGCGAAGTTGCCGGTACATCTGTTTTGGTCGGAGACGGAGCGGCATCTGCAGGCGAAGTGACGGCAGCACCTGAACGGCTTGCATCGATTAATTTATCCAGAGGTAGATACAACATGCTGTTCCCGTTTTTTTGATCGACCATCACCTTGCTGATGTTCCCCATGACTTGTTGCATCATGTCGATATACATGCGCTCACGCGTGACACCCGGTGCCTTTTCATACTCGACCAATATCTGTTTGAAGCGACTCGCATCGCCTTCCGCATTGGCGATCACGCTCTGTTTGTAGCCTTCCGCTTCCTGTATCAGACGTGCCGCCGTACCTCGTGCGCGAGGCACCACATCATTGGCATAGGATTGGCCCTCGTTCTTTTGACGTTCCTTGTCTTGCCCCGCTTTCACCGCGTCGTCGAAAGCGGCTTGCACCTGTTCGGGCGGCTGCGCATTTTGCATCGTGAGTTTGCTCACCACAATGCCCGACTTGTAGCGGTCCAGGATTTCCTGGATAAGCTTGGTCGTAGCGGCTGCCACTTGTTCTCGGCCTTCGTACAACACGAAGTCCATTTTGTTTTTGCCGACTACTTCGCGTATCGCAGTCTCGGCCGCCTGGCGCACGTTCTCGTCGGGGTTACGATTATTGAACAGATACTCGCCCGGATCGCGCAAGAAGTACTGCACTGCAAACTGGATATCGATGATATTTTCGTCATCGGTCAGCATCAGCGATTCTTTCAGCATCTTGTTCTTGACGTTGTCGCGGTAGCCCATTTCCACGGTGCGAACCTGACTGAGCGCCACTATTTCGACCGTTTCGATCGGATACGGCAAGTGCCAACGCGGCCCGGCGACCGTCGTTTCGACTTGTTTCCCGAAACGCAACACCACGCCGCGCTGCCCTTCTTTAACGATGTAGAAACCGCTACCCATCCAGATCAACGCGACAACCAGAACGATCAAACCCAGCCCACCACCGATACTGGGCATGGGGGAACCCGTACCACCGGTTTTGTTGCCGGCGCTTTTTCCGCCAAACAGCGCGGAGATTTTCGCATTCAACTTGCGCAGCAATTCTTCCAAATCTGGCGGGCCGCCGTTATTCTTGTTGCCCCATTGCGGATCATTCAATCCCATGATTCTCTCGCTTGTTTAAGTTGACTTTCAATGACAGTTGCGGCCTGACGCGCAGCCCGGATCTCGAGTAAAGCCAGCCGCAGATCTTCCAATCCGGCCCCACTTTTTGCACTCAAAAAAACGCGGCTGATTCTATCATATTCATCGCGCTGCACACCCGGAGTCACTTCACCCGACACGTCGATTTTGTTAAACACCAGAATCTGCGGAATATCGCCCGCATCGATCTCGTCCAATACCTTGTTCACTTCGGCGATCTGGTCGTCATGGCTCGGATTGCTGATATCGACGACATGCAGCAGTACATCGGCCTGTATCGTCTCTTCCAAAGTGCTGCGGAACGCGGCGACCAGACCGTGCGGCAGATGGCGGATGAAGCCGACCGTGTCCGACACCACAATTTCGCCCTCGCCTTGCGCATACATCTTGCGCGAGGTGGTATCCAATGTGGCGAACAATTGGTTGGCCACATACACATTGGCTTTGGTCAAACGGTTGAACAGCGTGGATTTCCCGGCATTGGTATAACCCACTATCGACACAGACAACACATCGGAACGATTGCGCGAACGCCGCATCAGGTCACGCTGGCTTTTGAGCTTGACCAAACGTTCCTTAAGCAAATGCACACGCTTGTCCAATTTGCGTCTGTCCAGTTCCAACTGTGTCTCGCCCGGACCGCGCGCGCCGACCGCAAATTTTTGCTGGCCCATATCGGCATTCTGTCCGACCAGACGCGTGGAAAGATATTTGAGTTGTGCCAGTTCGACTTGAACTTTGCCTTCATGGCTTTGCGCGCGTTGCGCAAAGATATCCAGGATCAACATGGTGCGATCAATCACCCGGGTGTTCAATTTGAGCGTCAGGTTGCGCATCTGCGCCGGGGAGAGTTCATGATTGAAAATGACCAGAGGCACTTCCATACGCTCGACCATTTCGGCAATCTCCTGCACCTTGCCGCTGCCCGCAAAAAAAGCCGCATCGGGCCGTTGACGCTTGGCTTCAACAGTGGCCAACGTGCGCACTCCGGCGGTTTCAGCCAGCAAACGCAACTCTTCCAAACTCTCGCGGTAATCTGTATCACCCAAGTCTATGCTGACCAATATTGCGGACTCAGTACCGGGGGATGTTTGCTGCATTACTCGGCAGTATCGTCCATCGTGATGGTCACGGCACGTGCGGGAACGATAGTAGAAATCGCGTGCTTGTAAACCATCTGCGTGACGGTGTTTTTCAACAGCACGACATATTGATCGAACGATTCGATTTGGCCTTGCAGCTTGATGCCATTGACCAGATAGATACCCACTTGTACATGCTCTTTGCGCAATGCATTCAGAAATGGATCTTGTAGTTGCTGTCCTTTTACGCTCATTTTTAGCTCTTATAGTGGGAAACGGATGTCCACTTTACTGGAATCCGGCGTGACTGTGAATCTGTATTTATCGCAAAAATTTTCAAACGTTACCACTCATGCCCACTTTTTCGCCTGGATTAGGGAAAACACGATGCGCACTGAAAGCCACAAACAACTCGTTTAACCATACCCGGATTACTGATTTGCGCCACACCACGATCCTGCGAAAGCCAAAGCTATCGGCGATCTCGCCGCTTGGCATCCTGATATATTTCCCGGATTATATTTTTAGCCGATCTACCGCCCTGCTGACAGATTCGTCACTCTTGGCAACTTTATACGCTGCCGCGATCAATGCGGCTTCGGTCGCCTGCTGCATTTCCGAGCTTTCCGTTTTGGCATTCTGATAGGCGGCGACGGCTGTATCGAACAAAGCATGCTGCTCTTTCGATTTTGCTACCGACTTGTGGATGGAATTGACAATGTTGCGAAGTTTTTCCTGCATCAGGGAAAGATTGTTCAGCAGGCTTCCGGAACGCGCCTCACCGATCTCGACGTCCAGGTTTCCAGCCGAAATAACCGCCATTGCTGCGCTGGCCTGTGAAGGTTCTCCGCCCAACGGGCCGATCACCATGAATTCGATCAACAAGCCGATCAGCGCACTGAGTAATATCGCAAAAATGAAACCCCCTCCTATAATAACTGCCGCAGTGGTAATGGCACCTTCGCGCAACTCAGCTTTGGGATAGGCGGCATACACCTTGTAGTTCCAACCGGCAACATCTCGCGAGTCAACGACCCAGCCTTCAGGAACCGAAGTTATGGTCGCCGCGGCTTGTTTCGGGTCGATGCCTTTGGTATTAAAGCGCACCTTGCCCTTGCCATCCACCAGAGCAAAAAAACCGGTTTTCAGAATCTTAGCCTGTTCGACGGCCGTTTCTACACTCCCGAGCGAAGCTTCATAACCAACGTAATACACGCCGATCAATTTGTTTTGCGTGTCCATCATGGGCTGATACGAGGTGAAAAATGGATTTCCCAATATATCGACCACGCCTTCAAACCCCCGCACTTCTTTGATTGCAGCATAAGCCGGGCCGTCCGGGTCGAGAACGGTACCGATTGCGCGGGTACCGTCCTGCTTCTTGACGTTGGTTGTGATACGCACGAAAGAATCACCGGATTTGGAGAAAATAGTAGCGGTACCGCCAGCCAGATTGGTCACTTTGTCCACGATGCGAAAATTTCCAGCTTGCTTTTCCTCACCAAAAGCGATGTTAGGCGCGATTTTGCCGGGAACAATTTCAATCGGGTCTGCAGCCTTGGCAGGGCCGGTTGCAGCGGAAATTTCCTCCATAACATTCATCGCAACAGCCGTTTTTGTTGCAATCAAGCGAGCCGAGTCCTGGAGCAAACGTTGCACTGAGTCCAGATCCGACTGAACCTTGTCGACAGCAGCTTTTTGCTGGTCCTGGTAGACGTTAAATGCCAACGCTACCGCACCTGATGTGATTAGCACGATAGTCGGGATGACAACCGATCCAATGATCTTCGTTTTAAAGCTCAATGCCATTTTTTTTCCTTCGCTGTTAATTTACCAAGTTATTAAATCGGTTAATTCGTTGTTTGATTGATCTGGTGTATCAGCAAAGCAAACTCGTTAGCGAGGTCATCTCTTTCCACATAGATCAAGTTGATGATGGGTTGAAGCGCGTGCCTGATATCCGGAACAGACTCTGCGTTCTGTATGGAGCGTGCCAATTGCGGCTTCTCAGGAAATCGATTCAGGCAAAAATCCGCCAGGGAAAACTGTGCTTCGATGAGGTCAATGTTATCCAGCAACCTCCAGGAATGATTCGGCACAGCAGGCGAATTGATTTTCGATCTATCCATCTGTCCCTCTTTGAATATCTGTTTCGAGATTGCAAATAAATCACTATCCAACCTGCAGAACGCGGGACGATAATGCCAGCGATTCGTTGGCTCTGATAAGAACTTTGTCTCCAGCTCCGATGCTAATGCATTCCGAGCGTTAATTCTAGCTGTAACAATTCACCCTGCACCCCTCCATCAAAATGGCATCCGTGTTCAGGCCGGAAGCCAATTGTGCGCCATCAACCTAACTACTTGACGACGCTGTCTATCACGATATGCAAACTTTTCGTGCCGGGTTTGATGGCCTCAGTCATACCTTGTATGTCGCCGGGTTGAGCCATCGGTGTACCTGACTTGGAGATACGCGCGACCACGACGACCTGATCGAAGCCGGACAGTTTCAATTGCGGCTGCATTGCCATGCTGTCGTCCAGACTAAATTCCATAGGCAGATCCCTAACTTGTTTGCGCAGCACGGCCAACGGCATCTTTGGTCCTTCGGCGGCACGCGCCAATATGAACACCGTATCATCAGGATCGACTTTGCCCGCCATCGCAGGACTCAGCGACACTTTGCCGGTGGTAGCCTGGGTCGCACTCGCCGGAATTTTTTCAGGAACCGGGTCGCGTGGCAGTTGCGCAAGTTTTTCCTTACCCCCTTTTTGCATCGCCAGAAATTCGCGCGCTTGTTTAATGCCGTGTTGGATCATCTGAAGATCGGGATATTCGGGTGGAAGCAACGAGATCAATTTTTGCCAATGGGTGATCGCCGCGACATAATCTCCGCGCTCCATCGCCGCCGAACCGGACAATGCCAAAGCGTTGGTGTTATTGCCATCCAGCATCAAAGCTTTTTCCAAGAATTGACTCGGTTCACCCAACAATGTTTGGCCATGGTCCATCGCATAAGCGTCCGCATAATCCGTCCAGACCTGCGCTTCGTTGGGTACCAATTTCACCAATTGTGCGTAGGCGCGAGTGGCATCGCCAAAGCGTTTCATCTCGCTGTAGGACCGAGCAAGTTGCAGCCATCCATCGGGGTTTTCCGGTGATTTCGCCAGCTTCCCTTCAAGCTCCTGCAACGCGGGTTCTGAACGTAAAATGCCAAAATCACCGGCGGAACTCATCTCGGACTGTTGCGGCGACAAGGCTCTGGAATTGCCCAGTTTAAGATACAACAGCACACTGGCCAGCGGAATGATGACCACCATGACCAGCGCCAGCATCTTGGCCGGGTTGCGTTGAACCACAACAGGCTGTGCCGTTTCCACTTCTTCGAGCAAGCGCGTTTGCAACTCGCGCTGGCCCTGCTCGAAAGATTCCTGGTTGAGCAAACCGTGGGCCAAGTCTGCCGACATTTCGGAAGATTGGTCGCGCAATATTTCCAGGTTGGCGGTGTCGCGCAGCACATCGTTCGGATGCGCATTTCTGTGCCACAAGGGTACAGCAGCAAACAGCACGGCGAGCAGCATCAATACCGCGCTTAATATCCAGAATAAAGTCATGCTTGGGTTTCTTTCGACGAATTCAGTAAATCGTCCGCCCGTTGTGCATCTTCGGCGGACAGCGTGGTTTCAGGAATTTGATTCTTGCGTTTGCGCAATTGCCACAGCAGCCCGGACAGCCCCGCCAACAACAAGGCGAACGGACCGAACCAAAGCAACAGGGTATATCTTTTCATCGGCGGATCAAACAGCACGAAGTCACCATAGCGTGCCACGAGGTAAGCCTTGATCTCGTCGTCGCTCAGACCCTTCTTCATTTGCTCGCGCACTTCGCGACGCAGATCTTCGGCCAATTCAGCATGTGAACTGGCCAAGGATTCGTTTTGGCAAACCAGGCAACGCAGTTTTTCGGCCAATCCTATCATGCGCGCTTCCAACACGGGGTCTGCGGCCAGATCTTTCGCCTCTTCGGCAAACGACAGTGCGGGCGAAATACTCAACAACAAGATCAGCAGGTATTTCATTTGGCTTGTAACTCCGCAACCAGGGGTAGGATTTTTTCGCGCAGGTTGTCCGGGGTTACCGGTCCGATCTGCTTGTATTGGATGGTGCCTTGCTTATCGATAACATATGTCTCAGGCACGCCGTACACGCCGTAATCTATACCAATGCGCCCCTCGAGATCGGACATGCTGAGCACATAGGGATTGCCGCCATTGTTCAGCCAGGCCATGCCGTCCTCGCGCTTGTCCTTGTAGTCCAAACCGTAGATCGGTACCAGTTTGCGCTCGGCCAAAGCCATCAATACCGGATGTTCTTCCTTGCAGGACACACACCAGGAAGCCCACACATTAAGCAACCACACCTGTCCCTTCATTTGTTCCGTTGAAAACTGTTTGGCCGGCTCTTGCAGCAGTGCCAGGGTGAATTTCGGAGCGGTCTTGCCCACCAGCGGAGACGGGATCTCACGCGGATCGAGATGCAATCCGACATACAGGAACCCCGCCAAAACGACGAACAAAACAAATGGCCAAAAACGCATCATACCGGTTGCCCTTCCACGCTTAATTTCTGCTCCGCCCCCTCGGTCGGCACGGCGGCAGCCTTCTTGCTGTGCACGCGATAACGTCGGTCGGAGATCGCCAGCACTCCTCCCAGTGCCATTAACAGGCAGCCGAACCATATCCAATCCACGAACGGTTTGATATATACCCGCACTGCCCAAGCGCCTTCCGATTCGGGTATCGGTTCACCCAGCGAAACATACAAATCGCGGAACAATCCTGTGCTGATCGCAGCCTGGGTGATAGGCATGCCGGATACGTTGTATTGGCGCTTTTCAGGCAACAACTCGGTAACGAACTGGCCGTTCTTGCTGACCGTGACTCGACCTACACCGGCCACATAATTGGGCCCGGTAGTATCTGTCACGCCAAAAAAGCGAAATTCATACCCACCCGCCTGAACGGTGTCGCCGACATTCATGCGCACGTCGCGTTCGGTTTCAAAACCCTTGACCATGGTCACACCGATAATGAATACCGCTACCCCCAGATGCGCCAACTGCATACCGTAGTAGCTCAGGCTCTGAGCGCGCACGCGCTTCAGCAGTTCGCCCTGACCGGACAGACGCGATCTGAGGCTGATGACCAATGACGCAATGATCCAGAAGGCCATCATTAACCCGAGTGCGATCAACGGTGTCCAATGGCCCAGCACCAGAGGCAACAGCAGTGCTATGACAACTGACGAAGCAAAACCCCAGCGCACGCGTTTGGCCAACTCCGGTACGGCCATTTTTTTCCAGCGTGCCATAGGTCCCAGTCCCATCATCAATACCATCGGAAACATCAAAGGCACGAATACCGCCTGGAAATATGGAGGGCCTACCGACAGCTTGCCAAAACCCAAGGCATCCATGAACAAGGGATACAATGTTCCGATAAACACCGAAGCTGACGCAACCGAGAGCAACACGTTGTTGGATAACAACAGCGATTCACGCGACAGCATATCGAATTTGCCGCCCAGTCCGATCTTGGGTGCGCGCCAAGCAAACAGCAGCAGCGATACACCAATGACTACCACCAAAAAACTCAGGATAAAGATCCCGCGCTTGGGATCGGAAGCAAAGGAGTGCACCGAGGTCAACACGCCTGAGCGCACCAAAAAAGTACCCAGCAAACTCAGGGAGAAAGCTGCGATCGCCAGCAATACCGTCCAACTTTTGAATGCGCCGCGTTTTTCAGTGACCGCCAGAGAATGGATCAGCCCGGTACCCACCAGCCAAGGCATGAACGATGCATTTTCGACCGGATCCCAGAACCACCACCCACCCCAACCCAATACGTAGTATGCCCAACTGCTACCCAGGCCAATACCGATGGTCATGAAAACCCAGGCCACGGTAGTCCAGGGACGCGACCAGCGCGCCCAAGTAGCATCCAATTTGCCACCGATCAAGGCAGCGATGGCAAAGGCGAACGCCACAGAAAATCCCACGTAGCCCATGTACAACATCGGTGGATGAATGACCAAGCCTGGGTCTTGCAGCAAGGGATTCAGATCGCGACCATCCGCAGCGGCCGGCAGCAAACGCTCGAACGGGCTGGAGGTAAACAACATGAACAACAGAAATCCCACCGCCACCAAGCCCATCACACCAAGCACACGCGCCACCATCTCTTCCGGTAGATGCTTGCTGAATGTCGCGACTGCGGCTGTCCAGATCGACAGGATGAATGCCCACAGCAATAACGAGCCTTCATGTCCGCCCCATATCGCTGCGAAACGGTATTGCGCGGGCAACTGCGAATTGGAATGCTCTGCCACGTACAACACGGAAAAATCATTGCCGAGAAAGGCGTTGGCCAACGTGGCAAAGGCCAGCGCGATGAACACAAATTGGCCGTATGCCAAAGGACGTGCCACGCCCATCAACACGGCATTATTGCGTGCCGCACCCAAGATAGGCAGGATGCCCAGCGTGAGTGCCAGGCACAAGGCGATTATGAGCGAAAAATGGCCTAATTCTGGAATCATGTCTGTACTTTCTGAACGTTATTTAACAACAGGTATTGCACTGGTTGCAGCTATTCCGGAAGCTTGGGCACGCTTTAACGCATCCGCTGCTTCCGGCGGCATATAGTTCTCGTCATGCTTGGCCAACACTTCGTCAGCATGCATCACCCCATCCGCCTGCATCTTTCCCTGCGCGACCACACCCTTACCTTCTTTGAAAAGATCCGGCAGTATGCCCACATATATCACTGGCATACTTTTGACCATATCGGTGATGATGAACCTGACAGACAGTCCGTCTTTTTCCCGCTGCAAACTACCTTTTTCCACCAACCCGCCGATGCGAAAACTGCGTCCCTGTGGAGCTTCGTTGTTCATCACCTGGGTCGGCGTGAAATAGAGGCTAACATTTTTATTTAGCGCGTTCAACACCAACCAGACCGCAACACCGACACCGAACACGCCCGCGATGATGAACATCAATCTTTTTTGCCTGACCTTCATATTTCCTCTCCCGCTTCACGCATCAGGCGCACCTGCTGCAAGGTCGCTTTTCGTTTGTGGCTTACCAACACGATCTCGATAACGAACACCAGCACCGTCACCCCGTACGCGCCCCAGACATAGAATGCGTAGCCGCCCATATTAAAAAATTCCGCGATACTCACAAACATACCTCCTTCAATTCGGAGACCCATTGCGTGTTGCGTTCGCGCTCCAAAATGATGCTGCGCACACGGACCAGCGTCACCGTGACCGCATACAACCAGCATGCCAACAAGAGGGTGAACATGGCCTGCTGCATGGCGATGTGCATGGACGTTCCGGTGAACTTGATCGTTGAGCCTTGGTGCAGGGTATTCCACCACTTCACCGAAAAATAAATGATGGGTACATTCACCGAACCGACGATCGCCAGCAAAGCCGCGGCGCGGTCGGCGCGGCGCGGATCGTCGATGGACGCGTGCAGGGCGATAAAACCAAAATACAAAAACAACAGGATCAATTCGGAAGTCAGGCGCGCATCCCAGACCCACCACGCCCCCCACATGGGTTTGCCCCACAGCGCACCTGTCCATAGCGAGATGAAAGCGAACAATGCACCGGTCGGCGCGAGTGCGGTTGCCATCATGGACGACAAACGGGTGTTAAAGATCAAACCCAGTGCGGCATATCCGGCCATGACCAGATACAAGAACATAGACAGGATAGAAGCCGGTACATGGATAAAGATGATGCGATAGGCCTCGCCTTGCACCGCATCCATTGGTGCCACAAAAAAACCGATATACAAGCCAAGCACGAATAGCATCGCGGCAGGTACCGCGAACCAGGGGATCAACTTTCCAGCTAATCCGTAGAAGGTGCTGGGGGCTGAATACTTAAACCAATTGATAGCCACATTTACTCCATAGAAATGCGCAAGGCTTGCGCAGCCACCCAAGGCGTGAAAACCAAACACAACATAAACAAAGCGGCAATGAACGACAAGTTCGACACCACGCTCAGACCGCTGGCGAGCGCCTCGACCGCACCCGTGCCAAATATCAGCACGGGAATACACAGGGGCAGCACCAGCAATGAAAGCAACACTCCCCCGCCCCTCAACCCCAAGGTCAACGCCGCGCCGATCGCGCCCAACATACTCAGGATCGGTGTTCCTATCAGCAAACCGAACATCAATACCAGCAAACCCGGAAGGGACATGTCGAATTGCAATCCCAATACCGGGGCCATCAGTACCAATGGCAAACCTGATACCAGCCAGTGCGCGATCATCTTACCCAAAACCAAGACCGACAAAGACTGCGGGGCGAGCATCATTTGCTCCAATGTTCCGTCCAGATAATCCGCGGAAAACAATCTGCCCAGTGACAACATTGAAGCCAGCAAGGCGGCCACCCATAACACACCAGGAGCCATCTTGCGCAACATCTCCATTTCGGGACCCACTCCCAAGGGAAACAGGCTCACCACCAACGCAAAAAATACCAATATCGTAAGCACATCTGCGCGTCTGCGCATTGCCAACAGCAGATCTCGACGTATCATCAGCTGCAGCAGATTGAAAACCGAGAGTTGGTTCATGAAAGTGACAAGTGACGCATTTCGACGCCGTCTACCGCCAGTGGTTGATGCGTGGTAAAAATAACCATGCCTTGCCGGGCCAAATGTTCACCCATCAACTCTTGAATCAGCACGACAGCTCCGACATCCAATGCGGTTAATGGTTCATCCAACACCCACAGCTTGGCTTTTCCGACCAGTAAACGGGCCAGTGCCACACGTCGCCGCTGCCCCTGGGACAGCACCTTGGTTGGCAACCTCTCCCGCCCCTTTAGCCCCATGCGCCGTAACGCGGATATGGCTTGGGTCTCATTCAGAACGATACCGGCCAATCCCGCCGATATTCGCAGATTTTCCAGCGCGCTCAATTCGTCCTTGATGGCATTGTGATGTCCCAGGTACAACAGAGTGGCGAAATATTCTTCCGCCAGATCGCGCACATCGCTGCCACACCAGGTGATGCTTCCCTCGTCAGGCAGGATAAACCCGCACAAGGTTCGCAGCAGGCTGGTTTTACCTTTACCATTCTCACCCTGCACCTGCATGATTTGCCCGGGTTGCAGCTCCAAATTCAAGCCCGAAAATAGCTGATGATCACCACGACTACACGCGAGATTACTGACTTCCAGCATGGACGAATTAACCAAAAATTTCACAGCCGCGGATTATATACGATAGACCGAAACGAATGCGTTGCATTCATTTGCAGTTATAATCGCCCACGATTTATAACCCTACAAACTAAGCGAGAAATATGGGATTCCTAACAAACAAGCGCATTTTAATTACCGGCATGATCAGCAGTCGTTCTATTGCTTACGGGATTGCACTGGCCATGCACCGTGAAGGCGCGCAGCTTGCTTTTACATATCAGGGCGAGCGTGTGAAAGACCGTGTGGTTGAAATGGCAAAAGCGTTTGATAGCGAGTTGGTATTTCCCTGCGATGTGGCCTCCGACATTGAAATCGAACAGCTCTTTAGCGACCTTTCCAAAACTTGGGACAAGTTCGACGGTTTTGTGCATGCCATCGCATTCGCTCCGCGCGAAGCATTGGATGGTGAATTTCTCGATGGCTTGAGTCGCGAAGCGTTCCGTGTCGCGCATGACATCAGTGCGTATAGTTTTCCCGCGATGGCCAAAGCCGCGTTGCCCACGCTGAATAAAGATGCGGCGTTACTGACCCTGAGCTATCTCGGCGCGATTCGCACCATGCCCCACTATAACGTGATGGGTATGGCTAAAGCCAGCCTGGAAGCGAGTGTGCGTTACTTGGCGATGGATTTGGGTCGTGTCGGTATCCGCGTCAACGGTATCTCTGCAGGTCCGATCAAAACCCTGGCTGCAGCAGGCATCGGTGAGTTCTCGAAATTATTGAATTACAACGCGAAGCACGCCCCTCTAAAACGCAATGTCACTGTCGAGGAAGTCGGAAATGTCGCGGCGTTTATGTGCAGTAATTTAGCCAGCGGCGTTACGGGAGAAATCACCTATGTGGACGGCGGATTTAATACCACTTCACTGGGTAGTACTGAAGCCTAGTTAAAAATAGAGTTGTCCATAAAAAACGCCACCGCAAGGTGGTGTTTTTTTATTCTGTACGAATCACTGCTCCGACTTGACTTGCTGCGCATCCGGTAAGTTTATCTTGATCGTTGCACGTGATTTTGCATCTGCAAGATAAGCCTGGAAAATCTCGTCGCCGGACAATTGGCGCAATTGTTGCACATAACGCGAGCGCTTGGTCTCATCGGGTTTATCGCCCTCCTTAACGGCATCGACACGCACGATGGTATAACCGCCCTGAGCCATCTCAGCACCCACGTATTGAGGCAGCTTGGCGGCATTCGCTTGGAAAACCTGGCGCACCAGATTCACGTCCAGATTAGCGTGTTGCCCGCGTGTGACAGTTTGCGCTTCAGACCA
>Ga0075019_10001188_pt1 | contig 14782 bp, 10 predicted proteins | sample ColStrG_CSR_2013_FD_71473 | JGI IMG/M metagenome (GOLD analysis project Ga0075019, IMG submission 71473) | Freshwater sediment microbial communities in response to fracking from Pennsylvania, USA - Cold Stream Run_MetaG_CSR_2013 | ecosystem: Environmental > Aquatic > Freshwater > Creek >...
AGTTCTTCGAAGTAATAGTCAAAATAAGGCGCCTTACGGTAGGCCGATTCAATGGTTCGCCACAGGGCGTTGCGCCACCGCTTTCCCTCTTCTACCTTGATGTCTTTCATCAAAACCTTTCCGTGCCGGTCTTGCAAGGGAACCGTCAAAATTTTCACCCCTTGAGCCGTGTTGATATAACATCGGTTGCGGTAGGTCTGCTTTGGAAAGTGCTCCCATCGCTCTAAAATAATTTCATCAAACGGCAGAAGGGCACAAAAATATTCAAGAGAAGGAAGGAAGTGTGATTCGATCAGGACGGTCATCATTGTACAAATCAAAGATATTCATCAAAATCCCCCAATCCTCTTCTTGTTATTTGCGGATTATCTCCCGTAAAATCGACAATGGTTGAAGGCACATGGCCACCCGCCCCGCCATCTATTACCAAATCAACTTGATGTTTAAAATCGTTGAAAATCTCTTCCGGGTCGGTGGTATATTCTTTGATCTGATCATCGTCTTTAATGGAGGAAGTAATTAATGGATTGCCTAATTGGTTCACTATTGATAAAGGGATAGCATGATCAGGAATCCGGATGCCCACGGTCTTCTTATTTACGCCAAGAATTTTCGGAACCTGGCTACTGGATTCAAAAATAAAGGTGAACGGCCCGGGCAATGTTTTTTTTAATATTTTGAACACTGGCGTGTCTATTCTCTTTACGTAGCGAGAAATATCGCTGAGATCACTGCAAATAAAGGATAGATTTAATTTTAAAGGCTTGATGTTCATAACATAACAAAGCCGTTCTACGGCTCTTCGGTTCATCAGGTCACACCCAATTCCATAGATGGTATCGGTTGGATAAACTACAATTCCTCCCTTTTTCAAAACGTCAACAGTACGAATTATCTTTCGCGGCTCCGGGTTTTGCGGATGAATGGGAAGAAGCTCGGCAGGCATATTCTCAAAGATAAAGAAACCTCGGTTTGGATGGCCCTATGGTAAGCTGCATCCGAGTTACTTTTTGTAATTTTGAATTTTTATTTGATAAAAAATGAAGTCTGAAATAAATAAAGGCAAGCTTGTATTCTACATTGTCGGGTCTACGTTGTTGATCACCTTCGTGTTCTACGGATATCAGATTTGCTACACACCAAACGTCTTATTGGAGCGTGATGATCGACCTTTTATCATTCGTGCTGGCACCTCATTTCGTCAAGTGCAAGAAGATTTGGGTAACAATAATTTTGTAAACGATATGGTTTCTTTCAGTTTTCTGGCGCGACTTACCGGTTACGATAGGGCCATCAAGCCAGGTCGTTTTTTACTGAAAAGAAACATGTCCAATCTGCAGGCCCTGAAAGTATTAAATTCTGCCCAGCAGGTACCCGTGCGCGTCACATTCTCTTTCGTGCGTCTGCGCCCTGAACTGGTCGAGAAGGTTACAAAAAATGTGGGGATGTCACCTGATGAATTTAATCTTGCCCTCGATGAATTTGTAAAAAGTAACGATCAGGGGTTCACCAAAGACAACATCTTGTGCATGTTCCTGCCGAATACCTACGAAGTCTATTTTAATGTTCTCCCAGAAGATTTAGTTACTAAGTTAAATGGCGAATACAAAAAATTTTGGAATGAGGATCGGAAAAAAAAAGCCAAAGCCATTGGACTAACTCCCTTTGAAGTTTCTATTTTGGCCTCCATTGTACAAGCTGAATCGGTAAAACAGGATGAAGCTCCCGTCATTGCCGGGTTGTACCTCAATCGGCTAAAAAAGAAAATTGCCCTTCAAGCCGATCCTACGTTAGTTTATGCCGTGGGTGATTTCACGCTCAAGCGTGTTCTAAACGGGCACAAACAAATCGATTCACCCTATAATACATACAAATATCCAGGGCTTCCGCCAGGGCCAATCAATGTTCCTCAGATTGCCAGCATTGATGCTGTGCTTAATTATCAGCCCAACGACTATTATTACATGTGTGCTAAGGAAGATTTCTCGGGCTACCATAATTTTGCTCACAATCTCGACGATCACAATGTCAATGCACGCAAGTATCAGCGGGCATTGACGGCAGAGATGGAAAAAGCGAAACAAAATAAAAAATAATGTACCGATCAGAAACCACGGTCCGGGTGCGTTATGGAGAGACTGACCAAATGGGTTATGTCTACTACGGCTTTTACGCGATGTATTATGAGGTAGGGCGCGTGGAAAGCTTGCGGCAACTCGGGCTAACCTACAAAGAGCTCGAAGACGGCGGTGTGATGATGCCTGTGCTTGAAAATAAATCAAAATATCTTTTTCCTGCCTTGTATGACGATGAACTTCTCATCGTTACGTTCATCAAAGAAAAACCATCAGTGAAAATCCGTTTTTATTATGAAATTTTTAATGGCTCGGGCAAATTGATACACGAAGGTGAAACCCTGTTAGCATTCGTTAATAAGAATACGGGAAGACCTTGCCGCCCTCCCGAACATTTTCAACATGTATTGAAACCTTACTTTGGATGAAATGCCATCGCATCAAATTGAATATTTACGAAATGATTTGGCAAGGGCGTGCCGTGTGCCAGGATAAAACAATTAACACGTGAAGTACGTTACCCGAAAAAGAATTTTAGAATTTTCATCCGCTCGAAATACACGAGGTTGGCTTAAGCGAATTAAGTTTAAAAAGCACGACAACCTTTCGCTTTATAAATTTCTTAAGATTTTTATTTTTAATATTAACGAAGATGAGATTCTGGATCGCGCCAATGGCGTTGCCTACAATTTTATTCTCGCGGTTTTCCCGGCAATTATTTTTTTATTTACACTCATTCCCTACATCTCCCACTATTTCCCCGAGATCACCACGCAAACTATAATGGAGTTTTTGCAGGAGGTAACGCCACCCAACATGTATTCGGCGGCTTCCTCTACCATATTAGACATCGTCAGTATTCACCGTGGAGGATTGCTTACCTTAGGGTTTGTTTTCGCCATATATCTTTCTACCAATGGAATGATGGCACTCATGCGTGCATTCAACGCGTGCTACCGTACGGTGGATCGTCGAAACTGGTTTCGCATGAGGCTGACATCAACGTTGCTCACGCTTATGCTAGCCATTGTCTTGCTTTCTGCCATAGCGATGCTGATCGCGGGACAATTCAGCCTCAATTATGTTACCACACACATCGAAAAATTCAGTGAAGTGAATCTTCATAGCTACACCATTTATTTTTTATTTGTTTTGCGATTCATCATCATTTTTATCGTGTTTTTCATTGCCATCTCCTGCGTTTATTATTTTGGGCCGGCCGTTCATTATAACTGGAGCTTTTTTTCGATTGGTTCGTTCGTAGCAACACTGTCTGTGCTTGCCATTTCTTACGGATTCTCTTATTATATCACCAATTTTGGAAGCTATAACAAGGTGTACGGCTCCATCGGCGCGCTCATCGCCTTAATGGCCTGGGTACAGTTGATTACCGTCATTCTTTTATTCGGCTATGAAATCAATGCAAGTTTGCATTATGCCCGCAAGGTGGAGGCCATTGAAAGCCATCAACGAACAAAAAAAATTACCAAATCTTTTCGCTGAAGATTTCTTTGTCTTTGCCGGAAAAGATTTTCCGATTAGTTTTGCAGTCCTAAAATAAAAGTCGTTCTAGAGGAGTGGTAGAGCGGTTTATTGCACCGGTCTTGAAAACCGGAGACCCTTCACGGGGTCCGGGGGTTCGAATCCCTCCTCCTCTGCATCCGAAGCCTTGAGCGTTGCTCAAGGCTTTTTTGTTAGCCTTCGGTCCCATCAGGTGGCAGAGTGGTTAGCCTTCTTTCGGTCACCGAAAAACGTAAAATCAATTTTTTCACTCAATGACTCTCTTCGAATGGTGCTTAAGCGCTCGCCCTACCAGCTCTTTTTCCAAATCCACCTCGGACAGCTGCCGAATGTGCCGTCGTAGACCCACTCTTACTCCTTTTCTTAAACAAACGACTGAACCACCCATGTCGAGTAGATTTGGTACTGGTTGAATCCTTCGCAGTTTTGTTTTGAGCAGTGGCAGCAGTTGTGGTTATCACCGACAATGCAATAAAGACAGATTTATAGAGCTTCACCAGTAATTACTTATTGTTTCTTGAAAACCACGATTTAGACTTGTGGTCATTTGGTTTTTTTTCCAATCAAATCAAATACGGAATAATTCGTAGGCAAAAAGGTATCAAAATATTGACTACCCGTTCTGTCAACGAAGTAAAAAGCCGTTTTCGTAAACCAACTTGTTATAAAATATTTTTTGCCAGTTCCATCAAAGACGTAATATGGATTACGTCTGTTTATTTCTTCTCTCGAATCAAAACGCATGGAGGTTACAATGTTCATCTTAAGCGAGTACCTGTAGTCATTTATGGGATATCCAATGTCATCACCATTTTCTATGGTCTTTAATGTAATTCCTTCTTTCTCTAGCCAAATGGACGAATTACCATATGCTTTTCTGATCTCATCCGTCATCCCTTCGTTTTCAAATAAATAGTTAATATCGGCAGCAATCGATGTTGTATCGTAACCCTGCCTAAGAATTGCGGCTAAGCATGCCCTTCTCATTAATTCTTTCGTCTCAGCTACCGATATTCTTACCATTAAAACTCTGGCGTTTTTCAAATCACTGGGTATAAATCTATACCCTTCTTTTTTGAATTCTTTGAATTGCGCTCTTGAAAGTTCTCGAACTTGATTGAAATCCTCGTACTCGATTGATTCCTTAATTCTTCCGTTACTGTAAAATGAATGCCACAATCCTCTTTTCTCTCCTTTATTGTAGTACCCTTGCATCTCAATTACGTAAGAGGCGATGGTAGAGTCTATGGCGGGTGTAGTTCCGTTTGTTTTGTGCGAATATATTTTTTTAAACTCAACCCATCCTCCATCTTTCCGTCCTCTTTTGTCCTTGCGATTTAATGTATCCCCTTTGTAAATAATAAAATTCTTAAACTCCCTGATAACTTCGTCTTTGCCAACTACGTTTCGATGCAAAGGATTCATGGTAAGTACTTGTGCTCTTGCAAAAAAAGCAATCAAAAGTCCGCCCAATAATACCATTCCGTGTCTCATTTGTTTTGCAGAAAGGTAACCAATATGGCTTACCCCAACTGCGTCGTAATAGAATCGAAACGATAATTTTCATGGTTTGGGTTTAACCAAAGAACAACGAAGGCGGCTATTGTTGGTAATTCTCTTTTCATTTCTTTCTGTCATGGCCTGCTAGGGTTGTTAATATCAAAGCGTGGATTTTTTGAACCACGTCATTGTCGGCCTCTGACAAAACAAAAATAAGAAATGAACACTTCAAACTTATCGATTACCCATGTTGGCACTTGCAATTTATTGTCAGTCGTTTTACCAGAGTATGCGGAAAACTTATTTGCTTTAGCCGATGCCAAACAAGAATTATCAAATTAATGATATGAATGGTGCTGACGAAATCAGTTAATTATCGAGACCATTAACGATAGGTATACTTATTGGTAACTGATCAGGACGAAAGGGCTTAAAATATTGAAGTTTGAAGGGAAAGGAAGGGCGGTCAAATCCCTCCTTTTCTCCATCAGAAGCCTTGAGCAGCGCTCAGGGTTTTTTTTGTTACCCGTTCAATTTAGTACCTCTCCGAATGGTCACTGAATTCAAAGTGTTATCTTGTCGATTTCGATTTAATGAAAGAATTGATTATTCTCTTTGGCTTGTTGCCCGGCTTGCTTGTAGCCCAAAATAAGCCCGGTACGCAGCTGACAATAAAAAAAGCAAAAGGCGAGATTAAGTTAGACGGAATCCTGAATGAACAAGACTGGGTGGAGGCTGACGTGGCCCAAGATTGGTACCTCAATTACCCTACCGACACCGCACTGGCACCAAAGCAGACACAAGCGCGTGTGACTTTCAACGAACACTTCTTCTATGTTTCATTTGTCTGCTATGACGACGAATCGAAAGACATGATCAATTCTTTACGAAGAGATTTTGATTACGAAAGAAATGATAATGTTGGACTTAACATTGGCCCCTACAACGACCGTATCAATGGATTCTTCTTTGTCATTACACCGAAAGGCGTTCAAATGGAAGGCACCGTTTCCGGAGCGGGCACCTCAGAGGATTCCTTTGGCATCAGCTGGGACAATAAATGGTATTCGAAAGTAGTGCGATACCAAGACAAGTGGATTGCCGAATTGGCTATTCCGTTCAAAAGTTTCCGATATAAGAGCAACTTGACCGAATGGAACATCGCCTTTGACCGATCCGACAAGAAACGAAATCACAAATCCTCCTGGATTCACACCCCGATTCAATACACTACAGGATCCTTCGCCTATTCGGGTCAGTTGGTTTGGAAGGATCCGATCCCACCGGCCCACACCAACGTGTCGCTCATCCCCTACGTGGCTGGCAGTTCCTCGAGTGATCATGAAGTGCAACCGTCAACCCAAACTTCCAATCTCGCTGTTGGGATGGATGCAAAGGTGGCCGTGACCCCGGCCTTAAATCTAGACTTAACATTGAACCCCGACTTCTCACAAGTGGAGGTAGATCAACAAGTAATCAACCTGACTCGTTTTGAGTTTAAGTTTCCTGAAAAGAGGCAATTCTTTTTAGAAAACAATGATTTATTCGATAAAGCCGGGTTTCCCGAATCACGCGTATTTTTTTCCCGCAGAATCGGTCTGATCGAAGTGCAAAAAGGGGTTTATCAACGAACACCTATTGCCTACGGCGCACGCTTAAGTGGCTCCCTCAATAAGCGCTGGCGACTTAGCGCGATGAATATGCAAACCAAAGAAAATCTCACCTTAGGCTTACCCACGCAGAATTATTCAGTGGCCACCATCCAACATAATTTTTGGCACCAATCCAACATTTCAGTCACCTACGTTGATAAAGAAACACTAGGAGTTAATCCAGGTGATTCAGTGAAATATTTTCAGCCTGGGATTTTTCAGCCTGATGTGTTGAGCGGGAAAACTAACCTGATAAAAAATACTTACAACCGAGTGATCGACGCCGATCTGGAATCCTTTAGCAAAGACAACAAATGGTATACGAGTGCCTTTCTTGCCAAATCCTTCGACGACTTTACGCGCAAAGAAAATACGTCGGGGGGTTCCTATGTTCAATACAACAAGCGGCAAATCAATGCCACTATTGGAAACAGCTTCATTGGAAAGAATTATAACGCCGAGGCCGGTTATGTGCCGAGCCATGGTATTTATCCGGGGCAGTTCAATTACTTCGCCAGCACTGGGTTGCGATTTTATCCCAAACAAGATATTGTGTACATGGGGCCACAAGTCTTTCTTAATCACACCTATATTCCCGGTGGCGCCCTTACCGACCGACTGTACACGTTGTCATACAATTTGAATTTCACCAGCACGGCAAGTCTTCTGTTTTCTTACAATTATATTTATTCAAGGCTCACCAGTAATTTTAATCCAATTGATCCTACCGTCTATACTAATTTTCTCATCGGAGAGCAGTATACCTGGCAAAATGTTTCAGCCACCTTTCAAAGCAACACACGAAAAACATTTAACCTGACAACGCAAGCGACCTACGGGGGATTTTACAACGGAACCAACTTTGATCTCAACGGCCAACTGAATTACCGCTATCAACCCTATGGGAATGTTTCTTTACGATTCGATTACAATGATGTTAATTTGCCTGCCAACTATGGTAATCAGAAATTATTTCTTGTCGGCCCGCGCTTTGACATCACCTTCACCGACAAAATATTTCTCACCACTTATGTTCAGTACAACACCCTTATTGACAATGTAAACCTGAATGCGCGCTTTCAATGGCGCTACAAGCCTGCCTCTGATTTTTATATTGTGTACACCGAAAATTATTTACCCGAAACATTCTTCAGTAAAAACCGTGCCCTGGTCTTTAAGTTTACCTACTGGTTGAACATTTGAAGGGCGCGCTGGATCATTTTTGCATTGAACACAAATAAAATTCGCCGGTAGAAGTCAAAGCAGTTCCATTAGAAAACTCAAAAAATTAGCCCGCTTTTTTGCGGGCTAATTTTAGGTTTCCATTTTTGATTACAATTATTTCTCCTTCTTCAACTGATCAAACTTATTTGCTTCCTGTTTCCTGGGGAAGGAATTATTATCCGTATTCACATCCGCTGTTTCGAGATTGGGATCGATTACGATGCCGACGACCTCCTTTTCTTTTACAAAAACTTTTGTTACCTCTTGCTCGTTGGTGCGCCAGATCTCGGCCGCCATTTTTTCAATTTCTTTCGTGCCGTCTTTGTAGGTCCACTCAATAATTATTGGACTGACGAGACCGCCGTTGTTCTTAAATTTCAACTGATACAGATTTTTGCCCTCCAGATTCTTTCTCACCTGATTGTCATCCAACCGGCTCAAGAACTGACCGTAGTTGGCGTCAGGTGTGTTAACGACAGTGAGGGGAAGTGGGCCATTGCTGAAGTCTGTAGTTTTTTGGTCTTTGCCGGCAGTGAGATCTCCTGGCTTGACATTCATGGTTTTCTTTTCCGGATCGCTCACGGCGGTATTCATTTTAAACCACTTCACTTCGCTCAATTCCATTTCTACATTATCGGTGCCATAAAACCATCCTCGCCAAAACCAGTCCAGATCAACGGCCGAAACATCTTCCAGCGTGCGGAATAAATCAGCAGGACGCGGATGCTTGTATTTCCAGCGATTAGCATATTCCTTAAAGGCACGATCAAAAAGGTCATGGCCCATGATCGTTTCCCTGAGGATGGTGAGCGCCACCGTTGGCTTTTGATAGAAATTTGAACCAAATGCCATCAATCGCTCATTGTCGGAAGTGGTCATCACGGGACGCATTACATTCTTATCGCCTTTCATAAACGGAACAATGTCTTTGGGCTCGGTGTGATGGAATTGCGGATAACGTTCCATTTCAGTGCGCGTTTGAAGAAATGTATTCAATCCTTCGTCCATCCACATCCACTGACGTTCATCGGAACTGACAATCATGGGAAAATAATTGTGGCCTACTTCATGTACGATGGTCCCGATCATTCCCGCTTTCGCCTGTTCACTCATCGAACCGTTTCTTGGCCGACCTCCATTAAAACTGATCATCGGAAATTCCATTCCAATGTTGGAAGTGTTTACGGAAATGGCCACGGGATAAGGGTAATCAAAGGTATTCTTGGAATATACTTCCAGTGCATTTTTCACCGCCTTGGTTGATTCTTCTGTCCAGGTTGGTAATCCCTCTTTGGGGTAAAAAGACATCGCCAAGGCTGTATTGGTGGGGAGTTTTACGGCTTGCGCGTCCCACAAAAATTTTCGTGAACTGGCATAGGCCACGTCACGAACATTGTCAGCCTGGAAACGCCATGTTTTTTTAGCCGTTGATTTAGTCTTTTCTTTAGCACGGGCTTCCTCCTCCGTTACAATCATTATCGGCTTATCAAACGAAGACTTTGATTTTTCGAAGCGGTCCATTTCAATGGAGGATAGCACCTCTTTGGCATTGGTTAAATTACCGGTGCCTCCCACGATATGATCAGCGGGAACCGTAAGGTTCACTTTATAATTCCCAAACTCCAGGGCAAATTCACCTAAGCGCTGGAACTGTTTGTTTTGCCAACCTTCAAAGTCATCGTACTGGCACATGCGAGGAAACCAGTGGGCGATCAGATAAACATTGTTATTGTCCTCGGGGAAATGTTCGTACCCCTCCCGGGAAAGTAAGAACAGGCTGCGATCCGTAATGGCGTAGCTCCAAGAAACATTGAAGGTGAAACTTTCTCCTGCTTTGATCGGGGTGGCCAGATCAATTCTCATCATCGTGTTGTTGATGCTAATGGGAAGATTTTTTCCAAGCTTGTCGGTTACCGAATTGATTACGCATCCTGCCTGAAATTCTACAGGGCGCACCAAATACTGCATTGTCAGACCCGTAAGCGTGTCGCGCAGGTTTCCCAAAACATTTCCAAAGTCTTCGTTGCCTTTTTTATTGACATTCTGATCGAGTTGAAGCCACAGAAATGATAATGTTTCGGGTGAGTTGTTGTAGTAAGTGATGGTCTCTTTTCCATGGAGTTGATTGGAGGACTCATCGATTTCAGCATCAATGGTATAATCGGCCTTCTGCTGCCAGTACTTTGCCCCTGGGGCACCTGAGCCGGAGCGGTATTCATTCGGGGTGGGAAGCAGGTAATCCAATTGTTCAAATTTCCCTTGCCATTTTTTTTGATCCTGGGCGTGGCTTTGAATGATCAGCGTCAGTCCAAGAAAAATGAATAGTATGTTTTTCATCTAAGTAAGTTTTAGATTTAAAAATACTAATTTATCGTGTATCCCCATCCCTTGAACGGGAGGGGTGTCATTAACCGAGTCGGGTAGGGACCGAAATTGAAAATGTGCTGCCCAGGCGGGGCGTGGAACAAAGCTTAATGGTACCAGAAAGTTTGGCCAGCGTCTCTCTGACAATATACAAACCAAGTCCTGATCCTTGTGATGATTCATTACCCCGATAGAACATGTCAAATATTTTGGAATGAATTTCCGGGGCGATTCCTTGCCCATTATCTTCGACATGAAGTGAGAAGGAGGAATTGGTTGCGTGATGGTAGACTTTGATGTATTTATTTTCTTTTCGATGGTCATGATACCGAATGGCATTAGCGACAAGGTTGCTTAATACCACCCTTAAGCGGGTGCCATCATTTGTCACCACTAAGTTGTTGGGCAAGGCGTTTATAAATTCGATTCCCGTGGCATCGACGCTGTATCGGAGAGATTCCCAAATATCGTCCGCCAGGGAAGCGATGTTAACATTCTCATGTACAATCTGCAGTCTGTTATTTCGCGAATAATCGGTGATATCTTTAATAAATTTATCGAGGGAAGTCAAGCGATTCAGCATCATTCCATGATAACGATTCATTTCTTGATCACTATGATTTCCCTCGGCCAGTTTTAAAAGGCCGAGCACTGAAAGTAAGGGCGCGCGAAGATCATGAGAGGTACTGTAAACAAACCGATCCAACTCATCATTTAATTTTCGTAATTGCTTATTGCTTTCGATTAATTGAGTCGCATTTTGATGATTCAAACTAATAAGAAGGTAAATTGTCATAGCTGAAACAGGAAAGGCCACACAGAAATTGACGAGTTGATTAAACTGAATTTCCGTTTCTGAGTAGTTACGATAAGGAATCCATGAAATATCCATCATAATGGACACAGCAAAAAGGATAAAACTGAACAAGGAAAAAGCGATCGCAATCTTTCTCAGAGAATAATTGAACACGGCAAAAGAACCTAAGGTAACAGGGATAAAAAATAAAAAGGAGCCTGTATTTTTGCTTTCACTGGAGACCATCAGATACAACAAAATATTGATGGTTGGGAAAAGAATGAAATTGGCCGCACAATGTATTTGTTGGCGATGGAGCACCAACGAAAAAAAGATTAAAATAAACGCCAGGGAATAAATAATATTTGTTCCGTTGAATCCAGAGGAGACATCCATGCCAATGTAGAATAGAATCACCAGCAGGGAGATGATCGCATATTGTCCGGATAAAATTACCTGGCGAAACTCGTTACGCGATTCGATGTAAACCTCTTTGCCAATAATGAGATCCCTTACAAATTTTTTCATAGCCACTATTATTCCTCACAAAAGTAGTTGGACTAAGAAAGTCGTATTTTGGTAAATGATCCAATAGGTGATGCATGCAATATTTAGTAGCAAAAATTACTAAAACGAACCCATTCACTTTCGAATGCGGAATCGAAATCCACATGTTGATGAAGAAAGCTGACAAATTCTTCAATAAATGGACATTCAAAAATCCAGAAAGCCCTCCGGCAATTCAACTTGAATTAATTTTTTCGATTTGTTAACCCTGGTAATAAAAGGGGCGTTGACTGGGATAAGAATTTCCCTGGCTCCTTGAACAACGGAGAGGAGTCGGTTTGCTCCTTGGCTTTGAATCTCCTTCACCTGTCCTAATAACCCTAAATTTTTGTCTTCAACCGTAAAGCCTGCCACCTCGTCATCATAAAACTCCCCCCGCTTCAATTTTGCCCGGACGGACTTTAATGTATAGATGCTGCAACCCTTCAGGCTGGCGGCTTGGTCAAGGGATTCGATACCCTCAAACTTGATGAACGGTTGGCTGGCCTGGCCGGAAATTTTCTCTATAAAGTAAGGTACCAGGCTACCTCTTGCCTGCAGGAACAAAGAGGTGACCTCTTCCCACTGCGTATCAACATCAATGACGGCTGTCACTTCGCCCTTTAGGCCATGTGTTTTTGAGATATACCCGATTTTATAACAATCGTTGAAGTTCATGCATTAAAAAAAATGCCAACACATTTCGCGTTGGCACCTGTATTTTCAAATTTGCTAGTCTTAAGACTGTGTTTCCGTTGCCGGAGCAGAAGTGGTTTCACCTTCTGCTGGTGCAGGGGTTTCGGTAGCAACAATCGCCTTTTTGCGGATTGCTTCTGCCCGCGCTTCGCGCACCTTGCTCTCTGCTTCTTTACGGGCCTTTGCTTTATCTGCTTTTGATTTACTTACGCTATCAATTTTAGACTGGATTTTCGCTTCCTTTGTTTTCAACCATTCGGCCAATTTCGTGTCAGCCTGTTCTTGCGTAATGGCCCCTTTGTTTACACCGATCTGCAAATGTCTCTTGTATAAAATTCCGCGGTAAGAAAGTACAGCTCTAATCGTGTCGGAAGGCTGAGCGCCATTCATCAACCAATGAAATGCCCGGTCGTCTTGTAATACAATGGAGGCGGGAACCGTCAACGGGTTATAGGTTCCTATTTTCTCGATGAACTTACCATCTCTGGGCGACCTGGCGTCCGCCACGATAACGTCAAACATTGCCAGTTTTTTCCTGCCCCTGCGGGCCAATCTGATTTTTACCATTTGCTAATTTTTAAGGTTGGATCTCGTCCGTTTTTAAAAGGATTGCAAAAGTAAGGCTTTTTTTAAAACTGACAACCCTGTCTAGTAAATCTTGGCCCTCAACCGGCAAATATTTTGAAAAACACCCAGTAGACCCTCTCAATTGGTCCAAATCGGGTATTGGGATACACGAATAATAAATATTCGCATAATCGATTATTAGGTTTTTATAACATTTCTGTTTTTTATAAGTTTGACTCCTTTCCCATCAATAAACCATGGACAACTATTCCTACATCTCTAATGCTGACGTAGGTTACATCGATCAGCTCTACCAAAATTATAAACAAAACCCAGCCGGGGTTGACCCCACCTGGCAGAAGTTTTTTGAAGGGTATGATTTCTCAAGCCAACGTTATGGAGAAAATGGTCATGGCCCGGCCGAAGGGGGAAACATCAAAGAAACCTATGTCCGGACATTGATTTTTGCGTACCGGTCTTTCGGCCACTTAAAATCAAATACGAACCCGGTAAGGGAACGCAGGGACCATGGGGTACAGTTGGATCACACCAACTTCAGCTTGACAGACGCCGACCTGGATACCGAGTTTGACGTAGCGTCAGAAATTGGTATGCCCAAGTCTTCCCTCAGGAAGATCATCGAACGATTAAAATTCCTCTATCTGGGGCCGATTGGATTTGAATATAATTTTATTCGCAACGATGAAGTGCGCAATTGGTTCCATCAAAAAGTAGAAAAAGAATATTTTAATTACAACCCCAGCCAGGAAGAGAAGAAAAGAATTCTGAGCAAGCTCAATGAAGCTGTCGTTTTTGAAAATTTTCTCCACACAAAATTCTTAGGGCAAAAACGCTTCTCACTGGAAGGTGGCGAAAACACCATTCCCGCGCTCGAAACGATTATTAATAAATCCGCTGAACTGGGGGTGAAAGAAGTAGTCATTGGCATGGCACACCGCGGCCGCCTTAATGTACTGACCAACACGCTTGGCAAAACATACGAACAGATTTTCACTGAATTTGAAGGCAACATTAACCCGGATTTAACCATGGGTGATGGTGATGTAAAATATCACCTGGGTTACTCCAGTCACATTGATACGCCTTCCGGTAATAAAATTTATTTAAAACTGACGCCCAACCCCTCACACCTGGAAGCCGTTGATGGGTTGGTGGTGGGCTACACCCGTGGCCAAATTGATGACGAGTACAAAGGTGACCTGAGCAAAGCAATGGCCATTCTAATTCATGGTGATGCCGCGGTGGCCGGTCAGGGCATCGTCTATGAAGTCATCCAAATGTCGGGATTGCCTGGCTACACAACGGGGGGAACTATTCATTTCGTAATCAACAATCAAATTGGGTTCACCACTGATTATGATGATGCGCGAACCAGTATCTACTGCACCGATATTTCTAAAATCGTTGACGCCCCCATTCTTCATGTGAATGGAGACGATGCAGAAGCGGTCACCTTCTGCTCCAACCTGGCCGTAGAGTACAGGCAAAAATTCGGAAAAGATATTTTTATTGACATGCTTTGCTATCGCCGGCATGGGCACAACGAAAGTGATGAACCCAAGTTTACGCAACCCAAACTCTACAACCTCATTGCCAAGCACCCTAACCCACGGGAAATCTACGTTAAGAAATTGGTGGAGCGTGCGGACATGGATGCTACCCTTGCCGATGAACTTGACAAAAGCTTTCGTAATCAACTGCAGGACCGTCTCAATGAAGTAAAGCAAAAACCGCTCCCCTATACACCACAAAAAATTGAAAATGAGTGGGAGAAGTTACGTAAATCAAAACCGGAAGATTTTGATCAGTCTCCAGAAACC
>Ga0075019_10001189_pt1 | contig 14782 bp, 15 predicted proteins | sample ColStrG_CSR_2013_FD_71473 | JGI IMG/M metagenome (GOLD analysis project Ga0075019, IMG submission 71473) | Freshwater sediment microbial communities in response to fracking from Pennsylvania, USA - Cold Stream Run_MetaG_CSR_2013 | ecosystem: Environmental > Aquatic > Freshwater > Creek >...
ATCACGGAAATACTCGACGTCGGCATCCGCGCCATCAACAGCATGCTGACCATCGGACGCGGTCAGCGCATGGGACTGTTTGCCGGTTCCGGTCTCGGCAAAAGTGTCCTGCTTGGCATGATGGCACGCTATACCAGTGCCGACGTGATCGTTGTTGGTCTGATCGGCGAACGGGGTCGCGAGGTCAAGGAGTTTATCGAACAGATTCTGGGCACGGAAGGACTGGCCCGTTCCGTGGTCGTGGCAGCACCGGCCGACATGCCGCCGCTGATGCGACTGCAGGGCGCGGCGTACGCGACCACGATCGCCGAATATTTTCGGGATCAGGGCAAACATGTTTTACTGATCATGGATTCATTGACCCGTTATGCCATGGCGCAACGTGAAATTGCCCTTGCTATAGGCGAACCGCCAGCCACCAAAGGCTACCCGCCTTCCGTGTTTGCAAAACTGCCGATGCTGGTGGAACGTACCGGCAACAGCCTGCCGGGTGGCGGGTCGATTACAGCGTTTTACACCGTGTTGACCGAAGGGGACGATCAGCAGGATCCGATAGCCGATGCGGCACGGGCGATTCTGGACGGCCATATCGTACTGGACCGCGCGCTGGCCGATTCCGGCCATTACCCGGCCATTGATATCGAAAAGTCAATCAGTCGGGTCATGCACAGCATCACCAGCCCGGTACACCAGCAAAAGGCGCGCCGGCTGAAACAGCTGGTCTCGCGCTACCAGCAAAGTCGGGATTTAATCAGCGTTGGCGCCTATACTGCAGGGACTGACCCGATCTTGGACGAAGCCATCCTGCAGCATCAGAAAATCGAGCATTTTTTACAGCAGGGCATCCAGGAAAGATCGCGTATTACGGAGAGCTTGGGGCAACTTATAGCCCTTTTCTGAGTATTGATTCGTCCCCCGCGAATTTATACTGGCACCAAAGGAATCACTATGCAGGCATCGACAATTGCAACTTTGATTGAAATTGCAGAAAAGCTAACGGATGAAGCTGCGGCCAAACTGGGCAGCGCAATCAAAAATTGTGAAGATATGGAAAGCAAACTGAATTTGCTGAAAAAATATCGGGAAGATTATTCGATCAAGATGCAGGTTGAAATGAAGGCCGGACGGGATATGCAGCATATCCGCAATTTCCAGGTTTTTATGGGCAAAATCGATGATGCCATTTTTGGCCAGCAGCAACTGGTCAACGATGCAAAAAAGCGGGTTGAACACGAAAAAAAGAACTGGCAGGAACAGGAAAAGAAACGCATGTCCTATTCCGCGCTGGAACAGCGGGCTGAAAAGGCCCACCAGAAGAAAGAAGCCAAACGCGACCAGCAGCAAAGCGATGAGCATGGCGCCAGACAGGCCTATTACAAACAGAATTAACCGGAACTGAAGCGTGACGCCACCTTCAGATCAATTTTGAAATTCAGCATAAGTCAGGTTCAGATCATGGTTGCCAATGTATCCTCAATTACAGCAGCACAGCATAAGTCTCAGACACAGCAGAACGGACCTGCGGTAACGAGTGCAGGCGCGCCATCGTTTGCGACCATGCTGAACAATGAAATTCACGCCAATGCGCCGGCGCCCCATGTTGCCCATGCTACCCACTCGACACAATCAGCGAGCGCATCTGCTGCCGCGTCGGGTAACGCGCACCGGACCGGCTCGGCCGCGGCAGCGAAAAAAAATAGCAGTGACACTGCCAATTCAGGTTCCAAACCGACGCCTGCCGACAACACAAAGGCCGCGACACCGGCCACGACCGCCACCACAGGCACCAAAAAAATGGATAAGCCGGTTCCGGTGGCCGATCCGGCGAAAGGTGATGCACAGACTGCAACATCTGCAGCCGCCGCAGCTGCAACTGCTGCAACTGCTGCAACCGCCGCAACTGCAGCGACCGCAGCCACCGCGGCAACTGTCGCAGCGCTGGCAGCTGCCGCATCCGGAACTGCAGTAGCCAATGCCGCCAGCAAACAACCTGACGCGACCTCTACGCTGGCAACTACCGCAGGCGTGGCCGGCCCGAACGATCCGGTGGTGGACAGCAATGCGACAACTGCCGCCAAAACACCAGACCAGACGAACACTGACACGGAAACGGCGCAGAACCAGATGGACACTTTGCTTGCCAATGGCGCGGATCGGCAGGGGTTTGGCCATAATGTTGCTTCGACCGCAAATTCAAATCAAAAAAATGCAACAATTAACGCTACTCTCGCTGCAGCAGCCAGTGCAGCAGCCAGTAAAGCGCCTGCCGCACCGGTTAGCGGTCAGACAGCAGCGGCCAATCTGGCCCAGATGAACAGCCTGCCTGGCAAGAACACGACGCCACAGCCGGTCGAATTCAATTTGAATCGTTCGGCAAAACAGGAAAATGCCGGCAATGCCACTACGCCAAACGGCGCGGCTGGTACGAATAATTCGGCAGCCGCTCCATCGACTCCTGCCGCTATCAGTCTGCCAGTCATACCGGACCTGTCCGGTGCGGCCAGCCAACTGGCGGGGGCAGCACCGCAGAACAACAAACCTGCCGGTCAGGACCTGAGTAACCAGCAACTGAATGCAATCGCCCCGGTCGTGACCGCGCCGGTCAATCTTGACGTAGCAAAAGCACCGGACATTGCACCACAGGTCGGCAGCCCGAACTGGGATCAGGCGGTCGGCCAGAAAATTAACTGGATGGTGTCAGGCGGTCAGTCGAGTGCCTCGCTTACCCTGAATCCCCCCGAACTGGGCCCGATGCAGGTTGTCATTAACGTGAACAATCAGCATGTCAGTGCCTCGTTTGTTTCCCATCAGCCTGAAGTCAGGGCCGCACTGGAGAATGCGATTCCAAAATTGCGGGAGATGATGGGGCAATCCGGGATCCAGCTCGGAGAATGCAATGTCAGTAGCCAGTCCAGGCAGCAGGATTTTGCTCAGAACCAGTCCGGCTCCGAATCAGGTTCTGGCGCCAGAACTGCGCCTTTGGTTGGCGGCGTTAGCGTAATGCCATCCAATTCAGCAGTGGTTCCCAGATCCGGCAACGGACTGGTGGACACTTTTGTGTGACAGCGCGCAGTCAGGAATGGGGGGAACAAGGAAAATGAGATGGTTCACATTGATATGGGATAGGAAATTTACTAATATTTTCAATGAGCTAGTGCAGCTATCCCGATAAGTCGTATCAATTAACCAATTTTATTTTCATATCAAGGAAAGTCCAATGTCAAAGCCAGCACCAAAAGAAGAACCAGCGGAAGCAGCAGCGCCGGCCGCCGGGGGATCGAAAAAGAAAATCATCATCATTGCGGTAGCTGCATTGCTGGTACTGGGCGGCGGGGGCGGTGCCGCTGCGTTCTTCATGAACAAAAAAGCAGCGAGTGCCAAAGAAGCGCCCAAAGCTGAAAAGCCGGCGCCACCGGTGTTTCTGGCTCTGGAAAATTTTATCGTCAATCTGCAAACCGAAAACAGCGACAAATACCTGCAGGTCGGTATCACGCTACAGGTGCGCAACGACGAACAGCTGAACTATTACAAAGAAAATATGCCGCAGTTGCGCAGCCGGATTTTATTGCTGCTGGCCAGCAAAAGCGCCGATGACCTGCTGACCAATGACGGCAAAATGCGACTGGAAGATGACCTGATCAAACAGGTGCAAATGCCGTACAACAACGAAGACCCGACGCCCAAGGAAGCGGAAGAGCGGCGGATCCTCGGTGTGTACTTTACTTCATTCATGATTCAGTAACGAGACGCCATGTCAGATAATTTTCTCTCCCAGGAAGAAGTCGATGCCCTTTTGAAAGGGGTGACCGGGGACCAGGACGACGCCGATTCGCAAGAGGATACCAGTGGGGTTCGAACCTACAATCTGGCGACCCAGGAACGGATCGTGCGCGGCCGGATGCCGACACTGGAAATTATCAATGAACGTTTTGCCCGATTGCTGCGTATCGGCCTGTTCAATTTTTTGCGGCGCAGTGCCGAAGTGTCGGTCGGTACGGTACGGGTCTCCAAATACAGCGAATTCATCCGCAATCTGGTGGTGCCTACCAATCTGAACCTGGTGCACATGAAACCGCTGCGCGGCACGGCGCTGATCGTGATGGATCCGAATCTGGTGTTTTTGCTGGTCGACAATCTGTTCGGTGGCGATGGCCGGTTTCATACCCGGGTTGAAGGACGTGATTTTACCCAGACCGAACAGCGCATTATTCTGCGCATTCTGGATATTCTGTTTGAGACCTATTCCAAATCATGGAATCCGGTGTATCCGATAGAGTTTGAATACATCCGTTCTGAAATGAACACCCAGTTCGCCAACATTGCCACGCCAAATGAAGTGGTGGTCTGCACCACGTTCACCATCGAACTCGGTCCGGTCAGCGGTGAAATGCATTTCTGCATGCCCTACTCCATGATCGAACCGATACGCGACGTGCTGACCAGCTCGCTGCAGGGCGAAACCCTGGAAGTGGACAAGCGCTGGGTGCGCCTGATGACACAACAGATTCAGATCGCCGAAGTGGAAATCGTCGCCGATCTGGGCACAACCAGCATGTCGCTGGGTGACGTGCTGAATTTGCGGGTCGGTGATGTATTGCCGATTTCAGTCCCGGAAATTCTGTCGGCGAAAGTGGATGGCACGCCGGTGATGGAATGTCGTTACGGCGTGTTTCATGACCAATACGCGCTGAAAGTCGAAAAACTTTTATCCTCCAGTGCCCAGGAAATGGCGATGGATGCAGCAATGGTGGACAGTACAAAAATGAGTAAAGAGGGAGCAAATCATGGATGAGAATAACGCAGGCGAAGACACCCCGATCAGTGAAGACGATTGGGGTGCTGCGATTGCCGAGCAAGAAAAAGCCGACGCGGCCAAAGTCGAACCGCAACCGACCGTATTTCAGGAACTGACTCCCAAAGCGAATAAAGTCGAAACCCATAACGATATCGATTTCATTCTGGATATTCCGGTTCAGCTGACCGTGGAACTGGGTCGCACCAAAATTGCCATCAAAAACCTGCTGCAACTGGCACAGGGTTCGGTAGTGGAACTGGATGGTCTGGCCGGTGAACCGATGGACGTACTGGTCAACGGCTGTCTGATTGCACAGGGTGAGGTTGTGGTCGTGAATGACAAGTTCGGCATCCGTCTGACCGATATCATCACGCCGGCTGAACGTATTCGCAAACTGAACAAATGAAGCTGATTCCGTTCCTGTCACTGCTGGCATTGGGCGGCGTCAGTCAGGCGGCCGAAGTGACCGATTCGCCGGCATCGGTCAACCTGATGCAGGTCACGTTTTCTTTGCTGCTGGTGGTTGGTCTGCTGATCGGCTTTGCCGTACTGGCAAAAAAATTTGGCATCAACCGTATGCAAAGCGGGGGATTTCCCGTCAAAGTCATCGGCGCCATATCGATCGGCACCAATCAGCGCCTGATGATCATCGAAGTGGGTGAAGAATGGATTTTGCTCGGTATCACACCGCAGCACATCACCACGATCACGAGCATGCCGCGTCAGGAAACACCGCCAGGTACCGCGCCTGCCCAACAATTTTCCAGCTGGATGCAAAGCGCTTTAGAGAAATACAATGCAAAAAAACCTTAGACGGCGCCTGTCCGCCTGCCTGCCAGCTCTGGGATTCCTGTCGCTCGGAATGCTGTTGACGTTTGGCTCCGACAGCGCACTGGCGCAACAGATTCCGGTCATTTCCAGCACCCCGGCTCCTGGCGGCGGTCAGAATTATGTGCTGAGTATCCAGACCCTGCTGATCCTGACGTCGCTCAGTTTTCTTCCGGCTGTCTTGCTGATGATGACCAGCTTCACGCGTATCATCATCGTGCTGTCGATGTTGCGCCAGGCGATCGGTACACCGAGTTCGCCACCGAATCAGGTCATGATCGGACTGGCATTGTTTCTCACCATGTTCGTGATGAGTCCGGTCATCGATAAAATTTATCAGGATGCCTACCAGCCCTTTAACGACAATAAAATCACGTTCACTGAAGCCCTCGACAAAGGCGCCCAGCCGCTCAAGGAATTCATGATGAAGCAGACCCGCAAGTCGGATCTGGCACTGTATATCAAGCTGTCGCGTTCCAAACAACTCAACGGCCCGGAAGAAGTGCCGCTGACCGTGCTGGTACCGGCGTATATCACCAGTGAACTCAAAACCGCGTTTCAGATCGGCTTTGCCATTTTCATTCCGTTTCTGATCATCGACATGGTGGTGGCCACCGTGCTGATGTCGATGGGGATGATGATGATGTCGCCCGCGACCGTTTCACTGCCGTTCAAACTGATGCTGTTTGTGCTGGTTGACGGCTGGCAGCTGCTGATCGGTTCATTGGCACAAAGTTTTTACTAAGGAGATTTCCATGACACCCGAACAGGTAATGAGCATAGGTCGGCATGCCATGCAGGTAACGCTGATGATCGCCATCCCGATGCTGTTGGTGGCATTGATTATTGGTCTGGTGGTCAGTATTTTTCAGGCTGCCACACAAATCAATGAAATGACGCTGTCTTTCATCCCAAAGTTGATCGGCGTGTTTCTGGTATTGGATCTGGCCGGCCCGTGGATGCTTTCCCTGCTCACCGATTATATGCGTGAGCTGTTTTCCAGCATCCCTGCCATGGTCGGCTGAACACCAGTACCGAACCGAACGACGTTATCCACCCCATGCTGCATATCCACGGCAACCAGATTATTGACTGGATCAATTCGTTCATCTGGCCGCTGACCCGTATTCTCGGCCTGATTGCCATTGCGCCGGTCTTTGGCAGCGCTGCCGTCCCGGTGCGTATCAAGATCAGTCTCGGTGTCATGCTGGCCCTGATCGTCGCCCCTACCCTGCAGCATCTGCCGCAAGTTGATCCCCTCTCCCTGCCCGGCATGCTGATCTTGGCGCAACAGTTCATCATCGGTATTGCCATGGGCTTTACCATCCAGATTGTGTTCGCCAGTGTTGACATGGCCGGCACCCTGATCAGCATGTCGATGGGACTGGGCTTTGCCTCGTTTTATGACCCGCAGACCCGCAGCACCACACCGGCACTGAGCCAGTTTCTGACGCTGGTGGCAACCATGCTGTTTTTAAGTCTGAACATGCATCTGGCATTACTGGAAACGCTGGTGGAGAGTTTCAACACGATGCCGATTGGTGGCGACCTGTCGGCAAAACCGGGCATCTGGTATCACCTGGTGTCCGGTGCTTCGGAGATTTTCAGTTCCGGGGTACAGCTCTCCCTGCCCATGGTTGCCGCCCTGCTGGTGACAAACATCGCTTTGGGCATATTGACCAAGGCGGCACCGCAGCTGAATCTGTTTGGTATCGGCTTTCCGATCACCATGGGGGTTGGCTTCATTATGCTGTTTGTGATCATGCCGTATCTGGCTGCGCCGTTGCAGAAGTTGTTTGTGTTGGGGGTGCAGAATGCGGTTTTGCGGTGAACGGACGCGATCTGAATTGCCATTTTTTAACGCCAGAGTCTCAAATATACTGACCTGAAATAGCTCCCAATTCTAGCGGTGAGCCCTGATATCCACCCCCAAACTAATCGTAACGCTACATTTCGCGTTGGAGCCGATACATTAGATCTGCTTGACCTTGGTGGTGTTGCAACAGGTAACGATGCAGATGTACCTTCATCCGCACACTTAGTTTGAAATGAACCTGATCGAGTCGAATTTGATTGAACCGTCTGACCCAAAACGACCCCTCTCGATATATTGTTCTGGGAATATCCCGTCGCTGGAGGCAAAACACCCGTACGCCGCACTTGGATCGAAACAGAGACATCATTCACTTCAGCTTCAACATTTGAATCGGAATGGTCGACATTTCTCGATTGTGTATATTGAAGTGTGCCTCTTTCTCTCGATTCTGAATTTGGCCCACCATGAATTGAACCAGAACCTCGTCCAATTGGTAATTTCGTGGTCCTGATTTCCATTGGTATTGGACCATTCATATCAATTTGGCTCAAATCAGTTCGTCCGAAATCAACACGCGTTCCACTTTCGCCTACGAAGATTGCGCCCTTCAAAACTGATTCGGTAAATTTCACTCCCCCAAGGTTTCCGGATTTAAAGGTTAAATTTCTCAAATTCGACCTCACAAATTCAACGCACCACAAATTGGAATTGTTAATATACGCACCAGTCAAATTCGTTTCATTGAACTTTGCGTGGTGCAAATTTACTCCATCAAAAATCACCCTGGTTAAATTTGCACCTTCAAAATTTGCTCTATTCAAGTCGACCCCAACAAATCTCAACCCACTTAAATCTAAACCGGAAAAATTAACAGGGCCTGTTCCAAATAATTCTGCGTTCAAGCCACTTGATTGGCTTTTGGCGAAATCCACAATATATTGTCTGGCCGATTGAGTTTCATCATTTGCAAACGTAAAGCGCAGAACATAATGCAAACAAACGAGAAGCTGCGGTTTTAAATGACTGTCAGTCGACAAGGCATCTTCCATTTCTCCATAACCCATACTATTTATTCTATTAAATATTTTCGCAACCAAGACCTTTCGATAATTGGAATATTCAATCGACGCGAGAATTTCTGTCCTGATATATTCCTGACGCGTCCCTTCCGAAATGAAGTCGAATTCACCGTCATCATCTTCATCTTCAAAAAGCTTCGTCTCATTTCTGTCGTCACCATCATATTCAACCGCTTCAATTTCATCGACGAGCCAATCCAAATAATAAGATAACGACGGTGGACGCAAACTCCGTTGATAAGGCTGAGGAACGGCAAAGACATCCGGAACAGAACCAATAGAATTTGGCGGCAAAATAACAGGTGGCATATGTCTACTTCCTCAAGATTGGTACATAAGAAATCTGTCCCTGAAAGTATGGATCGCTTCCAACAAATTCAGGCACCGCAATTTTTGGACAGCAAAAAGCCATTTACTTAATTGATCTGGAATAAATTGCGATTGATCATCGATGCAAAACTGGCGAACATCTTTTTCTGATTTTTTAAAAATCCGACATTCATTCGCATGAACATCCATTCAGTTAGAGTCAAATTAAAAAAATTTGAGTGAAGCATTTGAACTGCCAGGCTATTCGACCAGCCAATAGAGAGAATATTATTAAATTAATTCAATATTATTTATACGTATCTTCACTTAAACGAATCGACAACAAATTCAATATCGGCGTGAACCAGAGCTTGATGTATTCCTGCGTTCGCAGGAACGACGTCGCGCCAAATTGGGACAATGAATCGGCGCAACCAAATTCGATCATACTTTGGAAATGCGACATCTCTTTACCGATGGAACAACACGTATTGTTGATCATGTTTATTCGGAATACATTCAATGCCCACCCCAAAAGGAGTATTCAATGTTGATTCCATTAATCCGTGCGTCCAGAGTGTTAGCCCACACCACTATGCCCAGTCATCCTCCATCTTTCGCAACATTAAACGCTTCGTTAACGATCGTTAAGGAATTCGACAAAGTCGAACCGCCGAAGTCCGGCAAATTAACTGACTCCGAAATTCCTGCAAGTGACAAAATCGGCACCCATCGTTTGCAGGATGGATTGAGCACCAATGATTCCGGTGCCGCATCACCGAAAATTTACAATATGTTCGGCACAAGCCGAGCAGAAAAGATACTGGGCCCTCTGATCCTGCGCTATGTAATTGGCCGGCACTACTCGGTTACGCGCGCAATGACTTCTGGAGAGGGTGCCACACCATTTGAGACCATGAATGAGCCATACGGCTCCATCATCGATTCACTGCAATCGAAATTCCAGCGAGCAGGACTCATCCGAGTCCAACAGGATAAATTATCTGTGACGTTTTCAGATGGCACGCGCAAATTGCAGATCGTCACCGATCCGGACACCCTGCCCTCTGAAACCGGCTACTTTATCGACATAAAAGGCAGACGCCACAGCATCGGCGTATTGCAAAAGCAGTTCAATCCGGAGGTCTTCTATCAGGAACTCGGGGATCTGAAAAGCATATTGGAACGCTTTGGGGTGGAAGATGTTGGCCTGTCCCAGGCCGCAAAAGATGACGGAATACGCGACTACCTGTCGCTCAGCTTCAGGCAGATGATCAATTTTATGGATTCGAATAAACAGGCACTGTCCAAATTGTAGGGATCTGCAAGTTGGGTTTGATGCTTTAAGGTCGGAATGTTCGACCTTAAAAATATTCAACACAAAACCTTTAATCCGAAAAACTACTTCTACGTGAAGTTACTAGTTTCTTAGAACATTAAGATCATTTAATGTCGCCAGTATTGTAAAAACCACGTGACAATAAAACGTTCAAGATCTGGCAGTTCATGCCGATACGCGTTTTCGATCAAGTCAAACAATGACAGCCTTTGTGGAATTTTTCAATCGTGGCGTCGCTGCGTACCAAAGTGCGACAGCGAGTTGCCGGCTTCAATCAGCAGTGCAAAATTTTTTAATTGGTGACGCCAGCGCAGTCTGGTCGTGCTGTGTATTTTGAACCCAGTATTCCCGACCAATACCCGAGTCGGGATTTGAGAAAGGAAAATATTTTATGCTCCAAACAATACCTCGGTCCTCAGGCTCCCCGTTCTCTTTAAATATGCCCGCGATCCCGACCGCCATATTAAACAGACCACCAAGAACTCAGCCCGAAGTTTCCTCTGATATTGACAGTGTTAGCCAACCGTTATTAGATCAATCCCATTCGACTCAATCCACCGAACTGATGCAAAGCAGTTACGGAACAATGCATTTCGACAGAAAGGGGGACAACCCAGACGGGCCTTCGGAGACAGAGATTCAACGGGGCGCATTGCTGGTGCCTGAGCGCCAGGCGCCACCCGGCCCTGCCACTTTGAATGTCACTACACCAATCCAAAGAACGGTTCGCAACACAACCGAACAGGCGCCAGCAAAGTCGAATTTCACTCAATCCATCGCAGATGTCCATGCCTTGGATTTACTGACTTCCACTTCAACAAGTCCTCAGACTCTGGCAGACAAACGACAATTGATGCTGCGCGAAGACATTGCCGACCTTCTGAATACGCCATTAACTAAAACAGTTAACCTGTCGGGAGTCAATTTGAGCGGGGTCAACTTATCCGGCCTTAACTTGGCAGGCGCAATTCTTCGAGGTGCCATTCTCATGCGCACGAATTTCAACAATACGAATCTTGACAACGCTGATTTGTCTGGTGCAAATCTCTCTGGAGCAACATGTTGTAATGCCAAACTTAACCACGCCAATTTATCCGGAGCAAACCTGCACTCGGTTGAGTTTAAAAGAGCAAAAATGGATGGGGCAAAGTTTCACGGCGCTACGCTTACGGGAGTTTACTTCACCGAAGCATCAATGCGTCACGTGGATTTGACATATCTAAAGCCCATCGCAATAAATGATTTGAAAATCACTTGGGACGGTGCCGATCTTACAAGTGCAAAATTGACTGATCTTAACTTTTCAAATGTGATGATGCACTCAGTTACTTTATTGCATGCTGATTTGCACGGAATAAATTTTTATAAGACTAACTTGACTAATGCCAACATCGGTGAGATCAGCAAGAACAGGCTGGCCAAGTCGGGGCGCCTAAGTTGCACCCTCTGCCAATCGGTCATATTACGAGATACAAATTTTTCTGGGGCGCAATTGGAGCATTCGAATTTTAGAGGTTTGGATTTGGAAAACGTTCATTTGCAGGGTGCCCACCTCAATTATGCCAACCTAAGCGGGTTCGATTTTACTGGAGGGAACTTGCGCGGCGTTGACTTTAGTGATGCCAACCTCAATGATGCCAACTTAACCGGGGCTCATTTAGACAACGCAATCCTCGCACGCACCAAAATGAACCGAATAAATCTGACTAACGTCGATCTTACTGGCAAAGATTTTTCCCGCTGCATTCTGACTGGTGCGATTTTTAGGGGCGCTACATTGGCTAACGTCAAATTTAACGAAGCAACACTGATTGCAGCAGACTTTTATCGTGCAGACTTAAGGGAGGCAACACTAAAAGGGGCCAACATGACTCGTGCCAATTTGGAACATGCCTATCTGAACGGAACCGATAGAGCGAAGAAGGAACTGAGGGGGACGATGTTCACAGGCGCGAAATTGGCCTACGCGAATCTTGCCTATACCAACGTTTCAGGTTGCACATTTCAAAACGCGGATCTGACATCAACCAGTTTGTGCTATTCCAACATTCGCAGAACAAACAGGACAGGGGCAATAACGATCAACACCAGATGGGATCACGCGGATTACGGCAACGGAGAAATAAATTTAATGGCGCAGCCTGACCAAAGCATTCAGTCGACCTGACCACTTAATCGGTTTGCGAGCATCTCTTCAAACAGAAGCGGTTTGGCTTTACAACTCTCAGCCAGAATAATGAATGCAACCAATTTTTTCGACCTTTCATCTTCATTTACCTCTAAATAAACTCATCATGACACCACTCAACCGACCCAACATTGCTCCAATGCCGGCGTATTACGCCCGCAGACCAACGGATGAAAGTGTCTCAGCACAATCTGCAGATGTTGCTGAAGAAATGGAAAGGTGCAGCGACATTGCATTACTCCTCGAAGTTGAAAGATCAAGGTGCACCAGCATTGAATTGCTTCGCCGAGCTGAATTGATAAGGAAACGCGCTTCCGCTATGCAAATTGACGCTTCTGGGACATCGAATCCATTAATGGTCAAATGCCTGAGACCGAATCTTGAACAAGAGCACGCAATGCAATCTGTCTATAGTGACAAAATGACTCGTGCCTATTTCAGCAGGTCAAACGCTTATGATCATTCCAAACGACAAATTGATTCGCAATATGAAACGGATCAGCGTGACCACATCAGGCGAGGAGAGCAAATACGCAGTGAATACCGGAGACGGGCCGCGGAGCTGACATCTCGTCGAGAAGAGTTAGATGAAGATGTCGACGATTTGCTTGCTGACCTTGACCGATACGAAAAACGATATTCGCCACTGTTCAGCCACGGCGCCGCACCGATAAAGTTTAAGGAGCAACTGATGAGCGAACATGACCGTCAAAACAAGTTGCTGGATAAACAATGGGAAGAATTGGAACTATGGTATACAGCCAGTCTATCGGGACACGCACAAGCTGAAGCAAATTTGAAACGATATTATGAGAGGGTGAAACATGATCTGAAGCTAGCTACGGAAATTTTGGAACGACAATACAGGGCAGACACGCTAACCCTTCAAAAGTGGCGTTGGCCGACTCAACCAAAACTTTACCTGGTTACGTCCGTACCGGTGCCGCGCACTCCGCCATGGACGATTCATGAGCCAAAGCCATCAGGCCCGCCACCGGGTTCAACGTCAACCTCCACTTCCGCATCACCTGCTCGACGCCCCGCTTACGTGCATAGGGCCAGATTCATTTGGCACCCACCCGCTTTTTTACAGCGGCTGTCACGTGGAATAACCCAATTTTTCACCTCGCTGTATCGGTGGTTCCGTCCATCTGTCAGGCCGTAGATTGCCAGGGGAAACGTGATGAAAAGGGATTCAAGGTCGAGCGTTCACTCGGCCTGATCAGCCGCTTTCCACTGCCCAGCCTGAATTTTCTCCAGCCAGAACGCACCAATCATGGTTTTCACATCCGTCACCTGCCCGGTCCGCACCGCTTCCAGCAGTTCCGCCAGAGGTGCCCGGTACGTTTCCAGAAATTCACCCTCATCCAGACTGGCCTGTCCGGCGGTCAAATGCTGTGCCAGATAGATTTCCAGATGTTCATCGGCATAGGCAATGGCATTGTGGATGGTGCAGACAAACTGCCAGGATGCCGCGCTGTAACCGGTTTCTTCCAGCAGTTCGCGTTTGGCACAGACCAGCGGATCTTCACCGGGATCGATTTTACCGGCCGGGAATTCGATAAACACGCGATGTAACGGATAACGGTACTGCCGCTCCAGCAGTACGCTGCCGTCGGCAAACAGCGGCAGGATCACCACGGCACCGGGGTGTTTGATGTATTCGCGATAAGTGGTGCTGCCGTCGGGCAGGCTGATCAGGTCGCGCTGCACTTTTAAAAAGTGACCGTCATACACCTGTTCGGTGGACAGACAGGTCTCTTTCAGATTGTCACTCATTGGCGGCGCAGATACTGGAACACAAAGCCGGGAAATGCCAGCACGATGAACAGGCAACCGGAGATGGCATAAAATTCCCAGCCTTGTGGGAAGACATTGCCGATGGTAGATTCAAACAGATAACCCAGCGCACCCAGCAAGAAATAACAAACGATCAGCTCCAACAGACGCAGCCAGAACGATTTCTTGTTATCGGCGGTACGATTGATGGGGATCAGTGCGAAGAGACGCTGGTTCAGAAACGGCAAATTGGCGCCGAGCAGCGCCAACAGGATCACACTCCAGACTGCAACCGACTGCTGCATTACGACGCCAGCGTTTTGGTGATGGCGTCCAGACAGGCGTGCATCAACGAATCCGGCATCAGACCCAGACCAATCACGGCCAGGCCGTTCAGGCTCAGTACCAGACGCATTTCCGGACCAACACCGATCGGGCTGGTATCGGTCGGCTCATCAAAATACATGACCTTGATGACACGCAGATAGTAGTAGGCACCAATCAGCGAGAACAGTACCGCCACCACGGCCAGCCAGACCTTGCCGGTGCCCAAGACGGCCTGCAGCACCGAGAACTTGGCGTAGAAGCCCATGAACGGCGGAATACCGGCCAGCGAGAACATCAGCATCAGCATGACCAACGCAAACCA
>Ga0075019_10001191_pt1 | contig 14782 bp, 12 predicted proteins | sample ColStrG_CSR_2013_FD_71473 | JGI IMG/M metagenome (GOLD analysis project Ga0075019, IMG submission 71473) | Freshwater sediment microbial communities in response to fracking from Pennsylvania, USA - Cold Stream Run_MetaG_CSR_2013 | ecosystem: Environmental > Aquatic > Freshwater > Creek >...
TTTGTTGGCGATCGCGGCAAGATTCTTTGCCGCTTCAACGGCGGCGACCCGAAGCTGATCCCACAACCGAAAATGGATGCTTACAAGCAGCCGTCGAAAACGCTGCCCCGGTCGCCGGGCAACGAGCGCGAATGGCTCGACGCGTGCAGAGGCGGCAAAGTGAAACCGGGCGGGAATTTCGAATTTGAGGGCATGGTGACTGAAACGCTTTTGCTCGGCAACGTCGCCGTGCGCACCGGAGAGAAACTGAGTTGGGACCGCGCCAATATGAAAGTGAATAATTCCGATCTTGCGCAAAACCAGATTCGGCCGGAACGCCACGGCGGATGGGAACTGTAAAGGGGGCAACCGATGTCTGCGATTTCCAGACGTGACTTCTGCAAGATCGCCAGCGCGCAAGCCTTCACTGCCAGTCTGCTCTCCGGCGGAATTCTCAAGCTGCATGCCAACCCGCTCGGCATGCCCATTGGCTGCCAGACGTGGCCTGTTCGCGACATGATCGCCAAGGATTTCCGCGGCACCATCAAACAACTCGCTGACGTCGGATTCCAATCCATCGAACTATGTTCGCCTTTGGGCTACGCCGAATACGGCTTCGGCGGCCTGGCCAAATATAAGGGCGCCGAACTCCGAAGAATTCTCGGCGATGCAGGCGTCACCTGCGTGAGCTCTCACTTCGGCATGGACGAACTGCGCAAGAACCAGCAAGCCAGCATCGAGTGGGCGAAAGACGTCGGTCTCACACAGATGCTCGTGGCCAGCCTCGGCGGACCGGAAAATCCCACGATGGACGAAGTGAGGCGCTCCGCGGACGAATACAACAAGATGGCCGAGCAAGCCGCCACAGCCGGAATCCAGCAGGGACTGCACAACGAAAATTTCGAGCTTTCCACCGTGGACGGCAGGCGTACTTACGATGTGCTGTTCGAGCTTCTTGATCCCAGGCTGGTTAAGTTCCAGTTCCAGGTTTCCACCATCAGCAGGGGCTTCGACGCAGCTGAATATTTCACGAAATATCCCGGCCGCTTTATTTCCATGCACGTGCAAGGCTGGTCTGCCGAGACGAAGAAAGTGACGGCCGTGGGACAGGACTCTTTGGATTGGAAGAAAATCTTTACCGCCGCGAAGAGCGGCGGGATCAAAAACTACTTCGTGGAAATGAAACTGGACATGATGAAAGCCAGCGTACCCTACCTGCGCAATCTGCGGGTTTGAATAGGCTGGGGCTGGAATTTGTTGCACCCATTCCCGGTTAGCGGGAGTTCATGGAGATTTCTCTGACTGGCCCTATCCCATGTAACCCACGCAAACATTAGCCATTTGCAGCGAAAGGAGTTGGACGTTCTCTCCGCCATTTTTTCATGCACTTACGAAATCTGGGCGCCATTAATAGCCCCCGGGGGACTCCAGGTGGCGAGATGCGAACATTCCGGGCGGCTGGACTTCCGCATCCGCACTTCGTCTCAAGATTCGGTTCGCAAGCAGCCTTTGTGGAGTATTCTTCTTCGGACCGCCAGGCTGTTCGAGGTTGAGCGTCAACAGCCAGGCTACTGGAGACGTTTTCTGCCGGCAGCAGCAAGGAGCAGCGCGCATATGTCGTGGTGTAAGCGCCTACTAGGCTTTCCCTACTTCGCTCTATTTTTTTTGTTTCTGCCGCACCTTCTCTTCGCGCAAACACCCGCAGCGGTATGGGCAGAGCTAGTCCAGTCCCTGGACGCCAGGAAGGTGAAAACCGGAGATACGATTCTGGCGAAGCTGGTCGTGGGCTGGAAGAGTCCTTCTTGCGATTTGCGGCAGGGCGCGATCATTCAAGGCCGAGTGGTGACCCAAAAGGCTCATTCCAAAACCGAGAAGACTTCAGAAATCGGCGTTATCTTTGACACTGGCCAGTGCGGTGGCCGCGATCTGAAACCATTGTTTCTGACCGTTGCTGCGGTCGTGGCGCCGACTCCTGCCAGCGATTCCGACTTTCCGTATGCAGAGAACCTGCAGCCGTTGAGTGGGGCGGTAGGTCTCACCTTGAACTCCAACGTGCGGAGTATCAGCCAGGCGTCAGACACCGTCTTCTCCGAACCGCGGCCCACCAAAGCTCCAAGTCAAGTGAAGCCGGGACAAGTGGTTGGAATTCCTCACCTTGCGATCTCAGTCGGACAAGGGATAAATGGCGCTTCCATCCTCTCCTCGACCGGACATAATGTACAGCTCAGGGCTGGAACGCAGTTCGCACTAGTTCCGAATCTTAGAGCCGAGCCCAACGGAACAGGCGACGCCAAGAGTGCCGATGCCAATGCAGCCACTGGGAATTCTGCGCCGGAGGCAGCCGAACCCGCTCCTGCAGACATTGCGGACGAGAGGGATGTCTGCGTCGCTCCCGACTGCACCATGGCCCTCGCGGACAGCACGGTGGACCAGCAAATTCAAGGCGCACAAATCACTTTTCCCTTGAAGGGTCTGGGATACCTGCCTCCTTCGGCAGACCGGGAAATGTCCGGCTTCAATTACGATGCGAGCATTGCTTACTTGGGCCCGACCCAGTTTCTCTTCACCTTCAACCCGCACATACTCGTCCCCCGCGGTGGAGCAGAAGCAAATTTCTTCGGCAAACTTCGCATCGTGCGTGCCGTGCTTATCGATCTGGAGAAAAAAGAGATTGTGAAGACGGTGGATTGGCGCGTCCCAGACTCCGGGCGTTATCTATGGCCAATCGGAGAGAACCAGGTCCTGATTCATGTAGGTCAGGAATTGCGGGTTTACGGCCCCGGACTTCAACTGCGCAATCGGATTTCCCTGGGAGGCCCACTCGAGTTTGTGCGGACTTCCCCGGCGTCAGAATATTTCGCTGCAGGAATTCTTCACGAGCGGCACTCGCGCGAGCTACATCGCCAACTGGAGGATGCCGAACTCCGCGAACCGGAAGAAGATGTCGAAATTCGGCTGCTTGATTCGCAATTCAGGGTGTTGACATCGATCATGCGTTCTTCACGCGTCCCGCCGCCAGTCTTGCTGAACGAAGGCGAGGTCCTCATCCCCAGCATTGACCGAAACCGTTGGCGAATCGTGGAGAACAGTTGGGCTGGACAGCGGCGGATTCTCGCCAACGCTACTTCAACCTGCGTGCCACAAGCAGAGAGCTTGCCCGGAAACTTGCTGTTCGTTGTCGGTTGCGACCGTCAAACGGGCAACCGGTGGTACCGCATCCTCCACGGCGACGGTAAGGTCGTGCTCAAGGGGTGGTCTCCTTCTTCAGAACTCGAGCAGACCGCGGGCGGAAACGTCGGCGGCAATGCGTTCGCTATCAGAATCGCGGAAGCGACCCAATCGCGGCTACTGCAGTCGGTTTTCAAGCCGTCAGATCTGAAGAGTGCGCGAGTAACGATCTACCGGGCGAAAAATGGCCGCCGAATTTTTTCCATTGGCCTGCCCGACCCAGTGCCTGCGGTACAAACGTTCGCGATTTCTCCGCGTGAGAACCAGGTGGCCTTGCTCAAGGCTGGCGAGATTGCTTTTTATCGAGTCCCGGCTGTTGACTAAACGCAGCCCGCGCGAGTCGTGGAGAGTACCCTTTCTCCATCCGAAGAGAGCGGGTGGCGGGGATTCAACCACGACCCTCTACGATTCGCGGAAATCAATCATGACCGGGGCGGACCGGAACCAATTCGTCTTGAATCCCACGTAAATGATCCCCACTGCGAACCAAATGCCCCCCACGGTCTTGGCGATGATATTCAAGTTGAACCAGATCACGCCGCAGAAAGCGAATCCGATCAGCGGGAGAATGGCATTTTTCAGAAGCTTCGGCGAAGCGCCGGTCTTCTTGGCGATCACCGTGAACTGCCAGAAGCATGCAAAGTTTACTCCCATGAAGGCAAGGAAGGCTCCGAAGTTGAGCAATTCGCCCGCGTGTTCATAAGCGCTGCCGATATGGTTGAGCATCACGGCCCCGAGAAATGCCAGGGCGCCGATGAGCAGAATGTTATAGGTCGGAGTGCTGCTTCCAGGTTTGAGATAGCCGAAAAATTTCCTGGGCAGCACCCCGTCGCGGCCCATGCCAAACAGCAAGCGCGCCGCGCCCAAGGTGCCGGTGAGTCCGCTGCCAAAGGCGGCGACGATCAAAGTCACACCCATGGCATTGAACAAAAGCACACCGCCCACGCGGCTGCAGATATCCATAAATGCGGTCTCGAGGTTTGGGAACGAGCGCCAGTCCGGCCACACTCGCGCCCCCAGATACGATTCGAAGCCGCTGCACACCCCGGCAAAAATGCAGGTCAGCACCACCGCCAGCAAAACGTTGCGCCTGGGATTTTCCACGTCTTCGGCCAGCGTGGTCACGCCATCGAAACCAATGTAGGTGAGCGCCGCGAACGAAGTCGCAGTCAGGATCTTATGTGAGTTGAACGTTTTGGGGTTATAGAAAGGTTCGGTCGAAAGCAGCCCGGCCCAGCCCTGGCCGTGCCACAAGTAGCGAATCGCCAGCCACACGAAAGAAGCCACTACCACCGACATGACCGCCAGCAGCAACTTGTTGGCCCGCGCGGACGACTTTACCCCGGAAAGATTCAGCACCGTCATGATCCCGGAAATCAGCGCCGCCCACGCGACGTAGGGAATCTGCGGCAGGTAGCGTTCATGCAATGCGGTCGAGATCCAGACGGTATTGATCAGGGGCTGCAGCAGGTAGTCAAGGATCATCGCCCAGCCCGCGAGAAATCCCAGATGCGGGTTGAGCCCGCGGCCCACATAGGTGTAGGCGGAGCCTGCGGTCGGATACAGCGCCCCCATACGTCCATAGCTGACCGCAGTAATCAACATGGCGAACAGGGCAATGAGAATGATGGTGACGAAGTGACCATCAGAGAGTTTCTGGGCCACACCATACAGCGGCACGGGTGCAATGGGCTGGATGAGAACGATGCCATAAAAAATCAAGTCCCAAAGCGTCAGCGTCCGGCGCAGACGTGACACATTAGCAGGAGGCGAGGTTTCCATGGTTCGGGCTATGTTAGCCTATGCCGCGGTTGAACGAAATGTACTACGGGAATCATCCACAAGCGCCGGAATCCGCGATCTCTTCGTTTAACGGTCGAGACCGGGCCAGCGCACTCAGGTGCGGTCGCGAAGGTTGCTGACTGGATCGCAGTGGTGAATGGTGAATACCAGTTTCGCCATGGGAGCCACCTAGGAAGGCCATCAGCTGCTTATTTGTGGACTGTTGTCGGCTGTCCAAAATTTCGTGATCTCTTCGAGCGACCGGCCCTTGGTTTCAGGAATCAGCCATGCGACCAGAATGACCGTCAACAAGGCACCGGCGCTGAAGAACCAAAAAGTGCCATCCGATCCCAGGTGTTTCTGCATGATCGGAAAAGACTGATTTCCCACGAAACCCACCAGCCAGAGCGCGGTGGTGGCGATGGACATGCCGCGCCCGCGAATCTTGGTGGGGTAAATCTCCGAAATGATGACCCAGCAGGCCACTCCATTGCCAAATGCATGACCGGCCACAAAGCTCATCACAAAGATCAAGACTGCCAAACCGCTGCCGTGGATGTGATAGATCCAGCCGACTAAGGCAAGAGAAACAAATTGCAGAGTTGTCCCCGTGATTATTAGGGTCTTGCGCCCGGCGCGGTCCACCAGCCAGAGAGCGAAAACGGTGAACAAAAGGTTGATGAGGCTGACCAGTACCGATTGGAAAAACGCGTCCCCGGTCGCGGTTCCGGCGGCACGAAAAATCTCCGGCAAGAAAGAAAAAAGTGGAGTGATGCCGCTGATCTGTTGCAAGCCCGCCAGCATGATGCCGAGCAAGAGGGGACGGCGGAAGGCGGTGAAGAGTTCGGAGATGTGGCCCTCCTCACTAGCCAGAGAACTCTCGATTTCCACGGCTTCGTGGGTTGCGGTGCCAGAGCCATTGATTTTGGTAAGCACATCGACGGCCTGATCCCTCCGGCCCATTTTCATCAGCCAGCGCGGGCTTTCGACTGCCGGCAAAATCATCAAACCGAACAGAATCGCGGGCACAACGCCAGCGAGAAACATCCAACGCCAGCCCGTGGAAATGTTCCACGTTTCATTGCCCATGCTTTGAATCAGCATGTTGACAAAGACCGCGGCGAGGATTCCCATCACAATGCCAAGCTGGTAGAGGGTGACGCAGCGGCCGCGAACTCGTGTGGGAGCAATCTCCGCAATGTAGTTGGGAGAAATCACCGAAGCCGCCCCGATTCCCACCCCGCCGATCAGCCGCCAGAAAACGAACTGATCGAGATTTGCGGCAAACACCATGCCGACGGAAGAGACAGCGAAACACAGAGCGCAAAGCGCGAGACCTTTTTTCTTGCCCAGATAGTCAGCAACGGTTCCGGCGGCGGCGCAACCGGCAATACATCCCACCAGAGCGCATCCTGCGGCCCAGCCCACGCCCGCTGCGTCCAGATGAAATAACTGGCTCAGATATCCAATCGCGCCGCTGATCACGATGTTGTCGTATCCAAACAACAGGCCACCCAGAGTGGAAACACTAGCTGCAACAACGAGTGGCACGCGCGAATGTGCTGAACTGGATGGGGGGGACAGGTTATTTGTCTCCGTGACTCGGGGTCTTCATAGACGATTCCCGATGCCTCCGCCGTAATCGGAGCTGAGGACCTGTCCGTTGATCTCGCTCGCTAGCGGCGAGCACAGAAAAACAAATGCGTCCGCAATCGACTCCGGGCTGTTCCTTCTGCCCAGCGAAACCCGCAGCACGAATTCGCGGTAGGCAGGGTCTTCCTCGAAGACCTTCAGCGCACTGCCGGCCGCGACGTTTCCCGGTGAAACCACATTCACCCGAATGCCGGTCAGTGCATATTCGAGAGCCAGACTGCGAGCGAAGCTTTCCAGCGCGGCTTTGGCCGACGCGTAGGAAGAGATCTGCGAGTGCGGCATTCGGGCCACATAAGAGGAGGTAAAAATCAGGTGACCGGGAATGTTGCGCTGCGTCCATTGCTCAAGCACGGACCGCGCCAGATAGGTCTGCGCAAAATAGTTGAAGCGGAAGATGCGCTCAAACTCGGCTTCCGTCGTGCTGGCGAACGGATGAAGTCCGCAACCGCCCGCATGGCCGATCACTGTATCCATGTGGGGGAATTTTTCGAAAGCTGCGTTTACCACGCCCCCCACATGGCTTGATTCGGTGATATCAGCCGATAAATAAAGATAAGACGACGGCGGGATATGCCAGTCATGGAGCGCCTGCCGGGCTTCGGCCTCCGCCTTGATGTCGGTGAGCACCAGCGTTGCGCCGCTTGCGGCTAGCCTCCGCACCATGTGCTCGGCAATCGCGCCCAACGCCCCGGTGATCAGAATCGCCTTGCCGGAAAGATCAATGCTGATCATAAGCCTTTACCCCAATCGTCTACCCCATCTGAGTAACCTTGCTTGATCGGATCAATACTCGGCTCGAGGCTTGCATTCAAGATCGACGTCGCCGTTTTCCTTTACATGATTCCGAATTTCTCGAATGCTTTGACCGCGCTGCTTCCCTCTTCGATGGCTTTCTTGACCAGCTTTTCACTGCGAGTTTTTTCGAACGCCCGCGTGAAAACCTCTGTTTCGGCTTCCGCAGGCACCAGCAAAACCCCATCGATGTCGCCGAAAAGAATATCTCCCGGACGGACGCGCACCACTCCAATCTCCACTGGAATGCGGAAATCAACGACCTTGTAGCGTGGTGCCGAGTCTTGCCCATAGGAACCAAAACCGAAAGTAGGGAAACTCATGTTCAGGATGGCCTTGGTATCTCTCACGTAGCCGTTCAAAACCGCCCCGCGGCTGCCCAACTTGCGGGCCCGAGTGCTCATAAGTTCTCCCCACAGGGCGTTCCTGGGCGAAGAACCGGTGTTCACGTAAACTTCGTTCTTACGGAGATCGTCGAGCGCTTCCAGCATCAGGCCAAACGGTTTGTCCATCAGTTTGTTAGCACTGCCGGCGAGTTTCTCAGCGAACACATCCACGGCCAGAACCGGCATCGCCCGGCCGATTACAACCATGTCCTGCCGAAGAGGCTGAATCTGTGGCGGGAGGAACTGCCGCTGAAGGTCCATTTTGTCCATCACATCGCCCACAACGCAGGTGAAAAGCTCGCGCTGGATGATGGTGAAAAGCTCGTCGTCGGATGCCCAAGACTTTGTCGTGCTCATTGGCCACGCGCCTGTCTGATTTTTTCCACAAACTGCCGGGCAAGCTGCGTAATGGATGAGAAATCACCGGTCTTTGCACCCGCCGTGAGATTGCCCGCTACTCCCACGGCAACCGCGCCGGCATTGATCCACGCGGCGACATTCTCCAGTCTGACGCCGCCCGTAGGCATCAGTTGTGCTTGAGGCAATGGCCCTTTCGCCGCTTTGACGAATGCCGGCCCAAGCACCTCGCCGGGAAAAACCTTGATGATGTCGGCGCCGCACTCCATGGCCTCGATCACTTCGCGGATAGTTCCAGCGCCCGGCATGTAGGGTACCCGATAGCGATTGCAGAGACGCGCTGTGCCGGGGTTCAGCGCAGGACCGACCACAAATTGCGCCCCCGCGAGAATGGCAATCCGCGCGGTCTCCGGATCGAGAACGGTGCCCGCCCCCAGCAGGATCTTGCCGCAGAATTCTTTCGCGAGATGCTCGATCAGTCCGCTTGCCCCCGGCACGGTGAAAGTGATTTCCAGGGCTGCCACTCCTCCGAGAGCGCAGGCTTCGGCGATGCGCGCGGCCTGGTCAGCGTTTTCCGCCCGGACCACGGCAACCAGACCGGAGGCAACAATTTTCCCCAAGATTTCGTTCTTCGCGATAGACATAAGCTTCAATGCGCCGCCCCGCGAGACTTCAGCTCCCGGCTCACGCGGTAAAGAATCATTCATTCTTCACTCAAAGAACGGCTCCCCAGGGCGCGCGTAACGGCGTGCCACTTCCTCATTCAACGTAACTCCGAGGCCCGTATTTTCTGGAACGTTAATAAAGCCGCCTTTAATGAGCGGCTTTGGCAAGCCGTCGACCAGGTCATTCCAGAAGGGAACATCGGAGGCGTGAAACTCCAGGGCAAGAAAGTTGGGGATCGAGGCGCAGAAATGAACCGCGGCAAGAGTGCCGACTGGACTGCTGATGTTGTGCGGGGCAACCGGTATGCTATGTCCGTCGGCAAATTGAGCAATGTTTTGAGCGACAGACAAGCCCCCGACCTTCTGAAGATCAGGTGTCACAAAGCTGAGCGCATGTTGCGCGATGATTTCTTGAAAACCCTCGAAAAGAAACAGATTCTCCCCACTGGCGATCGGAATCCGCACTTTCGAACTGACCTCTTTCAGCGCGGCAGTGTTGCTAGGCGGAACTGGATCTTCAAGCCACAACAGCCGGAGTGGTTCGAGCTCGCGCGCCACTTTCACGACGTCGCCGGCGTTGTAGCGCCAATGGCAATCCACCGCGATGTCGGTGTCGGTGCCCACCGCGTCGTGGACCGCTCCGATCAAGCTCACCATGTGATCGATCGCGCGGTTGGTGAGCACACGATTGTGGGGATCGCGACCTTCGGTACCGGGCACGTCAAGATCAAATTTCAGGGCGGTGAACCCTTCCGCTCTTCTTGCCAGAGCCTGACGGCGATAGTCATCCGGCGACGCCGGGGGCTCTCCAGTCGCCCCGCCAAAGTAATCTTTCGCGCTGTGTTTGGCATTTTTCGACTCCCATGGCGCAGGGCGGGAGCGCAACACTTCGTCCAGGCTCTCGAGGGCGTCGCTCCCGTGACAATCGGCATAGATGCGGACCTTGTCACGGAACTTTCCTCCCAGCAGACGATAGATGGGGACCTCGAGCCATTGGCCAAGCAGATCCCACAGCGCGGCTTCGATGCCGCTGATCGCGTTGTAGACGATGCCGGCGACCGAACCGGCGCCGGAAGTGGCAAGCTGCAGTTTACGGAACAAGCGATGAATGTCACGGGGGTCTTCACCCAGCAGCAGCGGCTCGAGCGAGCGCAGAATCGAGGTGAGACCGGGGGCGAAGAAGCATTCACCCAGTCCTCGCAGTCCTTCGTCGGTTTCGATGCGGACGAATGTCCAATCGAAATTGCCCTCGACCACTGCGGTCTTCAGCCTGAGGATTTTCACGCCGGGCTCGATTTTCTTCCGCGCGATTATACGCTGTGATGCCCCCCCTTGCTCATCGGCTGAGTCATGGAAACACACGCTCCGTGGGGCGGAAATTGAACGCCCGGCATTCGCTCCAGCTAGAATGCTGGAATGAACTCGATCGTCCTGAAGGCTACTGAAAGCTGCAGGTGGGACTGCGTCAGTCTCGGCGAAGTCATGCTGCGGCTCGATCCCGGCGAGCAACGCATCCACACGGCTCGAAACTTTCGAGTTTGGGAGGGAGGCGGAGAATATAACGTTGCGCGCGGGCTCCGGCGTTGCTTTGGCCTGCGTACCGCGATCATTACGGCGCTGGCGAGAAATCCAATCGGCCAACTGGTCGAGGATCTGATGCTGCAAGGAGGAGTCGACACATCGCTGGTCCGCTGGGTCCCGTATGACGGGATCGGCAGAACCGTACGCAACGGGCTGAACTTCACCGAGCGCGGGTTCGGGCTGCGGCCGGCGGTCGGATGCTCGGATCGGGGGAATACGGCAATCGCAAACTGCCAGCCCGCCGACTTCGATTGGCAGCAAATCTTTGCCGCCGGCGGTTCTCGCTGGCTGCATACGGGCGGAATTTTTGCCGCACTCTCGCCCTCTTCAGCATCCGTCGCAAAAGCCGCCATCCAGGCGGCCCGATCCTCGGGCACGGTGGTTTCGTACGACCTGAACTATCGGGAATCCCTTTGGAAAGCTATTGGCGGCAAAGCTATGGCACAGGATGCGAACCGCGAACTGGTGTCAGCTGTGGACGTCCTGTTCGGCAATGAGGAGGATTTTTCGGCCGCGCTCGGCGTTGCGATCGAAGGCGTGAGTGACGATTTCAGGCACCTGCCGGTTGCCAGCTATGAAGCGATGCTGCATCGGGTTGCCGAGCTGTACCCGAATCTCAGGCTCGTAGCCACTACGCTACGTACTGCACAGACCGCGACGAAAAATGACTGGGGCGCGATCGCACTGTGGGAGGGGAACATCATTCATGTTCCGCAGTGCCCACCTGGAGATTATGGACCGCGTCGGCGGCGGAGATTCATTTGCCTCGGGCACCATTTATGGCTTCCTCGCCGGCAAAGACGCCCCATGGGCCGTTCACTGTGGGGTCGCGCACGGCGCGCTCGCTATGACAACGCCGGGAGACACCAGTATGGCGACGCTCACTGAAGTCGAGGCTGTGATGCGCGGAGCCTCAGCGCGCATTGCCCGTTGAGCCGGAGCTCTTGTAACCCGGAAACGAAGTCAGCTATGCAGCTAGTTATGACCACACCAAGGTGGTTAGGGAGTCATTGTCCAGCGCGACTTCCGCTTCCATGGTGCCCACTCGGATAGCTGCGGTTCGAGCAGGGCCCGCATTGGTAATGACGAGCGCGCGCGTGCCGTCCGGATTTTCGAAGGCTGCGTGATTGATCTTCTGGACCGCGGATTCGGAATCAAACCGGACCGCTCCTCGGCGGATGGTCCTGGAAAAGTGCGCGAACGCCCAATACTGGCCACTGCGCGTAATCTCTCTGGTTTGAGAGTGGATCGTCACGAGGCCGCCGCAGGGGAACGGGCCAATATTCGGCTTGCCATGCTCATCCAGTGCCAGATTCCATCCAGTGATCGAGCGGCACCAATTGCGCAGAGCGGACGTAAAAGTCTTGCCCCATTTGGTCCAGTCGGTCTGGTAATCGGGGCTGGTGTAGTCGGGGCCGCCTTCGGTCCAGAACATTTCCGCGTCGGGATGCGCATCATGAACCTTGCTTATCAGCTCTGCTGTTCCGCCGTATGCGTGCCAGGCAATGGCATTGGAGTAGCGACGCACTCCCGGATCATCGAGTTCGTCCATCGCCCGTCCCCACAGGTTGTAGTTGTGATCGAGAACCCAGATTTTGGTCTTCAGCCCGTTCTGCTCCAGGGCTGGACCGAGGTCATGCTTGACGAATCCGATTTCATATTCCTGCGGCCAGATGCAGGCCGGCATGCGCCCGTCCTGATCGGTGTCCACTTCGTTCTGCACCGTGACGGCCTGAATGGGCACTCCGTCGGCCGCATAAGCTTCAAGAAACTTCACGAAATATTGCGCGTAGGCTGAAAGATATCGCTGGCGCATCGCACCGCCGAGCATCGAACCTCCGCTCTTCATCCATCCCGGCGGGCTCCAGGGCGAGGAGAAAAGGAACAAGTCCGGATTCGCCGTCCGCGCCTCGTGCAGCATGGGCAAGATGTACTCGCGGTCGTGTTCAATCGAGAAGCGCTTTAGTTCAGGGTCGGGATCTCCTTCGTCGAAGCTGTAAACCTTGGTCGAATAATCGCTAGCGCCCATGCAGGTCCGGCAAACGTTAAGCCCCATTTCCGAGGGATGAAATAGTTCGTGGAATAACTCTGCCCGCTTCCCAGCTGCAAGCTGGTTGAACATAAAGCAGGCTGCGTCCGTGAAAGCCGCGCCGAATCCTAAAATCTGCTGGAATTTCTTGTCGGGATTGAGGACGATCACTTCTTGCGTCGGACTAGCCGATAACGAATGCCAGCGGATCGGATCCTGCTTGGCAAAGAGGCGCTTTTCGCTCGTTACCCAAGCATTGATTTCGCCGTTCCCCCGGCGGGGCGCAGTTGAGCTTTGACCTGCCTCAACTTTCGTGTAGAGCCAAGGCCATCGCACTACAGCAGATGTGCCCGCCAGTCCAAGGGCCGAACTTCTAAGGAATCTCCGTCTCGTCTCTGCGGACATCGCGATTTCCTCCCCCTCGTTTGTGATAATGTTGCGTCGTGTTGGTGGCTTCTGGTTCCGATCCAGCCGGGTCCCCGGTTCTGGCACACAGAACGCGAAAACGGCTGCCGGCTCTGCTCGCGCTCCTGGCCGGGGCAGCGCTGGTGTGCAATGCCCAGAATCCCTCTCCCATACTAAAAGATAAAGGTTGGAAGCTCGTCTGGAGTGATGAATTTAATGGTCCGGACGGGTCTCCCGTGGATCGTTCCAAGTGGGTTCTCGAAACTGGCAGTGAAGGTTGGGGTAACGAGGAACTCGAGTACTATACCGACCGCCCTGCCAATGTCTTTCTGCGAAAAGGCAATCTCGTTATCCGCGCCCTGAATAAGAAGTATCCGGAATCGGATCCAAAAGCCGGAAACTACACCTCTGGGCGGCTGAAGACGTTTGGAAAATTCAGCCAGACCTACGGCCGTTTCGAGGCCCGCATCAAAGTGCCGTTCGGGCAAGGCATGTGGCCGGCATTCTGGATGCTCGGGGACGATATCGAGAAGGCAGGTTGGCCTGGCTGCGGCGAGATTGACATCATGGAAAACGTTGGCAAGGAACCTTCCATGATTCACGGCTCGATCCATGGACCCGGGTACACCGGAAATGTCGGCATTGAGGCGCCCTACACGTTGACCGGCGGGCAGCGCTTCGCGGACCACTTTCATGTCTTCGCCGTGGAGTGGAGTCCAGACGCCGTCGCCTTCTTCGTTGACCAGACGATGTACGTTAAGCGCACGCGAGCCGATTTGAAACCGGGCTGGAAATGGGTTTTTGACAAGCCGTTCTTCCTGATTCTCAATCTCGCCGTCGGCGGGGACTGGCCTGGTGCGCCGGACTCATCCACGCGCTTTCCGCAAGAGATGTTGGTGGATTACGTGCGCGTCTACGAGACGACGACACCGAGCGGAGCTTTGCGACGCTAGCTATCCGCAGGAACCACAAGAGTGGCGCGGTTGGCGGGGTGGATTGGCCTTTTTATCTGTGAGAAGATTCATACCACGCTGTCGCGATACCGCTCTCCATGATATTTTCGGCTTCACGTTCAACGGCTGACGAGTCACGGCCTTACGGCATTTTCGTCCTTGTCGCCTGCGTGCTCGCCATGTCGTGTACTGCCTTGGCTCAGAGTTCTCCCCAGACCGACGTAAGGCAGCAACAGAGCGGCGGCATGAGCACCGGAATGGCCCATGCCGCGGTCAAGGATGCACTCTCCCGCCCCATTACCGCCGGCGGGTTCGTGGATGGAGCGCCGGTGGTTTTTATCGACATCACGCACGCAGCCGGGCTCGACAAGTTCCATCACAAATCCGGCACTCCGGAGAAGCGCACGATTCTCGAGACGCCGGGTTCCGGGGTTGCGCTCCTCGATTACGACAACGATGGATGGCTTGATATCTATCTCGTAAATGGCTCGACCGTCCCGGCGTTAAAGGGCAAGGAAACTCCTCCACGGGCCATGCTGCTGCACAACAACCACGACGGTACGTTCACCGATGTCACTGAGAAGGCCGGCGTAGCCAACGAGCGCTGGGGATTTGGCGTTGCCGTGGGCGATTACGATAACGACGGCTGGCCCGACATCTACGTTTCGAATTTCGGGAAAAACCGCCTCTACCATAACAATCACGACGGCACGTTCACCGATGTGGCGGAAAAAGCCGGCGTCACGCTGGGAGGCTGGTCCACCGGGGCCACATGGGGGGATTACGACCACGATGGACGGCTCGATCTATTCGTGCCCGGCTATGTGAAATTCGATGTGGATAATCCGCCCATCGCAGGCAAAGGCGGACTCCCGCCGGGATATTGTCAGTTTCGCGGTGTCGACGTCATGTGCGGTCCCCGCGGCTTGCCCGGCGAAAGCGATCACCTGTTTCACAATAACGGAGACGGCA
>Ga0075019_10001195_pt1 | contig 14764 bp, 13 predicted proteins | sample ColStrG_CSR_2013_FD_71473 | JGI IMG/M metagenome (GOLD analysis project Ga0075019, IMG submission 71473) | Freshwater sediment microbial communities in response to fracking from Pennsylvania, USA - Cold Stream Run_MetaG_CSR_2013 | ecosystem: Environmental > Aquatic > Freshwater > Creek >...
GTACAGCCGCACATCCACGGTGTGCCCCGCCGGGGCGTTGAGGGTGTAGCTCATCTCGTTGTTCGGGTCGCAGCCCCACCGCTCGGAGGAGAAGATCCCGCTCGGCGTGCCGGCCGGCACCGTGGCGGTGTCCACCGACCCGACCGGTCCCCACGTCGCACCGTTGGAGCACCCGTTGATCGCCACCCCCGGGATCGGGGCGGTGTCGGTGAGCCAGTTGGGCCCGTTGTCGGTCGCCCGGATCGTCGGACCGCCCGCGTCGATCCGGTACAGGACGTTCGACCCGGACAGGGACGTGGGCAGTGTGCCCGCCAGGAACACGTTGCCCGGCAAAGTCGGGGTGGTCACCGCGGGCACGCTCGCGCCCCCGGCCAGCGGGAACCCGGCGACCAGGCCGCGGTAGTACGACGTCGACGGGCTGGTGTAGCTGCCGATCCAGTCGGTGTCGCTGCCGACGTACAGCCCGGTCGACGTCGCCAGCAGGGAGTACGCCCCCGACCCCCGCGGGTTGCGCCCCGGGTTCCACGGCAGCGGCAGCCCGTTGACCGGGTCCAGCGCGGACAGGCCCGGCCGGACGACCGCGCCCGGGCCAGCGAAGTCCGAGCCGAGGGCGTTGTTCACCCAGCGGTTGTGGCCCCCGACGTACACCGCGGTGGAGGTGACCGCCACCGACTCGAACGAGTCGTTGCCCGCGAAGTCGCTCCAGACCGGCTGCACGTCGCGGCCGGTCGCGGCGGTCTCGAAGCGCGAGGCGGAGTCACACAGGGCAGGCGTGCCGTCGGTGTTCGCCGGGGGGACGGGGCCGCCGCCGCCCGTACCGACCACGACAAAGTACGAGCCGTCCGGGGAGAAGGAGACACCGCGCACCCAGTCGCCGTAGTAGTTGGGGGCGCACACCGAGGAGAACGCCGCGGTCGCCCAGCTGGTGTCCACGCTGCCCGACGTCGGGGTCAGTGTCAGCATCGCGACCTGGTGGCTGGTCACCGTGCCAGCCGTGGTGAAGTCCCCGGTGACCACGGCGGTCTTCCCATCAGGGGAGACGTCGATCTTGCGCCCACCCACGGGGGAGAACGTGCACGGGCCGCCGTTGCACGCGGTCGGGCCCGCCACGTAGCTGTTCTGCCCGGTGAGCGCGACGTTCAAGTAGTTGTCGATGGCCCCGGTGGTCGGGTTCAGGCTCAGCAGGCCTCCCGACGCGACGCTGCCGTCGGCGGTGAACGTGCCGGTCACCAGCAGGTGCCCGCCGGTCAGGCGCATGTCGTACACCGCACCGTTGAGGTGGGGCGCGAAGGAGGTGACCAGGGCGCCGGTGGTGGCGTTCAGCAGCGCTACCCCGTGCGCGGCGACCCCGTCGACGGAGGAGAACGGGCCGGCAACATAGACCTCGTTAGCCACCGGCCCGGGCTGGACCGACAGCACCTTGGCGTTGATCGACGGAGTGAACGAGCTCAGGAGCGCGCCCGTCGCCGCGTTGAACGCGGTGATGTAGTTCGTGGTGGTGTACGTGGTCGACCCGGGGGGCGCCGACTGGGTGAACGAGCCGCCCGCGTAGATGTTCGCACCGACCTGGGCGAGGCTGAGGACGTTGCCGTCCGAGCCACCCGCCAGGTTCGGCGTCTTCAGCGACGGCACGGCGCTGACCAGCGTGGGCTGGGGCACACCGGTGGCCTGCGCCGCGGGGACACCTGCGACCAGGGCTCCGGCCAGGACCGTGACCGCGGCGGTTACGGTGCTGATGACCCGGCGACTCATAGGTGCCCCTCTCACGGTCCGGTGCGCGGGGCGAACAACGCGGCCCCGCGTGAGCACGCTAAAGCGTTGCACCGGGCAGCGAGCACCCCGCGTGGCGATCCCAACCGAACGACCGATGCGGCACCGCCACACGGATGGCACGGTGCCCCACCCGCCTCGTGGGCTCCAGGCGTCGGGAGGCCGGTCAGGGCAGCCGCGCGCTGCGCCGCGAGCGCAGCGTGTGGCGGGTCACCGCGTAGCCGAGGGCCACCAGCACGGCGACGACCAGCAGCTCGACGGCCAGGTGGACGACCGCGCCGACGACCGCGCCGACGACCGCCAGGACCACGACGACGGCCAGCACAAGCCCCAGGACGCCCAGCAGGATGCGAAACACGCGCCCGCCTCCTCACCTCGACCCCCCTTGCCCACCCTACGTCCGAGGGGCCGCCCGTGCGCCCGGGTGGCGCCCGGGCGGCGGTGCCCAGCCGCGGGGTCGCGCCGTCCCAGCCGGGGTCCAGACAGCGTGCAGATCCGGGCCGGCCCGTGGTCAAGTCCCCCGCCGCGACGGCCGAAGACGGATTCGTAACCGTGGCACCGCCCAGACGGGCTGTCCCGACCAAACAGACCCAGGAGGCACCCCGATGGACAGCGCACCCACCCCGGAGAGCGGCCGAAAGCGCCGCGTCTCCACTCGTCTCGCCCTCACCGGCGCCGTCGTCCTGCTCGGCGTCGCCGGTATCGGCGGCGTGTTCGCCAACTTCACCGACACCGCGACGGGCGGCCCGACGCCGCTGACGACCGGTGTCGTCCACATCACTCTGGGGACGCCCACCGGGGACAAGGGCGGGCTGACCGCGGCCCCGGTGAACAACCTGGCCGAGGGCGACTCCGTCGCTCGCGTCGTCCAGGTCACCAACGCCACCACTGTGGGTGCCGCCGGCACCACCGGTCTGGCGGCGACCAACGGCCTGACCCTGCAGGCAACCGTGCCGACCGGCGCCACGGACGACATCGTCACCGACGCCACCAACGGTTACCAGGTGAAGGTGCAGTCCTGCGCCACGGCGCCGACCGAGGCGGGCGGCACCACCGGCCCATGGACCTACACCTGCACCGGTGGCTTCACCTCCGTGGCGACCACCTCGCTGAAGGCCCTGGCAGCCGGCCCGGTGGACATCACCAGCGCGGCCCCGATCGAGGGTGCCTCCACCTACTACGTGGTGACCGTCAGCCTGCCGACCACGCTGGCGGACGCCTACAGCACCAACGGCGGCGTCTGCTCCACCGCCGGCGCCCCGTACACCAACGAGCAGTTCCAGAACTGCGCCGTGAGCGTCGGGTACAACTTCACCGCCACCCAGCGGGCCGGCGCCTCGCAGTAGCCCGTCTGTAGTTCCAACCATCGTCTGCGGGGGCGGGGCAGCTGCCCCGCCCCCGCAGACGTGAGGGGTGACATGACCGAGAACGCCGTCGTCGACACCGCGACACCGCCCCCGGCTGCACGCGGCCGGGCACAGGGCGCCCTGCCGGCCGACGGGCCGGAGGCCCCCGCCGAGGCCACGCAGGCCGCCGAGACGCCGACCGCCGGCCCGACCGGCGCGGGGCCTCGTACGGGGGTGGTGCGCCGCGTCGCGCTGGCCGCTGCGAACACCCTGCTCATCGCCGCCGTCCTGGTGACCGGGGTCGCGGTGCTGGGCAGCGCGCTGGGCTGGTGGCGGATGGAGACGGTGCTCAGCGGGTCGATGCGCCCGGGCATCCAGCCCGGCGACGTGGAGGTGCTCACCCCTGAGCCGACCTCGGCGCTGCGGGTCGGGCAGGTCGTCGCCTTCCACCCGCCGCACGCCACGTTCACGGTGACGCACCGGGTGATCGCGCTGCGCACCGCGCACGGGGTGTGGATCACCACGAAGGGGGACGCGAACAACGTCGCCGACCCCTGGGGCAGCGTGCGCGTGGAGGGCTCCCACGTCTGGGTCGTCAGCTTCGCGGTGCCCAAGGCGGGCTTCCTCACCGTCTGGGTGAAGACGCCCGTCGTCCGCCTCGCGTTGATGGTGGTGCTGATCCTGCTGCTCGGCGCCGTCGCACTGGAAAGGATCTGGCGACGATGAGGCGCCGCCTCGCCGTTCTGGTGTGGGCACTGCCGGTCGCGGCGGTCCTCCCGCTGGCGTCGGGGACGACGTTCGCCTTGGAGGCGGACGCGGCCACCGGTGGTCCGCAGCAGCTGGTCTCAGCGGCGCTAAACCCCGCACCGACGGCACCGGGCCTGACCACCCCCGGCTGCCCCGGCACCGGCTCGCAGGCGACCGGCGTCGCCCTGTCCTGGACCGACTCCCAGTCCGCCACCCTGGACGCCGCCGGCGGCTCCCTGGTCAGCGGGTACTCGGTGGCCCGGTCCACCACGCCCGCCGGCCCCTACGCGGCGGTGACGTCGACCTCGGGCGGCCCGGCACCCACCACCGCCACCGACGCCCCGCCCACCACCGGCACGGGCACCGCGCTGGTGGTGGACGGGACCGCCGCCGGGTCCAAGCTCGCCTACTCCCTGCCCGAGGCGACCCAAGCCGCCAGCGCCGGGGTCGCGGTGGGGACCACGGGGGTGGAGCCCAACAACGTGCAGACCACCCCGGACGGCGCCTACGCGGTGCTCGCGGAGTCCACCGCCAACCAGGTGCAGGTACTGGCGCTGAGCGGCACCACCTGGTCGGTGGTCAAGACACTGGCCGTCACCGACCCGATCGCGGTCGCGGTCAACCCGGTCCCAGCCGCGGGCACGTACACCGCCTACGTGCTGTCCTTCGCCGGGACCACCGCGAACTCCTCGGTGTACCCGGTCAGCGTGACCGGGGCCACGAGCACCCTGGGTGCCGCCGTGGCCGTCGCACACACCTCCGACCCAGCGGCGATGCTCGTCACCCCCAACGGGACCTCGGTCTACGTGGCCGACCTCAACTCCCACACCGTCTCCGTGCTTCCCACCACCGGCGGCGCGGCCACCAGCGTCACACTGCCCGGCACGGCGGCCGCCCAGCCGGACGCGCTGGCGGTCACCCCGGACTCCAGCCACGTCTACGTCGCGGACCGCGCGAACAGCTGGCTGGACGACATCACCGTCGCCACCGCCACCGTGGGCACCCACGTGGTGCTCGCCGCCGGGGGGCTCAACGACACGATCCTGCCCACCGCGGGCAACCCCAACACCCTTGCGATGACGCCCACCGGGCAGGGCGTCTACGTGGCGGAGTTCGGCACCGCGGAGGTCCAGCTGGTCCACACCGCGCTGTCCCCCACCACCCCGGACACTGTCGTGGCGTCCATCGCCGCGGTGGCCGGATCGCAGCCGATCGACCTGGCGATGAGCCCGAACGGCTGCCAGGTCTACGTCGCGGACTGGCCGTCGAACAACATCTTCGTGATCGCCACGCCCACCAACACCCTGAGCACGGTGCTCACCACCGCCTGCTGGACCCAGGACCCGCAGCCGATGCAGGTCACCCCGGACAACAAGTACCTGGTGATCCCGGAGAACTACCGCTGCGGGGACGTACAGATCCTCAACACCGCCACCAACGCGGTCACAACGGTGGGCACCGTCGGCGCCTACCCGGCCGCGGTGGCGATCCCACCGGTGGACTACTACTACGAGGTGACCGCGAGCCACCTGCAGTGGACGTCCATCCCGTCGTCGCCCGCGATGGTCGCCGTGGGGTGGAACCCCGGCGGCTGGCAGTAGAACCCCCCTAGCGAGGGCGCCCCAGCGGATAGCCTCCCGCTCGTGGCCGGTGCAGCGAGCGTGCCCGGCGCCGCCGGCCCGGCCGAGCCGTCCACCGGCCGCGACGACGACGCCTCGCCGGTCGAGACCGCGGAGAACGCCGACGCACCCGAGGGGGATGACCCCGCGACGACTGCGACCACCCGGGACCGCCTGAGGGCCTGGGGGATCGTCGCCCTGAAGACCGGGCTGGTGACCGCCGCGGCGTGGTACTTCACCCGCATCGTGCGGGCGGTGGACTGGCACCTGGTGTGGGTGTCGCTGCTCCAGCTCAGCGTGTGGCAGGGCCTGGTCCTGCTCGCGATGGCCGGGGTGCGCCAGGTGCTCAACGCCGTCCCGCTGGCGGTGTTCACCCCCGGCCTGGGGATCCGCCGGGCGGTGACCAACGACCTGGCGGCGAACCTGGTCGCCACCTTCTCCCCCCCGCCGGCCGACATCGTGCTGCGGCTGGCGATGTTCCGCAGCTGGGGCGTGGACACCACCCGCGGGCTGTCCGGGCTCACCTTGAACACGGTCACGTACTACGTGGCCCGGTTCGGGGCGCCCCTGGTCGGTCTGGTGCTGCTCGCGCTGACCGGCCGGGACCGTCCCGGGGTGGCGGTCACCAGCAGCGCCAGCACGCTGATCGCGGTGGCCGTCGTCGTGGGCCTCGCGCTGGTCAGCCATGGCGAGGCCGCCGCGGCACGGGTCGGTGGCGCGGCCGGTCGGCTGGCCCACCGCGTGGCGCCGCGTCGGGTGGACCCCGATGTCTGGTCGGCGCGCTTCGTGGGGTTCCAGCACGACTCCGCGGACGCGCTGCGCCGAGGGGCGGTGCCGGTCACCCTCGACCTGGTGGCGCTGCTGGCGTGGGAGGGGCTGATCCTCGTCGCGAGCATGCGGTTCGTCGGGGTGAGCGCCGCCGAGGCGCCCGCCGTCGACGTGGTCGCCGCGCTGCTGGTCTGCTACCCCCTCACCGCAGCCCCGCTGTCCGGGTTCGGGGTGCTGGACGCCGCCGTCCTCGCGGTGCTCGGGGAGGCGGCGGGTGCGCAGCGCTCCCAGCTGGTGGCCGGACTGGTGGTGTGGCGGCTGGCCACCTTGGTGGTGCCGTGGCTGATGGGTGCCGGTGCGCTGCTGGTGTGGCGCAGGACGCTCGGGCACGCGACACCGCCCGAGTCCGCCGCGGCGACCCCCTAGGCGTCCGGCGGGGCGTCCGGCGGGGCGGGGCGTTCGGGACGGGCGTCGATGCCGGCGGCGCGTGCCTGGACCTCGTACAGCGCGAGGAAGTCGTCCTCGGCGTGCCCTGCGCCGATCGAGGCCTGCAGCATCTGGCCGGTCAGGGCGGCCAGGGGCAGGGGCACCTCACTCGCCCGGGCGACCGCCATCCCTAGGTCGAAGTCCTTGCGCAGCAGCACCGAGGTGAACGTGGGGGTCCAGTCCAGGTCGACCAGGTGGTCGGCGCGGTGGCGCACCCACTCCGAGCCGAGCACCGTGCCGTTGAGGAAGTCCAGGTAGTCCCGCCGCGCCACCCCGCCCTTCTCCGCCAGGGAGGTGGTCTCCACCAGGGCCGCGGCGAGGATCCCCAGGTACAGGTTGCTGGCCAGCTTGACCAGCAGGGCCCGCTCCCCCTCCCCCGCGTACACGACGGTGCCGGCGATGTGGTGCAGGAGCGGGGCGACGAGCGCGAAGGTCCCGGGCGGGCCGGACGCGACCAGGCAGCCCTTGCCGGCCGCCACGACGTCGGCGTTGCCGCTGACCGGGAGGCGACGAACGCGACCCCACGAGCGAGCGCCTGCGCGCGCAGCGCCGCCGAGGTCTCCTGGGACACCGTGGAGGAGTTGACCACGGCCAGCGGGCCGGCGTCGTCGCCGCCGAGCAGGCCGTCGGGCCCGGTCAGCACCGCCTCGGCGTCAGCGGAGGTGGAGACCGTGACGAACACGACGTCGCAGTCGCGCAGGGCGGCGATCTGGTCGACCTGGTGCGCGCCGCGGGCCACCAGAGCCGCTGCACGCTGGGGAGTGCGGTTCCACACGCTGACGCCCACCCCGGCGTCCAGGAGCCGCCCCACCATCGCCTGGCCCATCCGGCCGACCCCGAGCCAGCCGACCCGCAGCGGATCAGCCGACATCGCCGACCCCCGACGGCGGGAGGTCGACGCCCGTCCAGTACCGGGTGCCGGCCACGTACAGCTGGTCGGCGGGGAACCGGGTGAGCAGCTCGCAGCCGTCCTGGGTGACCACCACCTCCTCCTCGATGCGGGCAGCCGCGGTCCCGTCCGGGGTCGGCCAGTACGTCTCGATGGCGAACACCATGCCCGCCGCCAGCTCCACCGGGTGCTCGAAGGAGTGGTACCTGCTCATCAACGGCCGCTCCCAGTTGGACAGCCCCAGCCCGTGGCAGTACTGCAGCCCGAAGGCCTCCTCCTCGGTCTCGTAGCCGAACTCCGTCGCGGCCGGGAAGTGCGCGACGACGTCGGCGCTGGAGGCCCCCGGACGGATCTCGGAGATCGCGCCGTCCATGAACCCCCGGGCCCGGCGGTAGGCCTCACGCTGCGCGGGGGAGGAGCTGCCCACGTTCAGCGTGCGGTAGTAGCAGGTCCGGTAGCCGGTGAAGGCGTGGATGATGTCGAAGTACGCGGTGTCGCCGGGGCGGATCAACCGGTCGGAGAACACGTGCGGGTGCGGGCTGCAGCGCTCGCCGGAGATGGCGTTGACCGCCTCCACCTCCTCTGAGCCGTGCTCGTAGAGGTAGTTGTTCACCACGGCCACGCAGTCGTTCTCGCGCACCCCGGGACGCAGGAAGCGGTACAGCTCGTCGTACGCGCCGTCCACCAGTGCGGCGGCGTGGTCCAGCAGCGCCACCTCGTCCGCGGTCTTCACCGACCGCACGTCCTGCATGAGGCTGTGCCCGTCGACGATGTGCAGGCCCTGGGCCTCCATCGCACGCAGCACCGGCAGCTCGACGACGTCCACGCCCACCGGGTCGCCGGCAAGCCCGTGCTCGCGCAGGATGTCCGCCAGCCGCACCGCGTTGCCGGCCTCGACCCCGACGTCGGTGGGGATGGAGCCGCGCCAGCTGGACAGCCCCGAGCGCCAGCTGTCCGCGGGGAACCAGTCGGCGAACATCTGGTGCGTGCGCGCCGCCGAGCCGATGTCCCACAGGATCGGGTCGCGCCCGCGCATGACCAGCGCGCAGCGGAACAGCTTGTCCCGCGCCCAGTTCCCGATGTGGGTGGCCGTGGTGTAGCGGACGTTGTTCATGTCGAACAGCACCAGCGAGCCGAGGTCGGAGGCCTCCAGCGCGGCCTGCACCTTGGCGAAGCGCTGGGTGCGCAGCCGCTCGGTGTCCACGCGGCGCTCCCAGTCCACCGCCGTGGTGGCGCCCGGCGACGCGATGGAGGGGCGGGCCCGCACGGCGGAGAAGTTTTGGGTCATGGTGCTGCCTTCCTGGTGCGTCGAGGGGGCGGAGCGGGTCAGACCGGCGCGTACTCACCCACCTCGGCGGGCGGCAGGGCCGCCGCCGGCGGGGGGCCGCCGCGGCCGAGCGCCACCCAGGCGGCGTCCACGACCGCCTGGGTGGACAGGCCGTACTTGGTGAACAGGTGCGCGGCGTCGCGGGCGCCCTCGGCGTAGGTGTCGGCCAGGCCCACACGGACCAGGCGGCGCCCGGACCCCGCCTCGGCCAGCGCCTCCGCGACCGCACTGCCGAGGCCGCCGACGATGCTGTGGTTCTCCACGCTCAGCACCACCTGCGCGCGGGCGGCGGCGGCCACCACCGACGCCGCGTCCAGCGGCTTGACCACCGGCACGTGCAGCACCGTGGTGGCCATCCCCGCGGCGTCGAGGGTGTCCGCGGCGGCCAGCACGGCGGGCAGCATCATCCCCGCGCTGATGAGGGCGACCGCGTCCCCCTGGCGCAGCAGCCGGGCGTGGTGCAGGTCGAGGGGGTCGGCGTCGTCGAACACCACCGGGGTGTCACCGCGGCGCAGCCGCACGTACACCGGGCCGGGCACGTCGACGACCGCGGCGGCCACCTGGGCCGCCTCGACGGCGTCCGCCACGTCGACCACCGTCATCCCGGGGACGGCGCGCATCAGCGCCATGTCGTCGACGGCCTGGTGGCTGGGCCCTCCCGGCGAGCTGACCCCGGGCATGAAGCCGATGATGCGCACCGGCAGGCGCGGGTAGCCGATCGCGTTGACGATCTGGTCGAAGGGTCGGCGGGTGGCGAACACCCCGAAGGTGTGGACGAAGGGGATGTGGCCGCGCCGGGCGAGCGCACCCGCCATGCCCATCATGTGCGCCTCCGCCATCCCCGCGTGGATGAACCGGTCGGGCAGGGCGTCTTGGAACAGGTCGACCTCGCACTGACGGGTGAGGTCGCCGGACAGGCACACCACCTCGGCACGACGCCGGGCCAGCGCGAGCAGGCCGTGGCCGTAGGCCTTGCTGCGGGTGGGGTACGGGGCGCTACGCACCGCGCGCCGCCAGCTCCGCGAGCGCCGCCGTCGCCAGCTGCTGCGGCAGCTTGATGAAGTGCCCGTCGGCGTCGGCGGGCAGGCAGTCCAGCCCGTGGCGGGTAGACGTGCGGGCGATCACCACCCCGGGGCGCTCGTCGGCGGTAACCGCCCCCAGCGCGTCGACCAGGGCATCGGTGTCGTGCCCGTCGACGTCACGGGCCGCCCAGCCGAAGGACTCCCACTTCGCGGCCAGTGGCTCCAGGGTGGTGATCGTGTCCACCGGGCCGTCCACCTGGGAGTTGTTCGCGTCCAGCAGCACCACCAGCTGGCCCAGGCGGTGGTGGGCGGCCCACAGCGCGGCCTCCCACACCTGGCCCTCCTCCATCTCCCCGTCGCTGAGCACCGCGTAGGTGACCGCGTCGTCGCGCCCGCGCAGCCGGTCCGACAGCGCGAACCCGACCGCCGCCGACAGGCCTTGGCCCAGCGACCCGCCGGTCAGGTCCATGCCAGGCGACCGCTCTGTGCCGATGGCCTCCAGGGTGGAGTCGTTGCGCCCGTAGGTGGCCAGCAGCGCGGGGTCCACCAGGCCGATCTCCGCGGCCGCCGCGTAGGCGGCAACCACGTAGTGCCCGGGGGACACCACCACCGCGTCGGTGCCCGGGCGCAGCGCCCACCCGTAGAGCACCGCGAACAGCTCCGCGCCGGACAGCGCCTGCCCCAGGTAGCCGAAACCCTGCGGCGCCACCATCCGCACGGCATGGGCCCGGATGCGGTCCGCGAGCAGCGGGAGCGCCACGTCGGGCACCGCGGGCTCCTTCCTGACGGGCCGCACGCCGGCCCGAGGTGGTCAGGTGGCTAGGCCACCTGAGGACGTAGTGAGCCACGGGCGGGTCACGCTGTCAAGGCTGCTGGCACCCACGCGCCGCGCCGCTACTGTGCCCGCTGTGGCGGCAGCACGGAGCAGCACCAAGGCGATCGCGGACGCGCCCGCGCGGGCAGGGCGCGGCGGTCGACCCGCCGCGGACCTGGGGGCGGTGCGACCGGTGCAGCCGGCGCGGCTGGCCGACGACGTCACCGAGCAGCTGCGCACGCTGATCGTCGAGGAGAACCTCCAGGTCGGCACCCGGCTGCCCTCCGAGCGCGCCCTGGCGCAGCTGTTCGGGGCGAGCCGCCCCGTGGTGTCCCAGGCGGTGCGCACGCTGTCGCTGATGGGGCTGGTGGAGGTCCGCCCGGGGTCGGGCGCCTACGTGGTGCGGCGCACCACGGAGTCCCTCGCCGCCTCCGTGACGCTGATGCTGGACCTGGACCCCCCGTCGGTCGCACACCTCGCCGACCTGCGCACGTGGCTGGAGACCCTCGGCGCCACGCAGGCACTGCGCACCGGCGCGGTGCCGGACGTCACCGAGCTGCGCACGGCGCTGGTGCGGCTCGCCGAGGCCACCGGCAACACCTCGGCGTGGATCGCCGCGGACACGGTGTTCCACGCCGGGGTGGTGCGCCAGTCCGGCAACCCGTTCCTGACCTCGGTCTACGAGAGCGTGCACACCGCGGTGCTCAGCTACGAGTACGAGCGCTGGGTGCGCCGCCAGACCACGCCGACGTGGCTGCGGGCCTCGCAGGCCGACGAGCAGCTGGCCCTGCACGCCCCGATCGTCGACGCCCTCGAGGGTGCCGACCTGCCCGGGCTGCTCGCCGCGCTCGACCGGCACCACCAGGTGATGCTCCAGCACCTGCGGGCGCGCCGGTGACCTGCGCGCCCTACGCCTCCTCGAGGCTGAGCGCGCGTCGCGGGCACCCCGACACCGCCCGGGCGGCGTCGCGCTGGTCGGCACCGGTGAGCGGGCCGCGCTCCAGCACCGGGTAGCCCCACGAGTCCAGCCGCACCAGGTCCGGCGCCAGGTGCGCGCACACCGACACCCCCGCGCAGCGGGTCGGGTCGACGACGAGGTGCGCGGCGCCGCCGCGACGCCGTCTCACGCTGCCCCCGCGCGTGCCGACGCGGGCAGCAGGCCCGGCGCGCGGCTCGCCCCGCCGCACGGCCGCCCGGCCCGGTGGGCGGCGACGTCGTCGCCGAACAGGGTGAGCGCGCTGGACACCAGTGACACCGACGCGTCGGGGTGGTGACAGGCGCCCCGCCCGGCGACCTCGCCGAGGTGGGTGCGCAGCCGGTCCACCTCCCCCGCTGACGCGGTCCCGTCGGCGAGCGCCCGCAGCGCCCGGGCGATCGCGGGCAGCCCGAACAGGCACGGCCCGCACTGCCCCGCGCCGGAGGCCGCCAGGTACTGCGCGACCGCGGCCGTCTCCGCGAGCCCGCAGGCGCCGGGGGGCAGCGGGGCCACCACCCCCGCACCCAGGGACAGGCCCGCGGTACGCAGCGCCGCATGGTCCATGGCCAGCAGGGCGAGGCGGTCCGCAGCCACCCAGCGCCCGCCGTACCCGCCGAGCAGGACGGCGACCGGCCAGCCACCGAGCAGTCCCGCGAGTGCGGCAAACGGCTGGCCGGCGTCCACCTCCACCACGGTGCGCGCCCGGGGCCCAGCGAGGGTGAGCAGCGTGGTCGACCGGTACCCGGCCGCGCCCGTGCGGGCCAGCAGGGCGACGCGGGCGAGGCTCTCGGCGTTGTGCACCACGGTCGGGCGCCCGCCCACGCCCGCCACGGCAGCCGGGGTGCGACGGAACTGTGGCAGCGCGGGCAGGCCGGCGAGCGCGGCCACGACCGCGGAGGACTCCCCCGACAGGTAGGCGTCGGGTCCCTCCACCAGGTGCACGGGCAGCTCGCGCACGCCCGCCGCGTGCCGCTGCGCCAGCGCGGCCTCCAGCGCGGCGCGGGTCCCGACCGCCCCCGCGTGCAGCCAGGCCACCGCGGCGACCGCGCCGGTGGTGGCGGCGGCCAGGGCCAACCCGTCGAGCACCAGGTGCGGCTGGCGCTGGGCGAGGACCGCGTCCTTCGCGCTCAGCGGCTCCCCCTCGGCGAGGTTGGCGACCACCAGGCCGCCACCACCGGCGCCGAGCGCGGCACGCCACTTCGCGGCGACCGGGAAGTGCGCGCCCCCGCGCCCGGTCAGCCCGGCGGTCTCCAGCGCGGCCAGCAGGGCGCCGCCCCCCAGGCCGCCGGCCGACCCGTAGCGGGCGTGGTGCGTGGCCAGGTCCGCGGCGGGACCGGCGAGCACCGGGCCGTCCGGGCCGACCGTGACCGGTGCGTCCAGCAGACCCACCATCCCGGTGGGCTGCGGGAGGTCCGGCGCCAGCGCTGCCTGGGCGGTCATCGGCGACCCCCGGTGACCGACGGCGCGCCCGCCCGGGCGTCCGCCGCCCGGTCACTGGCCACGTCCAGCGCCGAGCGCCACCAGTACCGGCTGAGCGCGACGACCAGCACGGCAGCGCCCGTCCCGAGGTAGGTCGCCCGCAGGGCGCCGGTGTCGCTGCCGGCGAGCAGGCCATGGACCCACACGGCCAGCAGGGCGACGGCGGCCACCTTGTGCACCGGCCACCAGGCCCGCGCGGGCAGGTGGCCGGCCAGGGCTGCGGTGACCCCGACGACCACGCCGAGGTCCAGGCCGGCCACTCCGAGGGTGACAGCGAGCGGGCGGTAGGTGGCACCCAGCGGCAGTACGGCGCCCCGCCACCCCACCCCGGCCCAGCGGTCGGAGACCAGGGCGAGCACGTGCAGCGCCGTGAACGCCAGGGTCAGCGCGGCGAGGGTGACGTGCAGCCGGACCCGGGTGGGTGCCGACGGCCAGCGCAGCCGGACCCGGCCAGGGTGGGACAGCAGCAGACCGAGCAGGACCAGGGCCACCATCAGCAGGTAGGCGGTGATGCCGGCCGCGCGGCCCAGCACCCACGGGGCGTTGCGGGAGCCGGCGAACGCGGCCAGACCGCGCGCGACGAGGACACCCGTCACCCCCCCGCTGACCACCCCGGCGACGACCAGTCGCGCTGTCTGCGACGCACCGGCACCCGCCCGGTCAGCCGACATCGGGGGCCTGCCAGGTCAGGTACGCCTCCAGGGCCGTGCTGTGGCCGACCCGGCCGTCGTCGCTCACCCACAGGGCCGCCAGACCACGCCGCTCCGCCTCCTCGCGGACCCGCTGTGCGCCGTGCAGGAACAGCACCTTCGACCACACCTCCGCCCACCCGGTGGCCGGGGCCACGACGGTGACGGCGAGCAGCCCGGTGGTCGCCGGCTGGCCGGTGCGCGGGTCCACGAGGTGGTGCACCGTCCGTCCGGCCACGCTCCAGCGCCTGACCCGCGTCGAGGAGGTGGCCACGCCCGCGTCGCGCACGGTGAGCACGGCGAGGGGGTCAGTCCCGCCGCCGGGGTCCTCCACGCCGACGTTCCAGCCGCGGCCGAGCGGGCCGGCACCCCGCACAGCCACGTCCCCCCCTGCCTCCACACAGACCGCCGCGGTGTCGGGCTCCAGAGCGGTCGCGGCGAGGTCCACCGCGCGCCCTTTGCCGATCCCGCCGAGGTCGACCGGGTGGGAGCCGAGCTTGACCCGCCCACGCTCGGGGTCCAGCCGGGGTGCCCACGGTCCGCGCGGGCGTGCCGGCTCCGCCTGGGCGTCCGGCACCGTCACCCCGCCCGCGCCGAACGGCAGCGTGCGGTCGTACCCCCAGGAGGCCAGCGTGGCCAGCACCCGGGGGTCGAAGAGCCCGTCGGTGCGCCGGTGGGCACGCAGGGCGACCGCCAGCACGTCCAGGCACGCCGGGGGGACCGCGGTCCAGCGCCGGGGGCGGGCGTTGGCCCGCATCAGCGGACTGGCGGGGTCAAAGCGGGTGCAGGCCGCCTCGATGCCAGCGAACACCTCCGCCGCCCGGGCCACCAG
>Ga0075019_10001200_pt1 | contig 14737 bp, 31 predicted proteins | sample ColStrG_CSR_2013_FD_71473 | JGI IMG/M metagenome (GOLD analysis project Ga0075019, IMG submission 71473) | Freshwater sediment microbial communities in response to fracking from Pennsylvania, USA - Cold Stream Run_MetaG_CSR_2013 | ecosystem: Environmental > Aquatic > Freshwater > Creek >...
GATGAAAGCGATCAAGAGATCGACGAATTGAATTGGATGGACGACGAAGATTACACATTCGTGATCATGCCGATGCGATAGAGCTGTTGACTTTTTTCTTTTTCCATGTATAATGTTCTTCATTAACTAACAACGGGAGAACATAAATGGAAAAAGATTCAAAAGTGAAGACTGCAATTGGTGCTGGTATGATCATGTTGGGTTTGATTGTATTGCTATCCTTCTTTTCATGGTTGGATCATACTAATTTGTTTTAAATGTTGTGAAGGTCGACAGGTTAGAAATAGCCTGTTGACTTTTTGTTTAAAATGTGTATACTAGACTCATCGGTTGGAATTAACTAGCCGATCAGAACGGGAGAATATAACATGTCAGCATTAGACAAAATCGCAACAAAAAAAGCAAAAATCGAATTCATCCGCAGTCAGTTGGAAAAAGACGATCGCTGGATGCTTCGTGGATTGGTAGCAATCTATGCAAAGCAAACTTCAGAAGAACAGGTTGCATTGCAAACAAAAGAACATAATGGTGTTGGTTTCACAGGTGTTGATGGTGAAATCCTCAGTTCTTTTGCACAACAAGTGATTCGTCGTGATGGAAGCAATAAATTGAAGTCAGCACAACCACTTACTGCAACAGAATTCCTATCACCAAAGCAAGTGGTAATTCTTCGCAAAAAGATGCCGAAATATGCATCGCAATTACTGGCAATTGCTAGCAACAACTAATACAACCAAAAGTCAACAGAAATCATCCTGTTGACTTTTATTAATTATTGATATATGATATCGATAATGCAAAGGAGTTTTGTATGAAAGCCAGACATTTGGGTTCGATCTTAGATGAGATCGAACAATACAAAAAGATCCTCGTTCGTGAGGGTTATTGCTTGACTGCAACGCCTGGAAAGGCACCGTGGTCAAATAATCATACACACGAAAATCGTACCTCCATTGATATCAATGGATCTGGATGGATTGTCTACGATGCATCAGGCACTATCGCGAATTCGGGCTACACCCCAAGAGACCTCGATTCACTGTTCTTTAGCAACCATACTAAAGATCTAGTAATCACTAAGTAATATCCGCTTTTGTTTTACCTCCCGCAGTAAAGGCAGTACTTTAAAGGACTCTTCGGAGTCCTTCTTTTTTGCCCAAACCTTCCCAGCGTTGACTTCTGTTATTAATTCCTATATAATGCTCGCTTTCAATTTTCAGGAAGCAGTACCATGCGTAATACCAATACACCTTTCACTTGGCCAAACCCTTTGTTGGATACCCTCAACAAGAAAAAGACGTCGGCTCCAAAGAAGAAAAAGAGCCCGTCTACGCAATTAACACCTTGTTGACTTTTATTCAAATCCATGTATAATGATCTTCATCGGTTGGGAAAGCTCTAATCGATGAAGATTTCAAAGTAAGTAAAAACAGTTGTTGACTTATTTTGAATTTGTTGTATAATGAATATATCGACTGAAGCAATAGTGCTAAAGCGATTAACTAAATGAAAGTGAGATCTATCATGGCTAAGACATCAAACGCAACCACTATCGCAGCTTTGGCATTGACAGCAGCTGGCACAGAAGTTCACAATAGTGCTTCAGATGCAACTCCAAACGCAACAACAATCTCCGCAGTTACACCTAAAGCTGACATCGCCCGTCGCATCTTTGCTGAAGGCTATGCAATGAATCCAGTACCAGCACGTAGTGTCTTCATCAATCGCTATATGGCTGAAGCTGGCTTGACAAAGAACGGTGCAGCTACTTACCACCAAAACATGAAAGCTAAAGCTGGCTTCGTGGTATCAAAAAAGACCACATCAGCATCAGCTTAATCTTACATCGCCGGTTGTACAAAAGGGCCCTTTATGGGCCCTTTTTTATTGCACTAAGAGCTGTTGACTTTTTGAAGAAGTTGGTATATAATGATTACATCAACTAACAAAAGGGAGAAGCAAAATGAGTCAATTATATGCATTAGCAACAAGAACTGGTTACATGGTTGATATGGAAGAAATCACTGCCGCTACTAATGGTGAAGTTCGTTTCTTCAGCCTGATTGAACACAAATCATTGCCATTTTCAGTTTACATGATTCATGACGCAGAACCAACAATTTGGATTGAAACCCAACTGCGCTACAAATCAGATATGATTGAATTGATCACCTTGCGCGCACATAATTCATCAATCTGGCGCACAATTCAAGATACAATTACCAAAAAATTAACACCAGTACGCTTGCACTTTGTTGGTTAACCCTGTTGACTTTTTGTTAGTTTGGTATATAATGATCTATACCAAACTAACAAAGGGAGAAACAAAATGAGTACACAACGTTATGATTACAAAAGACTACGCGTCAGCAATTATGGTGGCATCGATGTTGTTGGGTTTGATACCTATCCAGAGGACTCAGTACTAGCTGGTCAAACACGCAAGAGCTTTATCGATAACTACCCCGATGAAGCTGCTGCTAAAGCTGCACATCCAGATGCTACTGACTATACCTCACATTGGGTAGAAGCCCCAATATGCCTCAACCATCTTTCAGATGGCCCAGACGTCGATTTCTATTTCGAATCCGATTTCGATTTCGATTACTAACAAATCCAACAGGCTTCGGCCTGTTGACTTTTTCCCAAATTGGTATATACTGATCTATACCAACTAACAAAGGGAGAAACAAAATGTTTAACAACGAAGATCAATTGGCAACAATGTCTGACGCAGCTCGAGAGTTTGCTTCTAACGTTGGATCAGAAGATACAACACGTGCGTGGATCCTTTCACCATTTGATTCTTGGGAACGTAATCCTTATTATCAAGGTCCTGATGTTCCACATCCAGAAGAAGATTAATAAAATGGGGCCTAGAGCCCCATTTTTATTTGCCCTGCGTCTACTGTTGACATTTGCGCAAATTTCCCTTATAATATCTTCATGGGAAGCATATAAATAATTGCTTCCAGCTTAGAGAGGTTTCCCCCATGAAGATCCAACAAGTAATATCATTTAAGGCCCTATTTGAGATGCCTGCATTCATTCCAAGAGAATTGTCTACCTCCGATTCTGATGAGGGAGATGACAACGAATTCAAAGTTGACGTCCTTAGTGTTGATACACTTGATCGTGACTGGACACTACTTGCCGATCGTACTGAAGGTAATACCCACATCATTGCTGCATTGCATAACAATAAGCACGGTGCTATTGTTGGATATCGCATCAAGCGGGACGACGGAGTAGATGCAATCAAAGTTGTTGTCAATATGAGCTTCCACGATGCTACAAGTGAAGAACTAGGCGAAGCCGGAGGCAATGCACTCCAGGTCTATACAGTTCGTACCACAGAAGATGAAAACAAAGGTGCTGGATACGGCTACTTCTTGTATAAGGCATTGCTAGACAAAGGATATACAGTCGTTAGCGATAACGTCCAATACATCGGCGGTAAAGCTATATGGATGAAGATTGTCAAGCGTTCAGCACGTGACTTACATTGTGTATACATCCTACAACGTGGAAAGTATATGCGCGACTCATCTGGCAAACCCATAGTATACGATGGATCAAACATCCCAGATGATGTGATCTGGGGCAAACCAAATAGCGAAGATCACTTCTACACACTATTAGTTGCACGGAAATAGAAAAAGGGGCCTAGGCCCCTTTTTTATTGTACTACCGATACAGGAATTATACCTCTCCAAGGATTCATTCGGTGTAACAGATCTTTGAAGATGTCCAACAATGTTATTTCTTCAGTCTGGACCACACTGCAATCAGATGTGAACTCCGGTACATCCGAAAAAGCAAAGTCATCTTCACAAGGAATCGAGCCTTGGATTACCTTGTCGAACTCCTTACGATAAAATTCCAATTGCTGCTTTGTTAATGGTTGCGATGTAGTAAAGACTACTACAATCTGATTACTCATATCTGGTATTTGTGTCATTTCTTACTCCCTTTATAATGTTGGTAAGACCATCATATATTGAATTAACAAAAAAGTCAACAGGGAATAATTCGTTGACTTTTTCTCTATTTGATGTATAATGATCTATACCAACAGTAGAGGTAGGGCAGAGGTATGCGTTGCTATATTAAAATCTGTACCAAGTAACAGTGTTGACTTTTATTATAGAATGTTATATGATGATGTTACTGACAACCATAAGGGAGAAGTAAAATGGCTTACGTACCTAATGCAACTATCCGTGATTGGATGACTGCTGCAATCGAATGTGGTTCGTCCTACTGGATGAACGATCCTAATGACTGCCGCAAAGTCAAAGTGTTCCGTGATCCTGAATTGAATGTAACTTGCATCACTTGCGAAGTTAATCCAGACGGCAAGGGTTGGAAAGAACATATCATCACACCAATCACCATCCGCAAAGCACTGAAACAATTCAGTACAACTCAAATGCACACAAAATGGACCAACAAAATGTTGAATGATCCTGATATGGACTTTGATGATGAAGATGCAGACTGTGCACTGCAAATAGCCATATTCAATGACATTGTATACGGCTAATTCAGAAATAAGTCAACGGGGCCTAGGCCCCGTTTCTTTTTGCACCCCCACCGGAAATTGAGAACGAGTCTTCATTATAACATATTTTTTAGAAAAAGTCAACTGCCTAATAAATTTTGAACCTGTTGACTTATTATGAAATATGTGTATACTGTCCTCATCGGTTGGGAAAACACAAATCGATAAAGAACCAAAGTAAGTAACAAAAAACAGCTGTTGACTTATTTTGAATTTGTTGTATAATGACTACATCGACTGAAGCAATAGTGCTAAAGCGATATTCTAAAAGAAAGCGAGAAACATCATGACTAAGCCAGCAAACAAACCAGCACGTACACGTTCAGCTAAACCAGCAGCAGAAGTTGTTGAAGTAACATCAACACAAGCTACTGCCGAAACAACCGAAAATGCAACTGTTATCGTTACAGCTGCAGCTGAAGGTAAAATGTCAAAAGCAGCTGTGATCTTCGCAGAATGCATGGCACAATCGCCAGTACCTGCACGTAAAGACATCTTGGCTCGTTTCCAAGCAGAAGCAGGTTGCACCAAAGCTGGTTCTGCAACTTACTTGCAGATCTTGAAAGGTCGTGCTGGTTTGGTTCAACATAAAGCCAAAGCTGCTACAGCCTAATTGACATATTGTCAACCAAAAAAGGACCGAAAGGTCCTTTTTCTTTATCTATACCCTGTTGACTTTTTTGAAAATATATGCTACAATGAAGACTCGTTTTAATTTTTTTGGCTCGGTAATATTGTGACGCATACCTCCTCCCTACCTCTACTGTTGGTATAGATCATTATACACAATTTTTAGAAAAAGTCAACGCCAAATAAGATAGCTGTAATTGATTATGCAGCTAAGTAGTTATTGATCCATGCGTCCAGGGGATCTTCTTGTTCGTATCCGAAATCTATTTTGAACGGAGCGGATGGCTTAATTGGTGTTTTAACGACTGGGGGATCGTTGTCTAAGCACTTGATGATAACGGTAAAGCCCTGGTCATCCAAGCGCCAGGTATTGAGCATGTCAGGGGTTTGATATAAGAGACGCGCTTGAGACGATCCTGCTTGATTCTCACGCATGACATTGTTCCAGAAGTCAGTACAAGCACCCTCAAACGTATGAGCCGTCAAGATTGCACGCTTCTCCAAAACATTCTGGTAGTAACTAAAGCACTCGTACCGTTTCATCATCTTCTCCCACTGTTGACATTTGATAAAGATCAGTATATAACAATTCTTCCAAAATGTCAACATCATTTCCATTTGAATGTCAACAGAGGATATTGATACAACCCTGTTGACTTTTTGAATAATTGTTGTATAATGAATTCATTGACTAAAGGGAGCAACCAAATGGAATACTTAATCGAAATTCGCATCAACAATGAAGTAACTCACGTTGTTAATGTTGAAAAAGACAAGCGTATTAACAAAATGGTAGCATCTGCTACTAACTACATGTACTGCTCAAAATTTCGCGTTAAAGAACGTGCTTTGAAAGTAGCACAAAACATTCCAAATGCAGTTGTAGTTCCGAGCTTTGGTGGTTTTGTAACAAGCACAAAAACATCTGTAGCACCAATTGCATCAAAAGTCAACAAAGCAACACCGTACAGAAGTATTTGAGAAAAAGTCAACAGTTCTTTTGGGCTGTTGACTTTTTTCTTTGTTTGTGATATGATACTCATACTGACAACCAAAAGGGAGAAGTAAAATGACACACGAAACAAATATCGCAGCATTATTCACCTTTCATCAACCGCTACATGGTCCAATCGTGTTGACCAGCAATCGCACTGATGAAGATGTACCAACGCCAAATGGCCAGCTTGTTTCTGCTACTGTTGCAGTTAAAGTTGAACATTTGTGGAACGATGAGACCTGGTATCGTTTCAAGCATGGGGTCTTCATTGACGGGGAATGGATGGAATTATCATCCAACAAAGATCGTGAAAACTATGTCATCTATCTGTCTCAGAATGAGGATGATGATAAAATTGACGGTCTAATGGAACAGTATGACAAAGACCACATCAACTATCAAACACACCACCCAATGTTTGATATCAACATGATGAAACGTTGGAAAGAACATGCTGTTGACATTGAAACAAAATTCAAAGCTGTATTGTCACTTGGAATTATAGCATTTCCTCCAACATTCTAACGCCAGTCAAAACCAACCAAAAGTCAACAGTTTATCCAGCTGTTGACTTTTTTCTTTATTTGTGATATGATACTCATACTGACAACCAAAAAGGGAGAAGTAAAGTGATACAAGAATCTATTAACAGTTTGTTTGAAATGGTGCATGACAAACGAGGTGGGATTACATTACTCGGTAACAAAGTTGAACGTATTCAAACTGTCGTGTCACCAGATCAACCAGAAAGTATTGAGGCACGAGTTGCTGTTAAAGTTGAGTCCTTCTGGGATGGTGAACCCTGGTATCGTTGCAAACCAGGTGTATTCATTGATGGCGATTGGTATCCTATCGTTTGTAATAAGGATCGGCAAGAGTTCTTGAAGGCTCTGTCATTGCGTGATGACTTCAATGACATCGATAATTGCATTCGGATTTATGATGGATTCAACCTCAACTGCGAAGCACCACATGCATTGTACTCCATGGACCAAATGACTTCCTGGTTAACCCAGGCACGTGAGTTTGAAACTAAATTCAAGGAGAGCATTGCTCTCGGAACAGTCTGATTCCCACAAACGCACCAATTCCGAATCTAATTCTTCACACCCCCAAAGTCAACAGTTCATCCAGCTGTTGACTTTTTTCTTTGTTAAGGTATGATGTTGTTTATTAATTATAATAGATGACTCGTATGATCAAATTACAGCACGTCAGTACAGATCCAAGTATCCTGATCAAGGAAATGACGAGTGTCATTTTCCCACATCCAGACTTCATTCTCGACCGGTTCAATGGCTCAGGACAGATTGCATTAAAGTATAGTCCAGAAGTCATGCAACATCATCCACATGTCAATCTATGGGAATGTGGTATTGGAACTCTTTCCGATTGGGACAATTGTATTCCAGTAACTACGGAGATGTTTGATACGATCCATCCAGCTCTAAAGGGATCCTACTTCGAAGAAGTGATCCAGCTGGTAACAGACCATGCAAGGAAGTATGGTGATGGAATTGGCAGAGTTCGTCTTATGCGTTTGAAACCAAGAACCTGCTATACATTGCATATGGACCCAGAAGAGTTTAGATATCATATCCCTCTAATAACAAATGATCAATCGTTCTTTGTTGTTGGGGACTGCATAGATCGAATGAAGTATGTGGGACAGCTGTATACCCTTCGAACAAAGGAAATGCATACAGCTGTTAATGCTAGCTACATCAATAGAGATCACTTAGTATTCGATACGTACCCTCTGCAATCTTAAAATATCGTTGACATTTCTAAATATTCCCTTATAATGAATAAGCTAGCCATTCATAAGGGAGATCTATAATGAATACTGTCATACCAACTGTTGTCGATTCACCTTGCAGATTTCGTATTGAAACACCGAATAGTCTGCACGATGGGATCAAGCTTCGCAGTACCTCTATCCAAACAGACCTGGGCCCAGGTAACTTCCCTATCACATATTGCTTTGTAGAAGTTGAAGTCTTCCACTATTGGGATGGAGAATCATGGTGGCATTATAAGCCTGGGGTAGTGATTGACGGGCACTTGCATCATTTAGTATCTAGCAGCCAATATAGCCAGGATGTATCTGAATTGGCACAATTGATTGCAGATGATAGCAAATTCAATGAAGCTCTCAAACGATATGGTGCTAAACATATTAATTGTGAATCAACCCATACTCTATACGAGTTGGATACGATCAACAAGTGGATGCAGGAAGCAAAAGAAATCGAAACTGCGTTCCAATCTATCGTAGATCAAGGTATAATCGGATTCTACGTAACCTCCCGCAATAGCTCCCATGACAACTAATAAACCCAATGACGACGCATCTGATAGTGCTACAACTGCCCTATCAGAACGTGAACTAAGAATGAATGCAGCCGCTAAGTACTTAGAGACTACTCGGCCAGCTGTTGAAGCTGCAATCAAGAAGATTGGATCTTCTGTAGATCCCATTGATGGTGTACTAGCAGGACCCGTTGAGAAAAATCGTTGACATTTCTCAATTTTTGCAATATAATGAATATACTAACTAAAAGAAAGCGAGAAAATCATGCGTGTTACTGTTATTGCTGTTCCTCATAATCCTAGTTCGGCTATTAAGAACGACAAGACTGGGATCTCTGTTATGACGTTACCTCCTGAGATGGCAAACACTATCAATGTGGATGTTGATGGGTTGAATATCCCTACGGCGCGTCATGCTTTGTTACGAGTCTTGCAAGAGTATGGAAGTATTTTCAATGAGCACATTGATGAGTTGATTGTTCCATTTTGGGATTACAATCGTCTCGATCTTGAACATGTGGAAGCCTTCTATTCGTCCCACATAACCGTATTGTCAAGCAATCCCGATATGTACACAGCAGCTGACAATACCTTCACTTACCTCATTATGCGAGCAATCTAACATGGTCTTCTTTAAAATGTACGGGACCTTACATAAGGTCAGTGAGCATACGATTCATCTCAAGTATGATGATCCAAAGTTCCAACGTTTCATTGCACGTTGTGTCAATGGCGAATACTTGCCTTAATCATACAACTCTTTCCCGCAGGGGCTCTACTCCTCGAGCCCCCCTTTGTCAACGATCTGAGCTACCTGCTCCATCGTTGACTTTTTTTATCTTCTTCATTATACTGTATTAAGGGATTTAAACATGAATGTCTACATGTCAAAGGATGGTCGTTGTATTTCTTATAGCGGAACACATTTGGATCAACACAAGGATGTTGTCCCCTTCTTGCATGAAGCAATTGCTAAGGTGGATCTTTCTAAGCACAATTCACGTACGCAAGGCAATACAATTTGCTTAGCTGTAGACATGGAGCGTATTGTTGGGAAGTCCACTTGCGTTGAGACAACATACAAAGACGAGATCGTCTACGCTACCAGACAAGGTCGCAAAACGATTACTCGATTTGTGAAGAATCGTGAAGCTATCGATTGCTCCTTCATTACTGTTGTCATTGCAATGAGACCACGCGTAGAATCGTTTAAATTGGTGTCAGCATGGATTGGGCATCCCGCTCCAAAGGAACCGTCAGATCCATCTATAACAAGTGTTAAAGAGCTGGTGGAAAGTGAAAAGTTCTGGAACCATCATGCTTTGATTTATGGCTCGCAAGAATTGGCTAAGGGTACCAAATAACATTAAGGGAACTATTATGGAGTGTATGTTTTGCGAAGGGCATAATGATATGTCGCGATCCCAGGAAGAGGAATTGCGAATTATGGTTCGTGCCCATATTAAAGATTATGGTCTTAGCATTATTGGTGTCCATAATGACAATGGGCCCCACTTCACATATAGCATTGGCTTGCGTGAAAGTCTTGGGTACGAATTGATTGTCAGTGGATTATCGCCTCGGTATGCCCACACAATCTTCACTGCTATCTATAAGTCCTTTATTGATGGCAATACGTTGGATTTTAATGTACCAGATGACCGATTGAGTAACCTGCCTGTCTCATTTGAAATTTGCAAACCTGCTTTGGCAAGGGAATATGCAACGCAAGCATTTGTATACTATGAACGTGATGTGCAGGTAGTTCAAATGGTTTTATCAGATCGTAGTGGGATATTACCTCATCAAGAGGGATATGACCACGAGTACATGGGCAAGCGACAACACTTATTTTATGATGGGGCATTCATTTAAATGGACAACAAATTAATTCTTCACGGGACCATTCTCGTGGTGGTTGGGGTGATTATGTTTTGTGGTATTCACTTCAATCTGGCACATACGTTATGGTGGCGCGTTGTCACATTCCTCATCTTTGTTGCAAGTATTGTATATTTTCTAAGAGAACCAAAATGAACGAGAAACAAATGCTAATAGCAGTTGCCTGTGAAATGGTAGACGCTAAGTATAGTCAGGATTGTAAGGATGCAACGATTGCTAGTTGGATCAATGACGTCAAACATCGTGCGGCTACGATAACTCGGAATCACCGTGTATGGACGGGGCCAAATCTTCCTTACCACGTTTTAACTGCTGCATTCATTGCTATTGAAGCTGATTATGGTTCTGTAGTTGGTCGTATGGAGAAGTTATTAAAAGGTACAACAGTTGTACTAGATCCAAACAACCTGGAAGAAAGTTGCAATCAGTACTGGAAGACTAGGTTTAGTTCTGTCTTTTACAAGGACCATCTTTACCATACTGAAGCAAGAGCATATGTTATGGCAATAATGTGCCACGCAATACAAATGGTACAAGAACGTTATGTGCGTGATAATACAATGCTTGGATGGGGCTAATTATATGGGTATAGAACTGCACCCTTTAATTTTTAACCCTTTCTCATTAACCGGGTTCGATCAGATATGGGGTGATCGATCTGATTATGTGGAGGAGGATTGTCTCTATACTCTGCAACATCCTGACGACGATAACAACAAGAAATACTTCATTGTGGATGCACGTCAGTATCCTATTGGGTTGACTGGGTATTATGTGATTGACGGCAGAGTCATCCTGGCCTGGCACGGAATCATTCCTCAGTATAGAAGTAATGGAGCATCTACGATTGCACTACAATTGTTAGCTGCAAAGATTCGTTCAAGCTATCCCAACGCAACAGAACTGATTGAATTAGTACCAGAAGATCGTGAAGATGAAGTTGGTCCATATTTTATGAAGTTGGGATTTGTACCTACAGGGATCATTTTTGACCATCCTGATTTTGTAGATACTGTTGTCTGGAAAGAATACCACATCAACCTTGATAAATTAATAAACCATGAATACCTTGAATATATCGATTGATACAAAAGATCCTGAAATTAATCAAAAGCGTGAGCAAACTAGAATAGCTAAGCAGAAGGCTATTGATTGGGTAGCAAAGATGCAAGCTACCCATCATAAACATCCAATGAATGCAAGACAACTAGTAATTGGATGGGGAGAAGGGGAAGCTCAGCAACTTGGGATCTTTGAACTTGAACCGTCGTTTTTATCCTACGGTGCCGTCGATATCAAATGGTTCCAAGGGTTCCCAATGCGCCAAGGCGTTGGCACTAAGTTGATGAAGGAATTGCAGCGTCAAGCTAGGGAAGATGGGATCCGTTTTACTTTACATGCCTGGGACAAAGGGGTAATTGGACCAAGCAAGCTAGTCCAATTTTATAAGAAGTTGGGATTTAAACCAATTGCACCTGGATCGCGCAACATGCACTGGGATCCTTCTTGGGATTAATCTTCTTTATACTCTTTTGTCTCACCTTCCTTGTGTCTTGGCAACTCTGACAAGTCACTTGTGAATTTATTAGCCTGTTTGAAAAGCTTTTCATTTGCTAGCTTCGACTTACGGAGTTTCGTCCCTGTGTCATCTGTAACAGGGACTGCTTCTTTTTGTGGAGCCATAATATCTGCAATCTTCATCTCAATTCCTTCCATGTAATTATACTATTTACTTGCCTTAACGTCAATTGGAATTTGTATATCCCTTATTGACTTTCTTGTTATTTGTGATATACTCATCATTCACAAATTAACGATAGGAATTTAGTAAATGGCTACTAGTACCAAAAATCAAAGCACTGCAGATGGCAATATTGATACAAGTGAGCTTACTATGCTTATCGAGTATATCAAGGCAATGTTGTCATTTCACTTGGCTAAGGAATGTCAAGAATCTGACACGTCTACTGATGAACGGCATTGGCAATACCAATTAGAACAACGTTATCGTTGGTTCACAGTAGTAATGGCTTCTACAATCCTGTACGGATATTCTGGTAATGGTCATTTTGACAAGTGCATCAAACATTTGTATGTGCATGATCTTGGTGATAATGATACCAACTCTATTCAGAGCTTGAAAGCCTGTGATGAGCATTGGGCAATTGTATGTAATGCTACTAAGGAAGCAGATGATGCAAATGGCAACAATCATGCTATAACCGAAGTGTTGCAAGATATTGAGACTGCCGCTGCTATATTCCAGCATGGTATCAACTTTACGCAAGGTCATTACGATCAATTGTTTTGTACTTCGAAGAGACATCGATGCTACTAAAGTAAAGGATCTGTGATGACGTACGTAGAAATACTGAAAGCTGCAAAACATCTCATTGCCAGTGATAACTATACTCCACCTGTTGGGAATTATAGTAAGAATCGCTACATATGTTTTGCCATTGATGAAGTAACAAAAACGAAAGGTCGTCGTAAAGGCAAACGACTTAAAGATTGGATTGATACAATGCTTAGTAGCCATGGTTCTTTATATTGGTGGTTAGTAGATACCGTAGGACCACATGTAACTCCCGAATTGGCAAACGAGCATCGATTGCTATGGTTAGATAAACTAATCAAGGAATACGAAAAATGACCCATGTGGAAATTCTGAAGGCTGCTAGAGAAATTATTCAAGCTAGCATGAAGGGACCTGGCAAATTCCATCATCAGTTCATTTGCTTAGCTATCGAAGATGTAACTAGGCATACTGATTATGATAAGGGCCAACAACTAACCAAATGGATCCATGAAATGATTCATCCCCAACATACTCTGTACCAATGGTTATTGCACAGGATGGATCTTGGTGAGTTTGATGTTGCGTTGGTAAATGCTCATCGTCTATTATGGTTGGATAAACTAATCCAGGAATACGAACAATGACCCACGTAGAAATCTTAAAGGCTGCTAGACGACTTATAAAAGCTAGCATGAAGGGAACTGGCAAATTCCATCCCCATTTCATTTGCTTAGCTATCCGATATGTAACTATGCATACCGATGCAATTAAAGGCCTACAACTAATCGAATGGATTGGTGAAATGATTCATCCATATCATACATTAGATGATTGGTTGATGTACAATGTACATGATGCAGATGAGTTTGATACTGAGTTGGTAAATGCTCACCGTCTATTGTGGCTAGATAGATTGATCAAGGAATATGAACAATGACCCATGTGGAAATTCTGAAGGCTGCTAGGCGAGTTATAAAAGCTAGCATGAAGGAAGATGGTAAATTCCTTCACCTCTTCATTTGCTTAGCTATCGACGGGGTAACTGGGCATGCCGATTATGATAAGGGCCAACAACTAATCAGATGGATTGGTGAAATGATTCATCCCCACAATTATCTGCACAACTGGTTATCGTACCAGATGGATATTGACGTTTTTGATGCTCCATTGCTAAATGCCTATCGATTGCTATGGTTAGATAAACTAATTCAGGAATACGAACAATGACCCATGTGGAAATACTGAAAGCTGCTAGACGACTTATAAAAGCTAGCATGAAGGGAACTGGCAAATTTCATCGTCAGTTTATTTGCTGTGCTATCGAAGATGTAACTAGGCATACTGATTATGATAAGGGCCAACAATTAACTGATTGGATTGGTGAAATGATTCATCCCCACTATACTCTGGGCCAATGGTTATTGCACAGGATGGATCTCGATATTGATATTGATCTTGATATTGCGTTGGTGAATAAACACCGTCTATTGTGGTTAGATAAGCTAATCAAGGAATACGAACAATGAGTCGATACGATAATCTCGATGTCGTTCGTTGCCTTGATACGAATCGTATTGGGACTGTACATGATGTTCGTGGTGCTTGCGAAATCTATGTGGTATTTGACGGGGAATTGGAAGGTCATTGGTACTTCGAACACAATTTCCAGGCTCATGCTTGGGGTCCTAACCATGCTAAGCGGGAAAATGAAATCTTGTGGGAGATATTTGTAAGGTCTCCTGAAGAAGCATTGGATACTTTATTCAAACGATCGCAAAGGCATATGCCTTGGGTACCTGAAAGAGCCTTTTTGCACACCTGCATGATGGGCAACCATGGACTTCATCGATATGGCTCATCCAAATACGTAACAAAGGCTGAACTCGTTGGCCGCAAGTATCAGATTGAATATTGGGACGATAGTATTACTCTATTCTTTACGGATGTGGTACACGATCCAAAAACATATAAAGATGTTCCTATTGACGTAACTGAATCTAAGTTGGATAATCCAACATTGGAGTATGAAAAT
>Ga0075019_10001202_pt1 | contig 14727 bp, 6 predicted proteins | sample ColStrG_CSR_2013_FD_71473 | JGI IMG/M metagenome (GOLD analysis project Ga0075019, IMG submission 71473) | Freshwater sediment microbial communities in response to fracking from Pennsylvania, USA - Cold Stream Run_MetaG_CSR_2013 | ecosystem: Environmental > Aquatic > Freshwater > Creek >...
AAAATATTCTTTTCATAATATAAATTCTTTAAGTACACAATTCCAACAAATACATGGTTCTCGCTTTGATCACAACACTTTTCATCTTTTTCTTTAGGACTCCTTTCCACTTGACCCGAACAAAACCTAACATGTTGATAAGTAGAAATGTTTGATAGAATGAATTTGACACTTTTGGAAAATCAAAATGAAAAAAAAAGCCAACTGTTTACTCTGCTCAATATTCAAAATGCTGCACAGCGGTATCTTTCTATTTTGAAAGGCCTTTATTAAACAGAAAATACCCCTTTCTATATCAAATCAAATTCCGAATTAACCAGTTGATACCCATGTACACACTTTTGGCACTTTTAGACACATCCCGATTCAGGCGTTTACTTATTATTGCAAATGCTAAACAAAAGCGAAAAAAATGACCGATGAGAATAGTTCATCCCTAAATACGGGGGAATGGATACGTCGCCGTACTGCATTCAGGTTATGTATAGAATCGTTTGCTTAATACTTTCTTCACGCATCTGATTTTTTACAATATTGCTCAACGTAAATTGACAGGAAAACAAAACACATAACAAATGAGAATGAAATTTTATCTTCTTCTTACTATATTCTTGATAATTGCTGCTGCCTCATTTGCCAAAATTTTCCATGTTGCTGTTAATGGCAGCGATAATAATACCGGCTCCGCTACGAGACCATTCAGAACGATAAATCATGCAGCGCAACTTGCGCGGCCTGGCGATGTAATAATAGTTCATGCCGGAACTTATAGAGAGTGGATTAATCCAAAACATGGTGGCTTCAACAACAGAACCAGGATCATTTATCGTGCTGCGCACAATGAAAAAGTAAAAATTAAAGGTTCAGAAATTATTTCAGGATGGCGCCGAGAAAAAAGTGGAGTATGGAAGGTTATAATCCCAAATACATTTTTTGGAAATTACAATGCTTGTTCAGACTTAGTTCAAGGCGACTGGTGCAACAACTTTGGCAAAAGCCATACAGCAGATATCTTTCTTAATGGGCAATCATTATACGAAACCGACAAGCTGGAAAATGTTAGTAATCTGCTCCCCTATACTAAAGCGAAAGACAAAGAAGATTCTACCTACAAATGGTATTGTGAGGTAGATAGTATGAATACAACCATCTGGGCAAATTTTAAAAACTATAATCCCAATAAAGAAGTTGTAGAACTAAGTACAAGAAAAACATGCTTTTATCCTGACAAGCCCAACATAAATTTTATAACCATCAGCGGTTTTGACATAAGTCAGGCGGCTACACAATGGGCTGCTCCGACGGCCGAACAAATAGGAATGATTTCCACCCATTGGAATAAGGGATGGATTATTGAGAATAATATCATACACGATTCGAAATGTTCAGGAATTACATTAGGGAAAGAACGTGGCACGGGCCACAATGTATGGTTAAACGATACAAGTTACGACGGTTCGATCCATTATATTGAAGTAGTATTTAAAACATTAAGAAATGGATGGAACAAAAAAAACATTGGTTCGCATATGATTAGGAACAATGAAATTTTTAACTGCGAGCAAACGGGCATATGCGGAAGTATGGGAGCTGCATTTAGTATAATAAAGCACAACCACATTTTTAATATTCATCAAAAAAATCAATTTGCCGGCGCTGAGATTGCCGGTATAAAATTCCATGCCGCAATTGATACTAAGGTAGAAAATAATCGTATCCATGATGTTGCAGGTTATGGCTGCTGGTTCGATTGGATGGCTCAAGGAACCCGCATTTCAAAAAATCTAATGTATAGAAATGATAGGCAGGATCTATTTTTTGAGGTGAATCACGGGCCTTTCCTTGTCGATAATAATATTTTATTATCTAACAAGGGAATTGTTACTCAGTCTGAAGGCGGAGCGTTTGTACATAATTTATTTGCAGGCCAAATTACAATTTGGGCTGATCCGTACCGATTTACACCTTATCATGTTCCTCATACCACCGACGTAGCCGGTCTGGCAATAGTTTTGGCAGGGGATGACCGATATTACAATAACATCTTTATTGGTAGCGGTAAAACAGTAAATAGTGAGGATTCTGCAAAATATGGTTTATCGGCATTTGGCAGAGCCATTGGTTTACCAGCTTGGGAAGGCACGAGACCAAATACAATGAAAAAGTTACCCGTGTGGATAAATAACAATATTTATTATCGAGGCGCCATACCTTACGATAAAGAGGCCAATTTTTTCAAAAACGCAAATTTCGATCCAGGAACAAAGATTATTGAAGAAAAAAACAGTGTATACCTTGATTTTTCAGTAGACGACTCCTTGATTAATCAAAAAACACAATTTATTACGACTTCATTATTGGGAAAAGTGAAGATGGCAAAACAGGCATTTGAAAACACTGATGGAACTTCGCTGACAATAGACACTGATTTTCTTAACAACAAAAGGTCGTCAGAAAATCCGTCTGCTGGGCCATTTGAAAACCCCGCGAGCCATATGGCGAGAATAAAAGTTTGGTAAAGATTAATTCAATTAGACCATTTGCCAAATTTTAATACATTGTTTATTTCTCCTTTGTCCCGTTTCTCCTTGACCCAAACAAAACTTAATGTGCTAACGCTCGGTGGAACTGATGTTACAGTTATTTCAAAGCTCAAAATGAAAGAAAAATGCGATCAGTTTACTCAAAGCAAGGTTCAAAATGCTATAAAGCGGTATTTTTTAATTTTATGAGGCCTTTTATAAACAGAAAATAGCCCCTCTTTCGCCGCAAATCAAATTCCAAATTCGCCAGCCGACACTATGGTATATACTTTTGACGCTTTTATACACAGCCGAGCTAATGCGTTTACTTATTATTGCAGTCAGTTAATCAAAAGCTTAGTGCCGATTTGACTAAACCCGATTCATTTGGAAGTATATTAAAATGTTATGAAAAAAACGATTGCGCTTGACATGGATGGTGTAATTGCCGATGTGGAATCTCATTATTTAACCTGGTATGAAAATGAGTTCGGCATAAAACTGACCAAAAAAGATTTGTTGGGCAAATCACATGACGATGCCTTCCCACAGTTCGGTATAATTCGAAAATTCGCGAGCACCCCGGATTTTTTCCTGACTATACCGGTCATGGATGGCGCAGTGGAGGCGCTCAGGGAACTAATGACGACCTTCGATATTTATATCGTTTCTGCTGCTATGGAATACCCGCAAAGCCTTCCCGAAAAACTAACGTGGTTAAATAAACATTTCCCTTTTATAGGCTGGAGGAATATCATATTTTGTGGTAATAAAAACATTATTGCTACCGATTATATGATTGATGACCAAATTTTGAATTTGGATAATTTCAGCGGTACAAGTATACTTTTTGACGCGTTTCATAATGTTGATCACAAGGATTACGCTAGAGTTTTCAATTGGAAAGAAGCTTTACAGGTATTGAAGGCAACGCTGAACAATGATTCCATTTAATTTATGGTAGATACTCGATTCCTATGTTGTAACTGCAATGCTCTTCCAAGTAAAAACGGTCCTTGTCTGGCGACGTTTAAGTTCTGTTTAAAGATTTTTTAACAATAACAGTATCGGCTTAAAGATAACTGTAGTGCCATACTTTTATGAAGTAGGCACAACAGTTAACAATAAATGCTAAGGTTTATTGTTTTAGCCAAGGATATGAGAAATTACCATAGCTATATCAATAGTTAAAAGCCCACTAAATCATATAGTTACAAAATTTTTGATATCAGGCTTTTACCAAAGCGATAGCTCAGCGTCAGCTCTTGTGTAGTATTGTTTATCCCGCCGAGTGCGTAATTACCTACACTAAATTGATAACTGTAGCCAAACCGTAGATTCTTGTTCAAATTAACAGAAAGAATGCCGGCCAAAGCACTGTCACTCCGGTAACTAAAACCGATCCCCACTACTTCTTTCATATATAAAATCGCAGAAAAATTATATTCTAAAGGCAGTGCATTGCCCTGATAAGACAATAAAGCGGAAGGCTTCACCTTAAAATCGCTACCCAAATCCTGCACGTAAGCCCCTGTTAAATAATAAGCTGTGGGAAGCCCTGAAACCGCGCTGTTATTTAACGATAAACGGGGTACCGATACACCGACATAATAATTGCTGCCAAACAACATTACACCAAAACCCAGATTAGGTATGGTTTCGTTGATATCACTATTTTGAAAAGAAGGATCGGTTGGATCGAGGCTTGAATAGGTTAATTTATGATTCCTGAAACCTGCATTAATTGAGGCTGATAAAAAGCTGGTACCCGAAAGCTGTATTTTTTTTGCAAAAAAAGCATTGATTTCAGTGAGACTTTCAGATCCGATTTTATCTTGCAAAGCCACCAAGCCGACATCGCTGCCAATGTCGGCTATCGGGAGATATCCATTCAAAAGAAAAGTTGACGGAGCTCCGTTAATACCAATCCATTGCTTACGGCCAACTACATCAACGCTGCCTGCATTATCCATCGTTGAATAAGCGTTATTGATGGGCGTTACATTATTCATGTATTGTGTAAAAGTAAAAGGCTCTTGCGCCAGCGCTTTATTGTTCCATATTCCGGTAATTAAACCTACCAGTAATATCATGTAGAAATATTTTTTCATTTTATTTTTTGATTGTTGCATCATGTTTCAGATACCCCCGGGAAAAAGATTCCCGGGGGTGCTTTTTGATTGTGATAGATTAATACTTTAATACAAAATAGCCTGTCAGCTTGGTATGGCTTAAACCATCCGGGTAATCAATCAGGTAGAAGTAAGTTCCGCCCGGCAGATTTTTACCGTTATGGTTTGACTTACCTATGAACACTACATCCCTATTATTATAATTATCAGCTTCGAATACCTTGGCTCCATTCCGATCAACTATCACAACATGGTTATTAGCATGATCTTGCAGACCTTCAAGCAATAAAAAGTCGTTTATTCCGTCTCCGTTTGGTGATAGCGCCTGATGAACAATTACGGGAGCATATGACGGATCGACCACTTGTACAAAAAGCGTTACCGGCGTAGCTGCGGTATAATTGCTGTTTCCCGGCTGCGAGAAAGTAACCGAAGTAAAGCCTACGTGCACCGGCAATAAGCCCTGACCCACGACTTTCACAATTGTGGAATCAGCTGAAACAATGGTTAAAAGTAAGCCAGTAGGAATAGAAGCAGTTGAGCAGGAAAGTATATTGGTTTGATAAACACCAGTACCTTTTACCAATACAGGAACTGCAGCCGGGGATGTAGATTGGGTCGCCGGATAATACAAGGCAATTTGTTGGGCCCCGGTAACGACGGTTAGCGGTTGAGTAATACTGGAAGGGCCAGCGTTAAAATAGTTGCCGGATGGTAAAAGCGTAGCGGTAATATTAACGGTACCCGGCCCTACAAGGTGTACCAGGCCATTGACTATTGTAGCCACAGCACTATTACTGCTGGTATAAGAAACTGGATCACCGGTACTGGTAGCCGGACTAAAATCGGCAACACCGATTTGCAGCGGAGCGCTGAACGGCAAAAAGTTGAAAGTTTCTGTGGTTTGCGCCACGGTCAATACCATCGTTGCACTCGGTGGCGCGGTAAACGCTGAATTTAACGGCACTGGCTGAGAGGCGGTGATAATGGATACACCGGCACTCACAGGGTGCACGATACCTGAAACGATAGTAGCAACAGCAGGGTTACTGCTGGCGTAAACCACCGGATAAGTTGTTGTTGGTATGGTACTTGTCGCGGCCGGATCAACGTTGGCGCTTGGTAAGGTAATGGTTTTTGTGGCGGCAAGCGTAATAGCTGGTTGCGTTACCGTCAAAACGACCACAGGGCTGGTAATAGCTGGTAAATTCCCTGTTGCCGGTTGTGATGCCGTGATATTGGTCGAACCGATACCAATGAAGTGTACTGCACCATATACAATAGTAGCCACGTTCGGGTTACTGCTGGCAAACGTTACCGTAGCCGAAGACGTCGCCGTAGCGGCGAGCGTAAGATCGGTTGCGTTAAATGGTTTTGATCCAAGAGCCGTGCTTACGGTTAAGGTAGGCAATGTAACCGTGATCGGTTGACTGACGTCGGCGGGAAGCGCAGCTGTTCCGGCTGGTCCGCCACCCTGGGATGCTGTAATAATGGCAACCCCTAAACCTACATAATGAATCGCCGGAGCGGTCGTCGGGTTAGATATTTTCACTATCGTCGTATCGCTGCTGGTATAGGTAATCGGCAGCGGGGTCACGCCATCAGACTGAAACTTGATGCTACTGGTCGCGGCTAGGGCTAAGTCGGTCGAGTTAAATGGCTTTGAACCCAATGAACCAAAGGTAATTGTTGGTGCTGTAACTGTAAACACCTGACTAACATCAGCGGGCAAAGTCGCTGTACCGGCGGCGCCGCCGCCTTGCGAAACAGTAATGATGCTCGAACCAACACCCGATGTATGCAGGTACGGCGTGGTAAAACCACCGTATACAATACTTGCTACCGCAGGATTGCTACTGGTATAAGTAAGTGGTATCGCCGGTACGGTGCTGGTCGCGGCCAAAGCAACATCGGCGGTATTGCCGGGATTGCTTAAAGGTTTTGTACCCAATATCGGGAACGTAATTAGTGGCTGTGTGACCACGATGGTAGATGTAACAGGTACGGGCATAGTATTGCCTGGCGCACTTGGCTGAGTTGCCGTAATGATGGCTGTACCCGGCGCAACCATGTGCAGGGTATACACACCGGCTGACGGATTCAATATCGTCGCTACAGAGGGATTACTACTGGTGTATAGAATAGGATACGTTGTTTTAGATAATGTCGATGTGGCTCCTAAAGTTATATCAGTAGCATTCAAAGGTACAACGCCCAAAGTGTTAAAGGTTATTGCTGCCGGTAATACAGTTAATAATTGTGTTTGATTTAAAGGAGCAATAAAGCCAGGTGCCGCACCTTGCTGCGCGGTAATCACGCAGGCGCCTGTACCCACCAAATGAATATTTCCGTTTACTATAATGGCTACTGTTGGGTCGCTCGTGGTATAAGTGATTGGCGGCAGGGGATTGGTGGCATTGGTGGCGCCGGGCGCAAAATCGGCAGTTCCAAATGGCTTGGCGCCAAGTGCTGCAAAAGTAATAGCCGGTGGCTGTACGGTAACACTGAAACTTGTCGTTGCATCCGCAGGTGCAGGATATGATAGTGCAATAGCAGCTACAGCCTGCGATGCAGTAATTTGTGTAGTGCCCGGGCCGGTGATATGTATGGCTCCGTTAACTATTGTAGCTACTTCCGGATCACTGCTGGTATAAGTAACCGGCACATTGGGCAAGGTTGTTGTCGGCACAGCCGCAAAGTCAGATACGAAGCCCGTTTTGGCTGCAATAGCTGCCAAACTCAGCGTTGGCATGGTAACTGTCAAAACCGATGTAACGGGCAAAGCTGCTGCAACGCCCGAATTTGCCGGTGTAAACGTTGCGGTAATGATGGTCTGATTGTTGCCTGCAGGAACGGCGGGAAGAACGGCCACAAAATGTATTTTATTATTGACAATGCTGGCAACCGCCGGATTGCTGCTGGTATAGGTAATTGTCCCGGCCGCATTTACGGTCGCTCCGGGGTCAATATCAACCGAATTAAACGCTTTCGAACCCAGCGTTGCAAATGTGATGGTAGGTGTGGCAGATACTGTTAATGTCGATGTAACATCAGGAACAACCACATTTCCCTGCGATGCAGTGATGACTGCCGCACCGACTCCGACAAGATGTATTAATCCTGACATTGGATTTATTGTTGCCACCCCGATATTGTTGCTGCTGTAAGTGATGGGAATATTAATAACCGAGCTGCTGGCATTGGCATAAAAATCGCTACTACCTAGGACTTGTGTACCAAATGTGGGTAAAGTAATGGTATTCGCTGCCGCAGCACTGACCGTCATGACAGACGTAGCATCAGCAGGCAGGATACTGGTACCGATAGCACCTCCGCCCTGGGTCGCGGTAATTGTTGTTGTGCCTAACCCTGTAAAGTGAATCAGGTTGTTGACAATCGTAGCGACAGCTGTATTACTACTGGCATAGGTTACAGGGATCGTTGTAACAGGGATAGATGTGGTAACTGTCGGAGCCAAATCGGTAGAGGTAAGGACTTTAGTACCCAATGCGGTCAGGCTCAGCGTTGGTGAGGTAACCGTTAAGGTTTGTACGGCATCTGGCGGTAGAATGGTGGTACCTAAAGCGCCACCACCTTGAGTTGCCGTAATATGCGCTACGCCTTGGCCTGTAATATGTACCTGATTATTTACGATTGTTGCCACCGCCGCATTATCGCTGCTATAGCTGATCGGCACAAGGGTATTACCGGCACTGGTTGCTCCCCCGGCAAAATCCGCGACACCATAGGCAACGGATTTAGTTGCCGTGAAAACAATCGCAGCGGGTGTGCCTGTTACAGACAAAGTGGTATTGGTCGCGGTGATAGTGCCCGTAGTCGTCGGGCTGGTTGGATAGTTTAGAGAAGCGGTGATGGTCGGGTTGGCTGAACTTACACCCACAATGTGTAACCTTAAACCGTTATTCGATGGAATAGCTATCGTAGCATCACTACTTGTATACGTAATGGGTCCTAACCAGGTGCTGCTGGCTGCCGGGTCAAAGTCTGTTGTTGACAAGGTCTTTCCAGCCATATTGGTGGTAAATGTCAATACAGGAGGATTTACTGTTAATGCAACAGTTTTACTGGCCGATGTAAAAACCGGGGTACTATTAGGTCCGAGACCACTTAGTGTTGCGGTAATGTTCGCGGTTCCAGTACCGGTAAAATGTATCCTGTTGTTGACAATTGTAGCCACGTTCGGATTATCGCTTGTATAGGTAATCGGGTAGATTGTTGTAGCATATAAAGTGGCCGTTGCACTTGGGGCAAGATCAGCGGTAGTCATGCCTGCTGTTATGGGATTAAACGTGATGACCGGTGCCGGGCCAGCGTTAACTGTTAATGGCTGAGGGGCTGTTACAATGGCCGGATAGCCTGTACCGGCAGCTTGTGATGCTGTAATATTGGCTGTTCCTGCGCCTATAAGATGTATTTTCCCTGCAATAATTGTGGCCACCAAGGGATTATCGGAGGTCAATATGGTTGGCGTCGATGAATTGCTCACCGTTATACTTGGAGACAAATCGGCCGCTCCGTACGTAATAGCTGAAAAAGCTCCTAAAGTGATTGTGGGATTATTCACCGTCAAAGTTTGCTGTACACTGGTAGCTGCAACATAATTAGCATCGGCTTGCTGCGACGCGGTTATTGTTGTCGCACCTACCCCCGTAAGATGTATTTTACCCGATACTATAATAGCTACGCTAGCATTGCTACTTGTATAGCTTACCGGGTTTGCGGCATTGGTATTTGTACTGCTGGCTGCCGTATAATCTGCGGCGCCAAATACCTGCGTCGCCGATGATGTAAAGCTAATAACCGGCGTGCCGACATTCACAGTTAGCGACTGTACAACGCTGGTGGCAGCGCTATAGGTGGCATTACCGGCCTGTGACGCGGTGATATTGGAACTGCCTACGCCTACAATGTGGATCAGGCCCCCGGACGTAATCGTGGCTACCGCGGTATTGCTACTAGTATAAGTAACTGCTAGCCCTGAACTTGCCATCGCACCCGGGCTAAAATCCGCAGTACCATAGGTCTGCGCTGCGATGGCATTAAAAGTGATAGTTTGGGTACTTAAGACCACCCTGGGGGTAACGTGTGAAATGACATTTGTGGCGGTTGCATAGGCTTGCGAAAGGCACAAAACACACATGAAAATGAATAGGTAACATTTTTTCATCTTTAATTCTTCATTTAGTTTAATTGGTTTATCCTCTAGTTTAAAATACCAAGGCATTACAAAAAGCTGGGCTCACCATTTTCAGCATGGTAAAATGGCAAATCATGCAATAATTGGTCTGGCTGAAAACAAAAAGCCCAATTGGTTTATAATACTTGGCGAAACAAATGTCAAAATACCTTATCTACCAAAATAATACAGGAGTATCAGATAGCTGTACATCGGTATCATAACTGAAATAAATGAACCGTCTCGGTAATTATTAATCATCTTGATCAAATTTTCGGCTATTTGAAAAAATGGAGCGTTTTTCTTAAAAGTGTTAGAAGGGGAAAATCATCGGTACAGCGCAGATCATCGAGAACTCACTAAATATAAAGAGTTATTTTGTAACAATTCGATTATCTGCTTTTTTGATACCATGGTATACTATTCTGAAAAAATTCACCATAGCGATACCGTGGAAGATGAATATCATTGTATAATCAATCGTAGCATCCGACAAGAGTTAAATCATGACAAAAACCACGAGCATATCCATATTCGCATTATTTTTTTTATCCGTTTTAAACGTAAGTGCACAGAAAAACAAAGCCGACAGCCTAAAAGAAAATGATTTTAATACACCGCTTCATCTGATAAAACCATCGTACGGCACTCCCTACGGCGTACCGACTGCTCAACAGGTAAAGACCATCATCGATAGGGTACTTGATTTTTTAGAAGCTACCACACCTGCAGAAGTTATTGACCAACGCAACAATACCCCCATCGCCGACTTTAGTAAGATAGATAAAAATTCAGGTTTAAAAACCGGCACCTTCCGTATTACCAGCTATGAATGGGGGGTAACCTATTCCGGTATGCTGCTTGCCTATCAAAACACGGGAGACGGACGCTACAAAAAATATGTCGCTGACAGGTTGAATTTTCTTAGCAAGGTAGCCCCCTATTTTGGTAAACTGGTTAACGATGATGTAAAAGACCCTCAAATCAGGCAGGTGTTGTACCCGCTGGCCTTAGATGATGCCGGTTCAATTTGTACTTCGATGATTAAAGCACATCTGGCTGGCTTATCCGTAAACGACAAACCGCTGATAGATAATTATATCAATTACATTATCAATAAACAATACCGGCTTTCAGATGGTACCCTGGCGCGTAAAAATCCTCAATTTAACACACTTTGGTTAGATGATATGTATATGGGTATCCCGGCAATCGTCAATATGGGAAGATTGACCGGTGATAACAAATATTACGATGAGGCCATCAGGCAAGTACTGCATTTTACCGACCGTATGTTTGTAAAAGAAAAAGGGCTTTACAGGCATGGTTGGGTAGAAGGGATGTCTGATCATCCGGCATTTCATTGGGGCCGGGCAAATGGATGGGCCTTAATGGCCAATGTCGAAGTATTGGATGCCTTACCTGTCGATTATCCCGGGAGAGAAAAAGTATTGGAAATTCTGAAAGCGCATATCCGCGGGCTGGCCGCTTTACAATCAGGCGAAGGTTTTTGGCACCAGCTCTTGGATAAAAATGATTCTTACCTTGAAACATCCTGTACTGCAATTTATACCTATTGTATCGCGCATGCGGTTAATATGGGATGGATTGATCCGAGGGCCTATGGGCCTGTAGCGGTATTAGGCTGGAATGCCGTGGCCTCGAAGGTTAACCACACCGGTGAAGTTGAAGGTACTTGCGTTGGCACAGGAATGGGTTTTGATCCTGCTTTCTATTATTACCGGCCTGTCCACAAATACGCTGCCCATGGTTATGGTCCGGTTCTTTTGGCCGGAGGCGAAATGATTAGGTTATTAAAAACATTCAAGCCCGGATCCACGGACGGAGCAGTTCAATTTAAAGTGAAAGACAATGAATAAAATATCAAAAATTGTGATTTATAGCAGGCTATGTTGTTTGATATTAACTATGGCATTGTTTTTCTCGGGTACTCAGGCAGCTCAAAAAATACCATTAAATATTTCCGATGGGCAGCTCAAAGACATCAAATACAAAATAAAACATTTCGACTGGGCTAAAAACCATTGGCTGGAAGTAAAACTGCTGGCTGACGAAACCATAAATAACCATGACCCGATTACGCTGCCGCTGCGTGGCGGAAATTGGAGCCACTACTATGTTGACCCTGAAGAAGGAAAGCCATTGGTTCCCGGTAAATATTTAGGTAACTGGCATTGGGAACACCATAATCAGGCCGGAACAAAAACCTATTTCGGGGTGGATAGTATCCTTACAAAAGACTATGACGGGGTGCTGATACTCGAAAAAGTACATGATGTATGGGCCAGTAAACTATGTGCACTTGCACTTGCTTACCGGGTAGATGGAAATAGTGAATATCTGAAAAAAGCTGTGGAAGTTCTTGAAGCTTATGCTAAAATATATACTAAGATCCCTTTTCACAACAAAGCGGGCGGCAATGATTTTGATTACGGAACAGGGGTCGGGCGTATTTCGGCCCAAGCGCTGGACGAATCGGTCTGGCTCACTAAGCTATTACAGGGGCTTGCTTTGATATGGAACGACATACCTGCGATAAAACAACAGGAAATAGCCGACAACTTTTTATTACCTGCCGCAGATATGATACAACATGTCCATAACCTGGGCGTACAAAATATATCCAACTGGTATAATGCGGCCGTTGGCATGACGGGTTATCTTTTAGGCAACGAAAGATTAATTCAATGGGCGTTGCGTGAAAATGGCAGGGGTCTTGCGTACCAATTGCAAAAAGGTTTTACAATAGAGGGAAATTGGTATGAAAATGCGCCGGCTTATCACTTTTATGCCCTTAAACCGATAATTCTATTGGTAGAAACCGCCCGCAACAATGGTGACAACACATTTTTGAGCAGCGTAAAAAAAGCCCTTGATGGACCGCTGCAATTGATGATGCCCGATATGAGCTTACCTCGGTTCAATGATAGCCGGGAAGTGTTTCTTCCTTCATTTGCCGGATATTATGACTATGGCTATACACGTTTTAAAGACCGGGCATATTTGCCTGTACTAAACAGAGCCGTTCAAATATCAGGCAATAAAACAGTCCGCCCAATCCTCGATGAAAACCTGGATGTATTTGATATGGCCTTGCTTTACAAAAACCCCTTGCCAGCAGAAAGTCAATCTGTCTCAATAAAAAGCCTGCACCTGGAAAATACAGGTATCGACATTCTTTACTCAGGTAGCGGAAAAAATGCCATCTGGCTGGCTAGTAAATACGATGTAGATGCCCAGAAAGGATGGCACGTGCACCCTGATGCTTTAAACTTTGTACTGTATGCCAAAGGGGAGCAAATATCGGTCGATCCGGGATGCGCCGAATACGGAGCACCAGTACATCAGGGCTGGTACAGAACTACACTGGCGCATAATGCACTTGTCGTTAACCAAAAAAGCCAGCTATTTAAAAAAGACCGGAGTATCTCGTTTGGCACTTCCAAAGATGTTAGCTATTCGTTTTGTGCTGCCGATAGTGCATATCAGGGCGTAACGCATACCCGTGCATACCTGATAGCCGACTCCACCACAGTATTAATCGCCGACTGGATATGTGCCGATTCTGCATCGACCATTGACATTGCCTATCACCAGCGCGGCACATGGGCGGCGAAAGAGCAGGCCAAACCTTGGAAGATGCCTGATATCTCGGGTTACAAGTATCTTAAAGAGGCAGAAAAAACAGCCCCGAACGCCGAACACTATTTTTCAACCAAAATAAATGGACGGGAAATCAGCATCCTTACACTTTCGTCAAAGCCTGTGTCAATGATCAGTGCCATCGGTAACGGACCCGATTTTGAGCCGACATCATGCCTCATTGCGCGGTTTAAAGGAACGTACCTATTCATGCTATGGGCCATCAGGTTCAACAATAAACCTGGCGATATTCGGTTTGAGCTTCAGAACAAAAGCGAAAAGTCAGCAGTAAATGTCTTTTTGGGAACTAAAAAAATCAGAATCGATCCAAACGGCTACTGTAGTGTAGACTAAACCATTCCAAAGCCATAAACTATGAAAAAACATTTTAGGCTATTCGGTACCTGTTGCATCTTTTTCACCGCGTTCAATGGCATGGCAAAAAAAAGTCAGCCCATTCCTCGCGTTTATACCCGCGATGCCAAAAAATTAGCTGAAATAAGGAAAAGGGCTCTCGCGGGGAACCCGGCTTTGACCGATGCTGGTCATGCCGTAGTCGAAAAAGCTGAACGCTTAGTCAGCGAACCCAATGTTGCTGTTACCCAAAAATCGGCCGACGCTCTCAAATGTGGCATTACGGACATGCATATCTATTCAAGCCTATCGATCTACTATTGGTCTGATTCGACGGATATCAACGCGCCTCGGATAAGACAGGATAGAAAGGCAAACCTTGAATGGGCCGGTAAATTTGATGCCCCACGTATGGGTAGACTTAGCGATAGAGTTACCACGCTAACCATGGCATGGTGGGTTACTGGTCACAGTAAATATGCCCGACTGGCGGCTGAACAATTACGCGTTTGGTTTATTGATAAAGACACTTTCATGGAACCCCAAATGGACAGGGCGCAGTTTATACCCAACGATAAAGCCTATACTGACGGTAAAAACTCTGGTATTATAAAAGCGGAAGGCCTTCCGGGGATATTAAATGCCGTTGGGATGTTCAAACTTTCTTATGAATGGATGACAAAAGATGACCTGGCCCTTAGGCAATGGTTTATCGCTTTTAATAAATGGCTGTTTGAAGGTAAAAACGGACAAACAGAAGCGATACAGCCCAATATTCATGGTATTTCCTACGATATTTTATTAACCAGCGGCAACTTGTTTACCGGCGACACAGCCGCAGTTGTAAAAACGCTTAATG
>Ga0075019_10001205_pt1 | contig 14696 bp, 15 predicted proteins | sample ColStrG_CSR_2013_FD_71473 | JGI IMG/M metagenome (GOLD analysis project Ga0075019, IMG submission 71473) | Freshwater sediment microbial communities in response to fracking from Pennsylvania, USA - Cold Stream Run_MetaG_CSR_2013 | ecosystem: Environmental > Aquatic > Freshwater > Creek >...
GGCCCCGAGCGTGAGGGCGATTTCATTTATCTTCGTCCCCGCGAGTATTTTCGTCATCCCCGCGAAGGCGGGAATCCATGTTTCAGCATGAGCTAAAATATGGGCGGGGTCCCCGCCTTCGCGGGGATGACGGTGAAAGGGGGATTCGCATAAATTCCACAACCGGGCCAATATCCTTAGCGCCGCCGCCGCATCGGCTGACCCGCCACCGATGCCCGAGGCGATAGGCAAGTTCTTGGTCAGATGCAGCCGCGCACCTGCCGTCACCCCGGCTGTCTGAAGCGCCTTCGCCGCACGGATAACGAGGTTGCTGTCGTCATTCTCCAGCCCCTCACCAAACGGCCCGTCTATCGTGAGCGACAGATCATCCGCCGCGTCCGCCGTCAAAACATCGCCATCTTCGCAAAAGGCGAACAGTGTTTCGAGGTCATGATAGCCATCCGCCCGCCGCCGCCGCACATGCAGCGCGAGGTTGAGCTTGGCACAGGCGGTTTCAGAGAGCATATTTTATCATATTACACGCCGCCGGCATACGTCATAATGAATGGGAGGATCGCTAAGATTGAAATTAGCGATAAGCCGCAAAGAGTATAAAAACCTCTGCGGCGGGCGTTGCAAACTAGTGCTCCAGCTACGATGACTATTACAACAATCGAAGGAAATATAATATAAAGGCTTATTTGAGCATAATTAGGATAGCCTAGGGCACCCTGTTTATAGACACCATAAATTACCTCACATCCTAAAATAACCAATCCAGCCCACAACAGACTGGCTATAGACGCCATTATGTTTGAAACCAGCCTTACCATCACATATTCGGGTAATTTGGCCCGCCGCCACCTTCGGGCGTGACCCAATTGATGTTCTGCGTCGGGTCTTTAATGTCGCAGGTTTTGCAATGGACGCAGTTTTGCGCGTTGATCTGAAGGCGCGGCGTGCCCTCGTCACGACCAACTATTTCATACACACCCGCAGGGCAATAGCGCGTCTCGGGCGCGTCGTAGAGCGGCAGGTTGACGGTGATCGGCACCTGCGGGTCTTTAAGCGTCAGGTGGCAAGGCTGATCTTCCTCGTGATTGGTGAACGAGAAAGAGACGGAGGTGAGCCGATCAAAGCTGAGCACGCCATCAGGCTTAGGATAGGTGATAGGCTGCACCAAGTCCTTGCGCCACAGCGACTTGTTGTCGGGGTGATGCTTCATCGTAAAGGGCATTTTCCAGCCGAGATATTCGCACCACATAAATATGCCCGCGAGCAAGGTGCCGAGTACATTGCCGAACTTCTCGACCACAGGGAGCACGTTGCGCACCATGCGGAGTTCTTTGAACACCCAACTGCTATCATATGCGGCCTGATAAGAGGCGAGTTCGTCCCCTGCCCGACCGGCGGCTAGCGCTTCATGCGCGGCTTCCGCCGCCAGCATCGCGGTCTTCATCGCCGTGTGCGATCCCTTGAGGCGCGGCACGTTGAGGAAACCGGCTGCACAACCGATAAGCGCGCCGCCGGGGAAGGCGAGCTTCGGCACGCTCTGCCAGCCGCCATCATTGATCGCGCGCGCACCGTATGACACGCGCTTGCCGCCTTTCAAAATTTCGGCAATTGCTGGGTGCGTCTTCCAGCGCTGGAATTCCTCAAACGGCGAAAGATAGGGGTTGGCGTAATTGAGCCACACCGAAAAACCGAGCGCTACTTGCCCATTCGCCTGATGATACAGGAACGCGCCGCCATTCGCGTCGCTGAGCGGCCAACCCTGCGTGTGGATCACCCTGCCCTGCACGTGATTTTCGGGCTTAATGTCCCACAGCTCTTTGAGGCCAATGCCATATATCTGCGGTTGGCAGTCAGCATCGAGCCCAAGCTTCGCCTTGAGTTGTTTGCTCAAATGCCCGCGCGCGCCCTCCGCAAACAGCGTGTATTTGGCGTGAAGCTCCAATCCGGGTTGGTAATCTGATTTATGCGATCCATCCTTGGCCACGCCCATATCGCCCGTGGCCACGCCCTTCACCGCGCCATTGTCGTGATAAAGAATTTCCGCCGCCGCAAAGCCGGGGAAAATCTCCACGCCCAGCCCCTCGGCCTGATCCGCCAGCCAGCGGCACAAATTACCGAGCGATCCGGTATAGGTGCCGTGATTGTTCATGAACGGCGGCATGAGGAAATGCGGGAAATTGAACTTGCCGGTCTTGCTGAGAACCCAATGCTGATTGTCGCTCACCGGCACTTCCGCCATCGGGCAACCTCGCGTGCACCATTCCGGCAGCAACTCATCCAAAGCCTTGGGATCAACAACCGCGCCCGAGAGGATATGCGCGCCAATCTCAGAGCCCTTTTCGAGCAGGCAAACCGAAGTATCGGCGTTCAATTGTTTCAGGCGAATCGCCGCCGCAAGTCCCGCAGGCCCGCCACCCACAATGACGACATCATATTCCATCGATTCGCGTTCACTCATCGCCTAATTCCCTCAATGACACCGTTGTCTTTCAAATTGTCCCGTTGATCGAACGGTTTAGCCGTTAGCGCGCCCAGCGCGGTTGACCAAGCCCCTTTCATGAGACTTTGAGGAATGATGCAAGGTAGCGTAAACTTATCGGCGTCCAGCGCGGCCAGCGCTCTCGCTTGGTGGGCCGATGCCGGAATTGATACGCTTGTCGATGAAGCCCCGCGCAACTGGCTGGCGGAATTGCCGCAGGTGGTCGCAAGGGCGTCCGCATCTCCGGTCGCGCGCCCGCAACGCGCCGAAGCGGTGGTGCCTGTGCCGCTTCCCGACACGCTTGATGGGTATGTCGCTTGGTTCCACACCGCGTCCGATGTTCCCGGCGCAGCACCAAGCACTTTACGCGTGCTCCCCGCCGGTGATCGCGCTGCGAAGCTCATGGTCATCCTCGATATGCCAGAGGCGGAAGACGCGCAAAATGGGCGCTTATTGTCGGGAGAGAGCGGCGCGTTGTTTGACAAGATGCTCGGCGCTCTCGGCTTTGACCGCACCACCATATGGTTTGCTCCCATGTTGCCGACACGGATTGCGGGCGGCAGCATCCCTCCCGAAGACGCCGCTCGAATCACGCAAATGACGCGGCATCATGTCGCGCTGGTCGCGCCGAAAAAGCTTTGGCTGATGGGGCGTGCGGCAAGCCGTGCAATTCTTGGCATGGATGAAGTCGAAGCCCGTGGCCGTTTACATCTTATTAACCATAGTGGCGTCAAAACAGATGTCATCGCGAGTGTGCATCCACGGGTGCTGCTCCAAACCCCTAAACGCAAGGCCGAAGTTTGGGCCGATATGCAACGACTGATCGAGGAAAAACCGTGCGATTAAAACTTTGGTTGACGTCCGCTGCGCTTCTGATCGCGCCCCTGAGCGCCTCACCCGTGACCGCAGGCAACGTCGCGCTCAAGGCTTTGCCGGCCCAACTCGGCCCCAATGCGCGCGCACAATATCGCGCTATTTTCGAGAATATTCACGCGGCGCGCTGGCAAGCAGCGCTGGCCGCACTCGACGTGATGCCCGAGGGGCCGCTGCACAATGTGGCTCGTGCAGAAATTTTTCTCGGCAAGTCATCGCCACGCGCCAGTGCCGATGGCCTTCTCGGCCTACTCAAGACGGCGCCAGAACTGCCCCAAGCTTATGCCTTGGCGCGCCTTGCTACAGCGCGCGGTGCAACCGGTCTGCCGAGCATCCCTGCCGAGCAAGACGTCAACTGGCTGGGATCGGCACCCCGCCGTGGCCACACGCAAGCCGCAGATGATGCCGCACGGTCAGGCGTCGCCGGCCGCATTTTGAGCTATATTAAAACAGATCAACCGGCCGCCGCTGAACTCTTCCTCGACGGCAACAGCGTCAGTCTCAACCTTGATAGCCTGACCGAGATGCGGCAGCGCATCGCTTGGTCATATTTTCTCACCGGCGATGATGCCAATGCCCGCGCCATGGCGGCTAAAGCGCACAGCGGCAGCGGTGAATGGGCCGCGCAGGCCGATTGGGTTTCGGGACTCGCGGCTTGGCGGCAGCGCGATTATCCGGCTGCTGCGACGCAATTCCTGTCGGCCGCGCAACGCGCAAGCAATAAGGAGATGGTCGCTGCGGGCTATTTCTGGGCGGCCCGCGCGGCGATAAACGCAAACGCACCGCATGCCGTGGAAAAATATCTGCGTTTCGCTGCGCAGCATGGCGAAACATTTTATGGCCTGCTTGCGCAAAACGCACTCGGCGTCAAAGCCGCTGCGGTCGATGACCCAACGCTGGCGCGCATCCCAGCCGTTGAATCACTGCCCAATGTCCGTGCGGCGTTGGCGCTGGCTGAAATCGGCGAACACAAATTGGCCGATGCACTGATCCGTCATCAGGCCAAGATTGGCGACGGACATGACCATGCGGCGCTGGCGCTTCTTGCAGGAAAACTTGATCTGCCCGCCACGCAACTCTGGCTCGCACACAACGGCCCGACAGGCGCTGTCGCTTCGGTCGCAGCGCGCTACCCCTCGCCCGATAATTGGCAACCTGCAAGCGGCTGGCGTGTTGATAAATCGCTGATGTTTGCCCATGCGCTGGAGGAATCGCGATTTCTCACCAATGCCGTTAGCCCTGCGGGCGCGCGCGGCTTGATGCAGGTCTTGCCCTCAACCGCCGCGCAAATCGCGCGTAAACGGGGGATGACGCTTGGCTCGCTCGCCAATCCTTCGACCAACATGGAATTCGGACAGATATTTATCGAGCAGTTGCGCGATCGTTCGGAAACCGGCGGCTTGCTCCCCAAAGTTATCGCGGCATATAATGCAGGCACACTCCCGATTGGCGTCTGGAATGTGAAAGCTGGCGATGGCAGCGACCCGCTGCTTTACATCGAATCAATCCCCTATTGGGAAACGCGCGGCTATGTGACAACGGTGCTGCGTAACTATTGGATGTATCAGCGCCAGAGCGGCGAAGCCACGGTGTCGATGTCGGCACTTGCACAAGGCATGTGGCCGCGCTTCCCCGGACTTGCTGGCCCCGCTGCCGTGCGGATCGAGCCGATCAACAGGCTCGCCAGTGCCAAATAGCGGCGGATGGATCGATCAAAATATCGCTTTCGTGCCGTTGCGAATTGCCGTTCTCACCATTTCAGATACGCGCACCGCTGCTGACGACCGCTCAGGCGACACGCTCGTCGCATTGCTTAGCGAGGCGGGACACCTGCTTGCAGAACGGCTGATCGTCAAGGACGAAATCAGCGCCATCGTCGCGATCTTGCGGATATGGATCCTCAACCCGCTGGTTGATGTGGTGATCACCACCGGCGGTACAGGCGTGACCGGACGCGATGTCACGCCAGAAGCGCTGGGCACGATGGGCGGCAAGGATATTCCTGGTTTTGGCGAACTGTTCCGCATGTTGTCATATCAAAGCATCGGCACTTCGACGATTCAGTCGCGCGCCTGTGCCCGCGTGGTTGATGGCACCTTCATCTTTGCGCTTCCCGGTTCAACGGGAGCGGTGAAAGATGGGTGGAATGGCATCTTGGCCCACCAGTTGGACAGCCGCTTTCGTCCGTGCAATTTCGTTCAGCTCATACCGCGCCTCACCGAGACATAGGCAAGGCTGCGCGCTACTCGACACCCCACAGCGCGCTGGTTTCGATATATCCTGCGCGGCCACGGACATCGAGCTTGCACCATCCGTTGCCACAGGAGCTGACGCGGCCAACGACGCCGGCTTCGACGCGCCATGCCACCGGGGCACTCTCGCTTGGCTGCTGGCGCAGCGGACGCGCATCTCCGCCACGCACCACTGCAGTATGCGTTTCAGAGAGCAGGTTGGCCTGAATCCATCCGGTCGCGCCATCGGGATCAACCACTTTGCGCCAGTTGGGGTAACTGTCAATCACTCGAATCGGCAGTTCTGGCCGCCGATATTCCCAGATTGCAGGGAAATTTCGCCCCGGTCCGGTGCGCATCACGGCGGTGCGCGCGGCAATCGATCCCCAATGCGCCGTCTTAGCGCCCGCCGCGCCGCAAGAGTGCGCGCCTAAGCCCGCAGCCACCACAGTCAACAAGAACAATCGCCAGTTCATGATCCCCTCATGCCAATGAAACGCGGCGGCTTCAAGCCGAAGCGCGACTTTGCGCTTTCTTCAATTCACGACTTGTCGCATAGGAGGGTGCGATTAAGCGGCTCAGGAGGCGATTACGGTGCGTAAATGGATCAGCGGAACATTTTTATTTGCGCTCGGATTTGCGGCTCCTACCTTTGCCCAACAACAAGCGGCTCCGATTGTCGGCGTCACTATTGCTGAAGCTGGTGACACCGCTTGGGTTATCGTTGCAGCGGTGTTGACGTTGCTGATGACGCTGCCTGGCCTTGTGTTGTTCTACGCGGGGCAAGTTCGTTCAAAAAATGCTCTTTCCGTTGCGATCAGCGTCTTAGCGATAGCAACCTCCGTGTCGCTGCTCTGGATCGTGTGTGGCTATAGTCTGGTGTTTGACGTGGGCACCGCTGATCTGGCGGCAGGCTCGCCCATTCTCGGTGGGATGGACAATTTCTTCCTCAAAAACCTTGCGGAAATCCGCACCGACACCACGGTTCCTGAAAGCAGTTACGCGCTGTTCCAAATGATGCCTGCGCTGCTCGCCCCAGCACTCATACTCGGCAGCTTTGTTGATCGCGCGCGCTTTGGTTGGATGTTTGCTTTTTCGCTGCTCTGGTCATTGTGCGTCTATATTCCCGCCGCGCACTGGCTGTGGTCGGGCAACGGCTGGCTCGCGGATTTGGGTGCCCATGATTATGCCGGTGGGATTGTGATCGGCACCACGGCGGGCGTTTCAGCGCTCGTCGTCGCGCTGATGATCAAGCCGCGCATCGGCTATCGCACCGCACCAATGCCACCGCATGCGACGGTGTTGGTCATGGCGGGCGCAGCGCTGCTTTGGGCCGGAGCTTTCGGCCTGACCGGCGGCTGGGCGTTTAGCGCGAGCGACGATGCCGCGTCGGCCATTCTCAACACCCATATTGCAGCAAGCGCTGCTGCGCTAACCTATGGGCTGATCGAGCGCTTCCGCGCGGGCAAAGTGACGGGCATAGGATTCGCGACCGGTGCCGTCACTGGGCTGGCGGCGATCATGCCCGCTGCGGGCTACATTGGCCCATTGGGCGCGATCATGCTGGGCGGCATCGCCAGCCTGATGGGCTATTCGGTGCGGGCGCTGGTCGCGAACCGGTTCGCGCTCGACGATTCGTTGAACGTTTTCGCGATATTCGGCGTGGGCGGCCTGGTTGGCGCGCTGCTTTTTCCGATTTTTGTGTTGCCTGCTCTCGGCGGATCGGGGTTTGAGGACGGGGTCACCTTGGTCAACCAGATGCTCGCACAGGCGATTGCGGTCGGCGCGGTGGCGCTCTGGGCTGCGGTGGTGACGCTGATTCTCGGGCTGGGACTCACGTTGATCATCCCGATGCGCGTTACCGAGGGTGAAGAGGCCGAAGGGCTCGACCACGCCAATCATGGTGAAGCAGCGTGGGAGTTTGGGGCTTAGAGCAATTTTAAGTCAGTCGGCATCGACTGAAGACGCGCAAATTGCGACCACAAGGGATGAAGGCGGGTTTGAGTAAACTCAAACTGCACCAGAACGGTTTCCGATCTGATGGGATCGGATCAACCGCTCTAAGTTCCTCGTTTTCCGAAATTTCCGACTGGGATGAATCCGTTCGACCGATATGCGTTTTTGACTTAGGCCTTTTCCGGCGTGACGAAATTGCCCGACAGGCCGTGCCGCAACCCCGGAGGCTATCCCACCCCATTAACTCCCCGAATCGCGCTCTAGCTCCCCTTAGCGAGCGATATAGAGCCATATGGGTTAACGAATCTAGATTGTGATCAGAAAATCCCGAATCGCCTCGCCAAATTCGCGCTTCACCACGCAGCCCATATGCGTGCCGGGAATGATGAAGCGCGTCGCATGCGGGAGCGCGGCGGCGAGTTGATCCGCGCTGCCATTGTCATTGTCCTGATCGCCACAAATCACCGCGCAGGGCGTCGTGATCGCCTGAATATCGGCGAGTGACGTATCGGCAAAGCTGTTGAGCAGCAGCCGCAGCGCTTGCGGGTCGCCCTTGGTGGTTTTGAGGAAGGCCTCGGCCAGCCATTCCTCCGACCCTCGTTCAAAAGACCCGAGATTGTCAAGCACATGCTTGAAATGATCGATCCGCTTACCCGTGGTCGTTAGGCCCGAGAGACCCATGCCACCGAGGACAGCGCGACGCGGCTGAGCGCCCCCTTGTTCCTTAAGCCGCACCAGCATCCTGACGCACGTCCGCGCGCCAAGCGAGAAGCCCCCCAGATCATAATCGGTAAGGCCCAGATGCACGACCAACGCAAAGCCATCATCGGCCAGCACATCCTTGGGGTAAGCGCGGGCATCATGCGGCTTATCGCTCGCCCCATGCGCGCGCAGATCGGGCATAATGACACGAAAGCCGGACTCCGCCAGCAGCGCGGCATGGCCATATTTGATCCAGTTGACGACCGCATCCGAAAACAACCCGTGGATCAGCACGAGCGGGCGGGCATCCGCCGCGCCCGTCTCGTGATAGGCGAGCTGTGTGCCGTCAGCGGCGTGGAAGTGGTGCATCATCAAAGCTGTCATGAAGAGTCCAGTTCAGCGAACGCCTCGACGTGAAGGCAACCGACTGTCCAAGCTGGTTCAACGCTGGTTTATACCTCTCTGTAAGGAAAATTTTGCAAGTCTCTGCATCGAGCGTCGGCGATGCACCTTTCGCCACACAATCCTGAACTGAGCCATCGGGCGCGACCAAAAATGTTGCAACCGACCTGCCTCGTTCGGCATTCCGAAGTGACAACGCCGGATAGCGTGCCTGAGCGGCATTAGTAGTGAGTAAAACCGGGAAAACCTTGATTGCGGCCAGCGCGTCTGATGTCAACGACCACTTCATTGTCACCTCACGAGGGGGGAGGTCAGGTAATAATTTGTCATCGTCCAGTTTTTTATACTGCGCACCTATATATTCGCATGATGCTTTATTCAGCGCGGTGGAAGCTCCCTCTGCTGTGCAGCGCCGTAGGACAAATGCCCGATTCGCTATCACAACGATATGAACTATCCCCTCTTCGTGATTATTGAGCGACTCTTCTGGGTATTTTACATCCGAAATAATCCCATCCAGCTCCACTACGCCAAAAATAGGAACTGCTGATGGCGAGGCCCTAATGCTGTGCGGGATTCGTTTGATCGGCGCCGCATAACAGGAGCTATTAGTGATCTGCGCGAGCGCGAAACAAACAGCAATTGCCCTATGAACTATTCCCCTCTCGCGCATCACGCCCCTCACCCCTTCTTCAGATGCTTGCGACCCAACAGCTCCGCAATCTGCACCGCATTAAGCGCGGCGCCCTTGCGCAGATTGTCCGAGACGCACCAGAGCGACAGGCCATTCTCAACCGTTGAGTCCTCGCGCACACGGCTGACGAAGGTGGCGAAATCACCGACGCATTCGACGGGGGTGATATAGCCGCCATCTTCGCGCTTATCGATCAGCATCACGCCGGGTGCCTCGCGCAAAATGCTCTGCGCCTTCTTCGCCGAAATCTCGTCCTTGAACTCGATGTTCACCGCCTCGGAATGGCCGACGAATACGGGCACGCGCACGCACGTTGCCGTCAACTTGATCTTGGGATCGAGGATCTTCTTTGTCTCGACGACCATCTTCCATTCTTCCTTGGTCGAACCATCATCGAGGAAGCTATCGATGTGCGGGATGACGTTGAACGCGATCTGCTTGGTGAACTTCTTGGGCTCTGCGCTGTCACCCACAAAGATGTTGCGCGATTGCTCGAAGAGTTCGTCCATGCCCTCTTTGCCCGCACCCGAGACCGACTGATAGGTGGCGACGACAACGCGGGTGATCGTCGCGGCATCATGCAGCGGCTTGAGCGTGACCACCAGTTGCGCGGTCGAACAGTTGGGGTTGGCGATGATATTCTTGCGCTTGTAACCGTCGATGGCGTCAGGGTTTACCTCGGGCACGATTAGCGGCACATCGGGGTCCATGCGGTAGAGCGACGAATTGTCGATCACGATGCAGCCCGCTTTGGCAGCGATGGGTGCAAAGGTCGCGGTGGCCGTTGAGCCAATGGCGAACAGCGCAATGTCCCAGCCCGCCCAGTCAAAATGCTCGATATTCTGAACCTTGAGCATCTTGCCGGTTTCGCCGAACTCGACCTCGGTGCCCTGCGAGCGCGACGATGCGAGCACCGCGATCTCATCAATCGGAAACTCGCGCTCGGCGAGGATGTTGAGCATTTCGCGGCCCACATTACCCGTGGCACCTGCAACAACGATATGATAACCCATGATTAGTCCTTCAGTTCAGTAGATACGAAAAAGGCCGGAACCTTGCGATCCCGGCCTGTTCAAAGCGTGTGAGAACGCAGCCGGTTATTCGCCGCCGGTAATTTTCACATCGTTGCGCGTGTCACGACGCTCGGCAATACGTGCCGATTTGCCGCGCAGGGCGCGCAGATAATAGAGTTTCGCACGACGCACGGCACCCTTACGAACAACCGTGATGCTTTCCACATTCGGCGAATACAGCGGGAACACGCGCTCCACACCCTCACCGAACGAAATCTTGCGCACGGTGAAATTGCTGCCCATGCCGCGGTTCGAGCGCGCAATGCACACGCCCTCGTAATTCTGAATACGCGTGCGCTCGCCTTCAACCACGCGCACACCCACCTTGAGCGTGTCGCCCGGGCGGAATTCGGGAACGGGTTTGCCCGCAGTCAGTTTGGCGATTTGCTCCGCCTCAAGCGTTTGAATGAGGTTCATGCCTCTAATCCTTATCTTCTTCGTGCGCGCCAGAGGCAGACAGAACCCGAGCCCCAGTATGGCGCTCCCAAAGGTCCGGCCTGCGTAACCGTGTGTCATGCTCTGCCTGGCGTTTCCGCCAAGCTGCAATCTTCGCATGATCCCCCGATCGCAACACTTCGGGGATCATCCGCCCTTCCCACTCAGCAGGTCGGGTGTAGTGTGGATGTTCTAATAAACCGTTCTCGAACGACTCATCATCTCCACTGGAAGCCGCGCCCATTACATGGGGAAGCAGCCGAATGCAAGCATCTAAGAGCATCAGCGCAGCAGGCTCTCCACCCGAGAGGATGATGTCACCCACGCTTATTTCCTCGACATCGCGCGCGGCGAAGATCCGCTCGTCAAACCCTTCGAACCGCCCACAGAGGAGCGTGACGCCGGGGCCAGATGCGATCTCGCGGATACGGGCTTGCGTGATCGGCTTGCCCCGAGGCGTGAGCGCAATGAGGGGGGTGGCACCCCCTCTCTCCCCTTCAGGGGAGAGAGTTGGAGAGAGGGGTGAATGTGCGAGTGCCCCCTCTCCCTTCGGCGCTAACGCGCCTCTTCCCTCTCCCCCTAAAGTGGGCGAGGGTCTTTTCGCCATCTTCCCCCGCGCAAAATCAATCGCCTTGCTGAGCACATCCGCCTTGAGCACCATCCCCGCGCCGCCGCCCGCAGGTGTATCATCAACAGTATGATGCTTGTCGGTGGCGAAATCGCGGATGTTGATCGCCGCGCACGACCAGATCCCCTCCGCCAGCGCCCGCCCGGCGAGCGAGTGCCCCAGCGGCCCAGGGAACATCTCTGGGTAAAGCGTCAGGATTTGGGCGTGGAAGGTCATTCTTCTCGCCAGTGGGATACAACCAGTTTGCCAAAACCATAACCAATCAAACACCCAAGTGGGATGTTCAGTATCAAACCAACAAAAATGAGGGCGAGTCCGAAATCACCGTCCATGTCCTCTGGCTGTGGAGTAAGCCGTACCCAATCAATTAAACACCATAGAGAAATAATAAAAGCAGGAATTAACGGAGTAATAAGAGAAACTTTCCTGACGTAGTTTTTCCGCTCATTTATTCCTAAAATTTTCGAGACAAATAACGCAGCAACCATCGCCATTATGACTGACAACAACGCAGACCCTGCTGCAAATCCGAAAATTAGGTTCTCCATCCGTTCGATACCGGTTCCGTTCATCACACCGTCCAATTCTCAACGCGCAGCCCCGGCACATCGGCGAAATCTCGGGTGTTACGCGTAATGATGGTGAGGTCGCGATCCAGCGCTTGCGCAGCAATCAGCCGATCAAAATTACCCCGCTTGAATGGCAAGGTTGCATAGGCGCGCGCCGCTCCATCGTCGAACGGCACCAGCGGCACCTGCGCGACGAATGCGTCAAGAACAGATGATTCAGGAGGCTTGCCGTGGAAGATGCCCAGCGCCACTTCGGCGAGCGAGATCGTCGAAACGCCGATTGCCCCAACCTCAGTATCGCTCACGCGCCGCGACAGCGCCGGGAAAGCGTCCGCTATAAGGTGAATGATGCTGTTGGTATCAAACAGATATTTCATACGTCATCAGTCGATCGATCGAGCAGATGCCAGTCGCGTGGCGAGCTATCAAAATCCTCGCGTGGCAGCGGCTTGAGCCAAGGACATTTTCCGGCGAATCCGCTGACATCGATTTTACGTACCGGTGCTTCAGCGGGCTCGAACGAATAGCCCAGCGGCATTTCGCGCAACACCATCTCGGCCCCCTCTTCCAGCCCAAGCGCCTTCGGCAACCGCAAGGCCAGCGAATTGCCCGACTTGAAAACTTTAGCCTTATATTCCTTGGTCATCACGAGTCTCCGTATATACTTAATGTATATACTAAACCACAAACGCCGCGTCAACAACCAACGTCTCGCCCCACTCGGGCACGGCCTGGGCATTCATGGGTACCATAAAACGTGTGGCGGGCTTGCCATCCGTGGCTGGTCGCTCGATCTCTAGCACATCGCCTGCGCCGAAATTGTCGATGGCAACGCACGTGCCGAGCGGCTCGCCGGTGGTCGATAGCGCGGGCAGCCCGATAATGTCCGCATGATAGTATTCGTCGTCAGCGAGCGGCGGGAGGGCTGAACGGGGAACGGTCAGCGCAGTGCCGCGCAATGCCTCGGCGGCGGTGCGATCCGCGATTTCGGCGAAACGGGCGATAGCGCCATTATTGCCTTGGCGCACAGATTTGAGCGTCAGCGCGCCCTCGTTGAACGAGGCGTGCGCCTTAAGGCTGTCCACGCTCTCGGCGAACAGCTTCAAGCGCACCTCCCCCGCCACGCCATGCGCGCCGATAATGGCGGCCAGCATGACGGGGGGTGCGCTGGTCATGATGTAAAAATCACCGTCCGCACTGAGCTTGTCGAAGTGCTGCATTTCTTCCCAGCGAACCGACAAGAAAAGAACAGCCCCCTTCGGCTGGCTGCTTGCAGCAGCCGCTCAGGACATGCTTCGACAAGCTCAGGACGAACGGAATTGTAAACATGCTGATGTTAGGCCTCTGAAGCTTCACCAGCCGGTGCTTCTTCAGCCACAACTTCAGGCTCTGGAGCAGGAGCAGCAGCGGCGGCTTCGGCTTCGGCCTTTGCAGCAGCAGCGGCTTCCTCAGCAGCCTTGGCAGCCTCTGCGGCTTCCTCTGCCTTTTTAGCTTGCTCTTCCAGACGTTCCTTGGCCTTATCGCCGGGCTGGCCCTTGTTCGGGTTGTTGCGCGCGGCGCGCTCACGAAGGCCAGCGGCATCAAGGAAGCGCGCGACGCGGTCGGTCGGCTGTGCGCCAACGCTCAACCAATGCTTCGCACGATCACCGTTGAGCACGATGCGATTGGCATCATCCTTGGCGAGCAGCGGGTTGTAGGTACCGATCTTCTCGATGAACTGACCATCGCGCGGCGCGCGGGCATCGGCCACAACGATGCGATAATATGGGCGCTTCTTGGAACCACCGCGTGACAAACGAATTGATACTGCCATTTTAGTCTACTTTCTGTTGTTGTGCTCCGGCGAAGGCCGGAGCTTTGCTCGTTGATCGCTATCCAAAGCTCCGGCCTTCGCCGGAGCACGGTTACTTTTTAAAAACTCCCGGCGGGAGATTGGGCATGCCACCGCCACCCATGAGACCACCAAGGCCACCCATGCCGCCGGCACCGCCGCCGCCCATGCCGCCCATCATCTTCATCAGGCCACCCATACCGCCCATTTTCTTGAGCTTCTTCATCGCGCCTTCCATCTCCTGGTGCATTTTCAGGAGCTTGTTGACGTCTTGAACCGTGACACCCGCACCCTTGGCGACGCGAATTTTGCGCTTGGCGGCCATCAGCTCAGGCTTAGCGCGCTCTTTGGGTGTCATCGAGGAGATGATCGCGTCCATATGCACCAGCACCTTATCGTCCACATCGCTTTGCGCCATCGCAGCTTGCGCCTTTTTCATGCCGGGGATCATCCCCGCCAGCGCGCCAAGGCCGCCCATCTTCTGCATCTGCTGAAGTTGCTGGCGCAGATCGTTGAGGTCGAACTTGCCCGACTCCATTTTGCGCGCCATCGCCTCGGCTTCGGCCTGATCGATGCTCTCCGCCGCGCGCTCGACGAGGCCGACAATGTCGCCCATGCCCAGAATGCGGCCCGCGACGCGCTTGGGATCGAACAGTTCCAGCCCGTCAAGCTTTTCGCCAGTGCCCGCGAACTTGATCGGTTTACCCGTGACAGCTCGCATCGAAAGCGCCGCGCCGCCGCGCGCATCGCCATCCATGCGGGTGAGGACAACACCGGTAAGCGCGACTTGCTCGGAAAAGCGGGTGGCGACATTGACCGCATCTTGACC
>Ga0075019_10001207_pt1 | contig 14691 bp, 18 predicted proteins | sample ColStrG_CSR_2013_FD_71473 | JGI IMG/M metagenome (GOLD analysis project Ga0075019, IMG submission 71473) | Freshwater sediment microbial communities in response to fracking from Pennsylvania, USA - Cold Stream Run_MetaG_CSR_2013 | ecosystem: Environmental > Aquatic > Freshwater > Creek >...
TTGGAAGCAAGCTACTTTTTTTAAACCTTTATTTCAAATTGTAGGGTTGCTAGAGTTTCTCAAAAACAAGTATTTATGCTGAAAGCCTCAGGCTTAAAAAAGTCATATCGATCACTCCCTGTTTTAAAAGGGGTTCATTTAGAAGTTGAAAAGGGGAGTATTGTGGCCATTGTCGGTGCTTCAGGGGCAGGTAAAAGCACGCTGCTTCATATTCTGGGATCGCTCGACACCCCCGACGAGGGAGAAGTGAAGATTAATGATCAGAACCTGTTTGCACAACCCTCCAGGGCTTTGTCAGAATTTCGCAATAAGCATCTGGGATTTGTATTCCAATTCCATAATCTTCTTCCCGAATTCACCGCCATCGAAAACGTCATGATCCCAGGCCTGATTGGAAAAGGAGATTCAAAACAGGTCCAATCGCGAGCGATGGACTTACTGGCATCGCTAAATTTAAAGGAGCGTGCTCATCACAAGCCTTCCGAGCTCTCCGGTGGGGAGCAGCAACGCGTGGCCGTAGCCCGCGCCCTGATTAATTCCCCTTTACTTATTTTTGCCGATGAACCCAGCGGAAACCTGGATTCAAAAAATGCAGCCGAACTTCATCAGCTATTTTTTCAGCTGCGTAAGGATTTTAACCAGACCTTTGTGATTGTTACCCACAATCAGGAGTTTGCCTCCATGGCAGACCGAAAATTAGAAATTGTAGACGGGGTGATTGCCCCGGGGCACTAAAAGAGCGACTTGATCTTATTGTGACGCGCAAACTTAGCCTGCGCTTTTTTGCCATACTTCGTCTGGGAAATGGTCCGACCATAAGAAGGACATGCTTGCTCAATAGAACAAGAGGTGAGTACGATGGCGGCAAGGAGAATGATAACTGCTTTCATGATAGTTTTGTTTGGGTTTTGATAAGACAAAGGTCGCGTTGCCCTCAAGGGCAGTTCGCGCTTAGTTAACCACAAAAAAAGACGTGTAGGCACAACTCAAAAAATGCAGAAAAACCAGACGAGAGGGGAATTTCTTTCGATAAGGCGTCAAATCATACGCCAATTGTACGCCGGCGGTATAGTTAAAGAAAGACTTTAATTGGTTAATGCACTAAAACAGAAGATTCAGCATCCTCCACTATGACGGGGCCTTTGTCAGATATGGACGCCAGGTGCACTTTTTTCAATTCATTGATTAGGAGCGGATCATATTTGGCCGACACACGCACGTAATTCTCGGTAAAACCATGCATTTGACCGTCTTCAATGTCATTTTCAAAGAGTACGGTAAATTCCTTTCCGAGGTGTTCCTGGTAAAAAGCTCTCCTTTTCTTTTCAGAAAGGATATGCAGCATCCTGGAGCGCTCATTTCTTTCTCTGGGAGAAACCGGCTCAGGCATTGTGGCCGCGATCGTATTTTCTCTTTCCGAATAGGTAAACACGTGCAGGTAGGAGATGCTCAGCTCACTTAAGAATTGATAGGTCTCCAAAAAATCAGCGTGCGTTTCTCCGGGGAAACCAACGATCACGTCCACGCCGATGCAGGCATGGGGCATGGCGGATTTTATCTTTTCGACCCTGGCCGCGTAGAGTTCACGCTGGTAGCGGCGGCGCATCAGCTTCAAAATTTTATTTGACCCCGACTGCAACGGAACATGAAAATAAGGAACAAATCGTTTTGACGTTGACACAAATTCAATGATGTCATCATGAAGGAGATTGGGTTCGATCGATGATATTCTGAAACGCTGGATCCCCTCCACTTCATCTAGCGCTTTGACCAGGTCAACGAAGCGCTCCTTACGCTCACCGTTTTGCAAACCAAAGTCACCGGTATTCACTCCCGTTAGAACAATTTCTTTTACTTCCGTGCGGGCAATCTCCTTTGCCGATTTAACAATATTTTCGATGCTGTCACTTCGGCTACTTCCTCGGGCCAATGGAATGGTACAAAAGGTACAGGAGTAGTCACAGCCATCCTGCACTTTTAAAAAAGTTCGTGTCCGATCAAAAAGGGAATAAGAAGAATGGAAGCTACTGGCTTCATTAATTTCAGAAGCAAAGACAGCGGGCTGCTCGCCTCTTTTGAATTCATCCAATAGCTCAATAAGTCTGAACTTTTCGGAGGCACCCAAGACGGCATCAACACCGGGGATTTCAGAAATTTCTTTTGGCTTTAACTGCGCATAACAACCAATGATGGCAACATAGCCATTGGGAGAAATGGCTCTGGCCTGGCGCACGACCTTGCTGCATTTTTTATCGGCATTCTCGGTAACGGAGCACGTGTTAATGATGAAGATGTCAGGGGTATCGGTGAAATCAACTTTTTGATAACCTTTTTCTTCAAATTTTCGAGCAATGTTAGAGGTCTCCGAATAATTAAGCTTGCACCCCAGCGTATAAAAAGCAACTTTTTTCATGACTAAGGCGCAAAGGTAAAAAAAACGGGATTAACATTAGCTGAAGCGCCTTTGTTAATCCCGTGCAGGATCTAAAAACTACTTTGTATTGATATAGTTTAGGAATTCGCGTTTGGTATTTTCGTCTTTGAATTTTCCTGAAAAATAGGCCGTACCGGTCTTGCTATTGGTATCGCCAACACCGCGCGAGGCCACGCACATGTGGTTGGCATCAATGACGACGCCCACATCGCTTGTATTCAGAACCCGCTCCAGTTCTTTACCGATCTGAACGGTAAGCCGCTCCTGAACCTGTGGTCGTTTAGCAAAGAACTGCACGAAGCGATTGATCTTACTTAAGCCAATTACTTTGCCTGAAGAGAAATAGGCGACGTGGACTTTTCCGTAGATAGGAACAAAATGATGCTCACAATGCGAGTAAAAAGTGATGTCTTTTTCTACCAGCATCTGATCATACTTGTATTTATTTTCGAACAATTTCGCGTGGGGACGATTGGCCGGATTTAGTCCGCTGAATGCTTCCTTGACGAACATCTTGGCCACCCGTTTGGGCGTTCCATTTAAACTGTCATCGGTCAAATCAAGACCCAGCGTCGTCATGATCTCACGAAAGTGACCTTCAATCTTTTCAATTTTTTCTTCGTCGGACAAAAGAAAAGCATCCTCACGCAAAGGCGTATCATACGATGTGATGGGATGGTCATCATCATCGATGTCCAGCGCCTTAATGGGCCGGATATTCAACGCAATTTCTTTCTGTCTCATATAATTTGATTTTCAGTTCGTACTTGCTGTCGATATGTTGTCGCAATATCCGCCAGATTACAATGGCAATATTTTCTGCCGTAGGGTTAAGGCCCTTAAAGTAAACGGTATCTAAATTAAGGTTTTTATGGTCGAAATGATCTAAAATATGCTCTTTAATCAGGTCGCTTAACCGTTTCATATCATAGACATACCCGGTCTCTGGGTCGGGCTCACCCACCACACTTACAATCACTTCATAATTGTGCCCATGAAAGTGCGGGTTATTACATTTACCGAATATTCTATTGTTCTTTTCTTCACTCCATGCGGGATTAAACAGCCTGTGGGCGGCATTAAAATGTTCTTTTCTAGAGACGGATACTTTCACCTGACTTGTTTAACATGAAAGTATCAAAAAAGTTCGAGGCGATTTGCTCTTTTTCGACAGGCCAAGTAAAACGTTGAATGTTTTTTTACAAATTAGCGTTTATCGTCTTTTTGCTATGGGAAATATTACCATCATTATTTTATTGCTGGCGATCATTACGGCATTAGCCGAAGTAGCTGATCGCGTCAAAATTCCCTATCCGATTCTTTTGGTGCTGGTAGGAATTGGAATCAGTTTAGTTCCCGGTCTTCCGGTGATCACCCTTGACCCGGAAGTGGTGTTTCTTTTGTTTCTTCCCCCCGTTCTTTATTCTGCAGCCTGGACTACGTCGTGGCCCGATTTTAAGGCGTCCGGGCGCGCCATCAGTTTGCTGGCCATTGGTTGCGTGCTGTTTACTACAACGGTCGTGGCAGTAGTGGCGCATTATTTTATTCCCGGGTTTGGGTGGCCAGAATCATTTGTGCTGGGAGCCATCATTTCGCCTCCCGACGCGGTTGCCGCCAGTGCAGCGACAAAGGGACTAGGCATCCCCAGACAGATCACCACCATCCTGGAGGGAGAGAGCCTAGTGAACGATGCTACCGGCTTGATTGCCTACAAGTATGGCATTGCTGCAGCCGCCTCTGGTACTTTTATTTTTTGGCTGGCGAGCATTAACTTTTTCTACGTGGCCGTGGTAGGAATTTTAGTCGGGCTGGCACTGGGTCAGCTGTTTAAATGGATACACCAGATCACCCCCGACAATGCCATCAATGACACGACCCTCACTTTCATTGCCCCTTATACCGCCTACTTGCTGGCCGAGCAAATCCATGTGTCTGGCGTATTGTCCGTGGTGACGTGCGGGCTATTTTTGAGTTGGAATTCTTCTTCCATCTTTAAACACCAATCGCGGCTCAACGCGGTATCCGTGTGGCAGACGGTCATTTTCATTTTGAATGGATTGATTTTCATTTTAATTGGATTGCAATTACCGGTCATCCTGAGGCACATTCAAGATCATTCTTTTCTCACGCTCTTATTTTATGGAACGGTGATCAGCGCGGCCACCATCATCCTTCGGATTATCTGGGTTTATCCAGGCGCTTACCTCCCACGCTGGTTCTCTAGGACGATCCGTCGCCGCGAGGCTCGCCCTGATCCCAAACTTGTCACGATCGTCGCCTGGAGCGGGATGCGCGGGGTTGTTTCGCTGGCCGCCGCATTAGCATTGCCCATTACCGTGGGTAACGTTCCCTTCCCTAACCGTGACATGATCATTTTTCTAACCTTCTCGGTCATTTTTGCTACGCTCGTCATTCAGGGAATTTCACTCCCATCGCTCATTAAATGGCTGGGAATAAAGCCCAGCATCCAGGAGCAACAGGAAGAAAAGGAGGCTCGATTGAAAATGGTGACCAAAGTGATTGAGCATATAGAAGAAAATTATTCATTGGGGTTGAGTGATGAGGTTTTAAACCAAGTAAAAACAAAATATGAAATTCGTATTCAGCGAATCAGGAAGGGGGAGAGTGCGGGTAAAATAAGCGAAGAACAAATAGGTGATTTTCATCGCGTGCAGCGTGAAATCATTTCGGTGGAACGCTCAATGCTCAATACGATGCGAAAAGAGGGACAAATAAGCGAAGAGGCCCTGCGGAAAATTGAATACGAACTTGATCTGGAAGAAACCAGGTTGATTCTAGAGACATAAAAAAAGCCGTTGATCAAACGGCTCTTTGATTTTATTTAGTCTGGCGATTTAACAAAACTCATCAAACACCTCCACCAAATGTTGACCGATCATCTGCGCATTGCGTCCTTCGATATGATGGCGTTCAACAAAGTGTACCAGTTCACCATCCTTAAATAAGGCAATGGCCGGTGAGGAGGGAGGATAAGGCAGCGTATATTCGCGGGCCTTGGCCACGGCCTCTTTATCCACTCCGGCAAATACGGTGGTGAGTTTGCCCGGTTTTTTTGTGGAATGTTCCAGCGCCCATTTGATGCCAGGGCGTGCGGCTCCGGCCGCGCAACCACAAACGGAGTTGATTACCAGGAGGTTAGTTCCTTTTTGGTCTTTCAGTTCATGATCCACGTCAGAGGCTGATTTTAATTCTTTAAAGCCTGCAATCGTTAGATCACTGCGCATAGGGGCTACTAATTGTTCGGGATACATATTCGTTTTAAAATTTATGGTTCAAAATTAATTCATTCCTAGCTCAAACAAAATCACATGAATCCTAGTTCCAATTTAGCGGCCTCGCTCATCATGTCTTGCGAATAGGGGGGATCAAAGGTTAACTCCACTTTCACATCATTCACCCCTTCGATGGCTTTAATCTTTTGCTCTACTTCACTTGGAATGGCTTCTGCCGATGGGCAGGATGGCGAGGTAAGGGTCATTAATATAAAAACGTTGTTCACGGGAAATACACTGATCTCATAGATTAACCCTAGCTCGTAAACGTCAACGGGGATTTCCGGGTCATAGACGGTCTTCAGGGCAGCTAGCACCTTGTCACGCAGGTTTTCTTCGACCGGTAAATTTGGATTAATATCTTGTGCTACTTCGTTCATGCTTTTTCAATCAATTGTGTTTTGAAAGCGTAGGCGTATAATTTCATTTGCTTGATCATGGAGGCAAAGCCACTGGAACGTTGGGTGCCAATGAAGCGTTCCATGCCGATTTTCTTCATAAAATACAGATCTGCATTCAAAATAGTTTCCGGACTTTGTCCGTTGAATATTCTTATCAATAGACTCACTAGTCCCTTGGTGATGGCGGTGTTACTGTCGCCAGTGAAAAAAATCTTACCCTCCTTCATTTTGGCCGTGAGCCAGACTTTCGATTGGCAGCCTTTCACAATGTTTTCTTCCGTTTTATCAGCGGGGTTCATTTCGGGCAATTTCTGCCCCAGTTCCATCATATAAAACACGGTCATCTCCATGTCTCCGTCGAGCAAAGAGAACTCACCAATAATTTCATCCTGAATTTGGCTCGTGCTCATGGCTTTAAAAAGTTTACAATCCTGGTTAAGCCGTCAGCGAACTGATCAATTTCTGCCTTCGTATTGTAAATGGAGAAGGACGCACGTACTGTGCCTTCCAGACCCAGCCGATCCATGAGGGGCTGCGTACAATGGTGTCCGGTGCGTACGGCAATTCCTCGCGCATCAAGCATCTGGCCGATATCAAAATGGTGGATGCCCTCAATGATGAAAGATTGAACGGCCACCTTTTCTCTTGCCGTGCCTATCAATTTCACCCCGCGGATGGCTTTTAATTTTTCAACGGCATAGCGAAGTAATTCCCCTTCCTGCTCGGCGATCTGCTCTTTGCCAAGGGTGTTAATAAAGTTAACCGCTTCCTTTAAGGCAATCACGTCGGCAATGTTGGGCGTTCCGGCTTCAAACTTATAGGGCAGCTCGTTGTAGGTGGTCTTAGAGAACGTTACTTCTTTGATCATCTCTCCGCCACTCATGTAGGGCGGCATTTTATCCAAAAGCTCCTTCTTTCCGTAAAGAATGCCTGTTCCGGTTGGGCCATACATCTTGTGTGAGGAGATGCAATAGAAATCGCAGTCCACGGCTTGCACGTCAATTTCCAGGTGAGCCGCCGCTTGTGCGCCGTCAATTAAGACCACGGCACCGGCCTGGTGGGCGAGCCTGGTTATTTCATTGATCGGATTAATGGTGCCTAAGCTATTGGAGGCATGATTGACAGCAACGATTTTCGTTTTGGACGATAACAGTTTGCGATAAGCGTCTAAGTCGATTTCACCGGTTTCAGTAATGGGGATAACTTTCAATTTGGATTTTTTCTCCTCACTAATAATCTGCCAGGGAACAATATTGGAATGGTGTTCGAGTCCTGAAATAATGATTTCATCATCTTCCTTCAGGAATGCACGACCATAGCTGGCGGCAACCAGATTGATACTCTCCGTAACGCCTCGCGTGAAAATGATTTCTTCAACATGCTTTGCGTTGACAAATTTTTGCATGGCATGCCGCGTTTCTTCAAAAGCCTTCGTTGCTTTTTCAGCCAGGGTATGAATGCCGCGGTGGATATTGGCATTGTAGCCTTGATAGTAATTCACTAGCGCATCAATCACTTGCTCAGGCTTCTGATTGGTGGCCGCATTGTCAAAATAGATGAGCGGCTTCCCGTTTATCTTTTGGTGGAGAACAGGAAACTGCGCCCTTATTTTTTCAATATCGATCGCGGCGGTGGCGTTCATGTTTTACAGTTCAATTTTGTTTAGCCGTTGGGATATGAGCCTATCTAAATAAGTTTTTAGAACCGGGTTTTTAATCGGTTCCAGTGTCTCTATAGCGAAAGCGTAGAGCAGCATTGCCTTGGCTTCGGAAAGGGCGATCCCGCGGGAACGTAAATAGAAGAGCGCTTCCTCATCCAATTGGCCAGTCGTACACCCGTGCGAGCATTTTACATCATCAGCCCAAATCTCCAGCTGTGGTTTGGTGTTGATGGTGGCGCTGTCGGTTAAAAGAATATTTCTGTTCGACTGAAAGGCATTGGTCTTCTGTGCTTGGGGCCGAACAAAAATTTTCCCATTGAAGACGCCTTTGGAGGCCCCGTCCATCACCCCTTTGTAAAGTTCGTTGCTAAAAGAGTTCGGCCGGCGATGATCAACGACAGTGTGGTTATCGGCAAGGGTATTTCCATTCAGGAGATACAATCCGTAAAAATGGGACTCGCAGTTTTCCCCATCGATGGCAATGTTAAAATTATTTCGAATGAGCGCACCGTTTAGCGTCAGCGTAAAGGTATTGACCTTGCTGCTACCGGACTGATGAATCATCGTGCTGGCTACCTGGTGAAGTTTCCCCTCATCATTCTGGATTTTCACGTAATCAAAGGAGGCTTTTTCTTTCACCACAATTTCCTCTGATAGGGTATGGAAAATAGCATGCTCTCCCGTTGAGGCTGATCTTTCAATGAGCATCAGCTCGCTTTCCTCCTCCATGACAACGAGCAGGCGGGTATGGGCGATGCATTCGTTATGGTGAGCGTCATTGATGTGAAGCACGACGACCGGAGAAGTCACTTTTGTTTTCGCCGGGACCTGAATAAAAACACCGTCCTGCCACAAGGCAGCATTCAACGCCGTGAAGGGGTCGGCGGCGGTTTTTAAATATTTTTCAAAATAAAGGGCAGCCTCCCCGTGATTGACCGCTTTTCGTAGATCTGAAATTTTGATCTCTATCTCCGGGCTAATGATTTTAGAAAAAGCGGGGGAATAAATTCCGTTGACAAAGACAAGGATGTTGGCCTGCAGGTCAGGAATCAAAAATTCATCAACGGATTTGATGTTGGATTCGCTCGGACTAATCCGATCAAAATGAAAATTCTTTTCCAGCGCCTTGGTAATGGGGGTGAAGCGGTATTCCTCCGTTTTGTTTCCAGGTAATCCCAGTTTTTGAAAATGCTCTATGGCCTGTGCGCGCTGAACATTCTTGCGGTCCGGAGTTTGCTCAAAAGAGCGAACAATTTTTTCTGTCAAATCAAGAGATGAGGTGATCGCACTCATGTTATGCTAAAGCAAGGTCATTCTTAATCCAGTCGTATCCTTTGGCCTCCAGCTCCATAGCCAATTCTTTGCCGCCGGACTTCACTATTTTTCCTTTGTACAAGACGTGGACGTAGTCCGGCACGATGTATTCAAGCAGGCGCTGATAGTGGGTTACCACGATCGTGGCATTATTTTTCGAGCGGAGTTTATTCACGCCGTTGGCTACTATGCGCAAGGCATCGATATCCAGGCCGGAGTCGGTTTCATCTAAGATGGACAGTTTGGGTTCCAGCATGGCCATCTGGAATATTTCATTGCGTTTCTTCTCGCCACCGGAGAATCCCTCGTTCAATGACCGGCTGAGTAAAGACTGATCGATTTCAACGAGTTTCATTTTTTCTTTCATCAGTTGAAGAAAGGCAACGGCATCCAGCGATGGCTGCCCCCGATACTGGCGAATCTTGTTTAAAGCCGTCTTCATGAAATTAACCGTGCTTACCCCTGGTATTTCCACCGGATATTGAAAGGCAAGGAAAATTCCTTCGCAGGCGCGCTCGTCAGGCTGAAGCGCCAGTAAATTTTTGCCTTCAAAAAGCACTTCACCGTCCGTCACTTCGTAATCTTCTCGTCCTGCCAGCACCGAGGCGAAAGTACTCTTGCCAGAACCATTTGGTCCCATGATCGCATGCACTTCTCCTGCTTTTACTTGCAAGTCAATTCCGTTTAGGATTTGCTTCTCGCCAATTTTCGCTTTAAGATTTTTAACTGACAACATAATTCGAATTCAATAAAATAGTTATCCAACACTTCCTTCCAAGGTCAACGCCAAAAGTTTTTGAGCTTCCACGGCAAATTCCATAGGCAATTGATTGAGTACTTCTTTGGCATATCCATTCACGATCAAGGCTACGGCCGCCTCTTCATCAATTCCTCGCTGCAGGCAATAAAAGATTTGATCTTCGCCGATCTTGGAGGTGGTGGCCTCGTGTTCAATTTTCGCTGTACTATTTTCCACATCGATATAGGGAAACGTGTGGGCACCGCACTGATCTCCCATCAATAATGAATCACATTGGGAGAAATTTCTTGCGTTGGTGGCCCGCTTCAACACGTGCACTTGTCCGCGGTAACTGTTTTGTGATTTACCGGCTGAAATTCCTTTTGATACGATACGCGAACGCGTGTTCTTTCCGATGTGCGTCATCTTGGTACCGGTATCCGCCTGCTGATAATTGTTGGTGACAGCGACGGAATAAAATTCTCCCATGGAGTAATCGCCCTTCAAAACACAGGAAGGATATTTCCATGTTATCGCCGAACCCGTTTCCACCTGCGTCCAGGAGATCTTGGAGTGGTCACCGGCACAAAGGCCGCGCTTGGTTACAAAATTATAAATGCCACCCTTACCATTTTTATCACCGGGATACCAGTTTTGTACCGTACTGTATTTGATCTGGGCGTCCTTCATGGCATACAATTCAACGACGGCGGCGTGCAACTGATTTTCATCGCGCATTGGGGCGGTGCACCCTTCCAGGTAACTCACATAAGATCCTTCCTCGGCTACGATTAAGGTGCGCTCGAATTGGCCCGTGTTGGCGGCGTTGATCCGGAAGTAGGTGGAAAGTTCCATCGGGCAGCGTACGCCTTTTGGGATGTAACAGAAGGAGCCGTCACTGAACACGGCCGAGTTAAGCGCCGCAAAATAGTTGTCATTCATGGGAACGACACTGCCTAAATATTTTTTGATTAAGTCTGGATGCTCGCGTACAGCCTCACTGAAAGAGCAAAAGATAACGCCGAGCTCACCCAATTTTTCCTTGAATGTGGTGGCTACCGAAACGCTATCAATGACGGCATCCACGGCGATGCCGCTGAGTCGTTTTTGTTCGGTGAGCGAAATACCAAGCTTTTCAAAAGTTTTGATCAACTCAGGATCAACCTCGCTTAAATTATTAGGTCCAACTTTCTGCTTGGGCGCGGAGTAGTAGATGATGTCTTGATAATTAATCTGTGGATAGTTTACATTAGGCCATTTCGGCTCAACCATTTTTTGCCAGTTGCGAAATGCTTTTAATCGCCATTCCAGGAGCCATTCCGGTTCCTGTTTCCTCTTGGAGATAAAACGGACAGTATCCTCACTGAGTCCTTTGGGCGCTTCATCGGCATCAAGGTCAACGGTCCAGCCGTGCTCATATTCTTTGGAAGTGATCTCTTCTAAGACTTGATTATCCTTCGCCATTTTGACCTAATTAGACTAAATATAAATAAAAACCCTCAAATTTATAACAAATTCCCAACCTGAAGGTTCAATAGGCCATGGATTTATTTAATTGGTTATGGAAAGCTGTCCATAACCTTCGTTATGGTTAGTAAATTCTTATGGTTAGTGGTTACTCGTGGCTTAGCGGGAGCTGCTTACTACCGTCGTCAATGCGCACGACCTGCCCGACCATATGTGCAAGTTGGGACGTCCTTGTTAAGGATGGGCGTTTTCACAAACGGCTCGCTAATTTCGTTGAAGGACTCGAGCGGCAAGCTGACGATAGAAGAGTTGAATGTGAGAAGCTTCTGGCCGAAATGGAGGAGATGGATAAAATTAAGCGAGAAAAGGAATCTTCAGGCTTTCATGACGGCCGGATTCAATTGATCCCGAATGGACTTTTTCAGTTCCCCGACATCAAAAGGTCAGAAGTTTACGACCTGTTGCACATCGCCGACGATGCCCGTCCACTTTTTGACAGAATGTATCGGGCTAAGGCTGTTCCGATAGCCAACGTTTACAAAGATCCTGTCTATCAACAGGGGCCGGGGGATGGTATGGTCATGCGTACCGGAATGGAGGCATGGCGGAATCTCTACCGGATTAGAAAATCTCTTTTTGAGCGGGGCTTTACGCGGATTACAACACACCAAGGGCCTTTGTAATCTGTTCATGAGGTTAATTGAACGATGGCATCATTTTTTACGATATTTGTTGTATTTGTTGCAACTTAAATGCTAATACAGCAATTAATGTTGCTTTTATTAAACAATTTAAAATATATTTGAATGTTGTATTTTTTTTACGGCATTGAACCATATCGACTGACTTAACGATGGAACAATTAAACAATAAATGGTATGAAATGAGCGATTCAGCTATTTTAGTAACCATTGGGGAATTTATTAAACAGACCCGACTGCAGCAAAATAAAACGCAGCAACAGCTCGCCATCGCTTCGGGCATCGACCGATTCACCATTGTGCGGATTGAAAACGGAAAAGGTGGTACGCTCACTTCTTTGATTCAGCTTATGAGGAGTCTGGAGCAGCTTCATCTGTTCCAATCCTTTCAGATTCATTCTCAGGTAAGCCCTTTGGTACTAGCAAAGCTGGAGCAGACGAAAAGACGCAGAGCCAGAAGTAATCACCGCACCAAAAATTTAAAAAATCAACGCAAACCAGATTGGTAAATGGCTAATACGGCATTAATCAAACTTTGGGAAAAACAGGTGGGCGCCGTTGCATGGGACGATCATTCCGGCCTGGGCTCATTTCAATTTCAACCATCGTTTCTCAAACACCAGTGGGACATCGCTCCCATTAAAATGCCTATTGACGCTGGTGAACAAATATTCTCCTTCTCAGCACTACGCGGCACAGCCTTCAAAGGACTTCCAGGACTGCTTGCCGATGTACTGCCCGACCGGTATGGGAATACGCTGATCAACGCATGGTTGGCAAGACAAGGACGGCCTGCCAACAGTCTTAATCCCGTTGAAACGCTTTGCTACATCGGGAAGAGAGGTATGGGCGCATTGGAGTTCGAACCCGTAATCCCTAGGGCCAACAACTCAACAACCAAGATCGAGTTGGATTCCCTCATCGGAATGGCCCAGTTAATATTAAAAGGAAAGCAGGATTTCAAGGCAAATCTTTCCACCAACGAAGAAAAGGCGATGATCGACATTTTAAAAATCGGCACCTCGGCCGGTGGCGCCCGAGCTAAAGCCATTATCGCCTATAATCCGCAAACAAAAGAAGTCCGATCTGGTCAGGCCGAAGCGCCAAAAGGATTTACGCAGTGGCTTCTCAAGTTTGATGGAGTCGATGACAATCAATTGGGCACTTCCAAAGGATATGGCCGCGTTGAAATGGCCTATCACTTGATGGCAAAAGATGCAGGAATCGAAATGACTGAATGCACCTTACTTGAAGAGAATGGCCGGGCACATTTCATGACCAGACGGTTTGATCGACCGGAAGGTGGAGGGAAAATCCATGTGCAAAGTTTTTACGCTTTCCAGCACTATAACTTCAATGACATAACATCCTACAGCTACGAGCAGTTGTTCCAGACTATGCGGCTATTGAAACTTCCCTACCCACAGGCAGAGCAATTATTCCGACGAATGGTCTTTAACGTCATGGCAAGAAATTGCGATGACCATACCAAGAACCATGCATTCATCATGGATAAAACCGGCTCGTGGCAGCTGGCACCTGCTTTCGATGTGTGCCATGCTTACCGACCTGGAAGTACTTGGGTAAGTCAGCAGTCCCTAAGCGTGAACGGGAAGCGAATCGGTATCGGCGAGGAAGATTTACTTCAGGTTGCAAAATCAATGAACATAAAGAAATCGGGTAAGATTATTGACCATATAAGTGATGTTGTGCGCCAGTGGCAGACTTTTGCGGTCCAAACAAAAGTCAACCCTGAGTTAGCCGAAGCAATCCAAAAGACTCATCTCCTTTATCGTTAGCCAGAGTGTTGGTACCAGCAAATACAGTTAGATAATGAACTGGACGAAATTTCAAACCTGCGGAGATAGCCAGCAGAAATTCATTCGAAACTTTTTGCACTCAGATTTTCGAGAAATTCCTAATGCGACAATATGGTACAGACCTCGTCAAATTCAGGGTCATCAATGGTGCAGGCGGCGATGGCGGTATTGAAGCTTACGGAGAGCTTGCGACGGGTGTCATCAATGCAGTCGAGGCCAAATGGTTTAGAGAAATATTGAAGGATCATTATAATATTCGACTGCCCTCTTATCCAAAAGATGAGAAAATAATACTTAACATTTAATTAGATAGTTTTAAAGTTCTGTTGAGGCTCTCCTCCAATGAGATCATGGTCTCGGTCCTAGCTATTCCCTCTACCTGCTGCATTTTATCATATAGCACCTCCTTGAGGTTATTGGTATCCTTACAATGAATTTTAATGAACATGGAGTAGTTGCCCGTGGTGTAGTGGATATTGACAATTTCCGGTATGCTTTTCAGCTTGGCCAATACTTTCTCATACAAAGCACTCTTTTCAAGGTAAATACCGATAAAGGCGGTGATGTCGTAACCGATTTTATTGTAGTTGATCCTGAGCGTAGTTTTTTCAAGTACGCCGGCTTGTTCCATTTTGTTCATCCGAACATGGACCGTCCCGGGCGATACATTCACCTTTTTAGCCACTTCCGTATAAGGACGCTTGGCGTCGGCGGAGAGAAGTTCAAGGATCCTCAGGTCGGTATTGTCAAATTGATAATTTGGTGTCATAGAAACGTATCTATTTTGAATTATTAGTACATTAAGTGTAAAATTATTAAAAATATTATAATTTATTGACCGTATTGTTGATTAAAATACAAA
>Ga0075019_10001208_pt1 | contig 14691 bp, 14 predicted proteins | sample ColStrG_CSR_2013_FD_71473 | JGI IMG/M metagenome (GOLD analysis project Ga0075019, IMG submission 71473) | Freshwater sediment microbial communities in response to fracking from Pennsylvania, USA - Cold Stream Run_MetaG_CSR_2013 | ecosystem: Environmental > Aquatic > Freshwater > Creek >...
GTGATTATTTATGGCTTGCCGGTGCATTTCGAAGACAAGACAATCGGCATCTTCGGCGTATATGTGGACATCACCGAACAGAAAAAAGTAGAGGAGGAATTGAAGGTGCGAAACACGGAGCTCGACAATTTTGTTTATAAGGTATCACACGATTTGCGCGCGCCTCTTTCGTCGGTGCTTGGATTGGTCAACCTGGCGAACCTTCCCGGCAACACCGACAATATCAAAGAGTACCTCAACGTCATCGGGCAAAAAGTGAACCAACTGGATCATTTTATAACCGACGTGTTGAGCCATTCCAAAAACCTGAAGCTCGATGTCAAGATCGAGCCGATTGACTTTCGGGCACTCTTTGACCAGACCTTTGTGGACCTTGGCTATTTGCGCGGCGTCGATCAGATTAGCCGTTCGATCTCGATCGACAACGTTCCATTCTATAGCGACCCTTGGCGCATCGCCGAAATTTTTAGAAATCTGATTTCAAACGCCATCAAATACAGGAATTTTAGCCGGCCTGATCCGCGCATTGATCTGAAGATTACGATCACACCCAAAAGTGCTACGATTGATTTCAGTGACAACGGCATTGGCATCAGTGCCGAAAATCTCGAAAAGATTTTCAATATGTTCTATCGCGCCAGCGAGCAATCCGATGGTTCGGGATTGGGTTTATACATCGTAAAAAATGCCGTTGACAAACTCGGCGGTACCATTGAGGTTTCCAGCAAGCCCGGCGAAGGCACTGCGTTCACTTTCCTCCTCCCCAATCGCCAGCCGGACAATAACTGACCGATGACGATAAAAGAAGTCAACACCGCCCAAACAGAGCAGGATTTTCTGCGGCTTCCCGTCGGACTCTACGAAAAATTCCCACACTGGATTCGCCCGTTGGACCAAGACATCACCTGGGTTTCTGACCCGGAGCGAAACAAATCTTTCCGAACGGGCGCCTGCATCCGCTGGGTACTTTACGACCGACAGGGTGCGGCGATTGGACGCCTGGCCGCCTTCTTCGACAAGAAAAATGCGCGCAAAGGGAATGACCAACCCACGGGTGGCATCGGGCTATTTGAGTGTATCAACGACCGGGACGCTGCCTTTTGCCTCTTTGATCAGGCACGGCAATGGTTGCAAACCCAAGGCATGGAAGCAATGGACGGCCCCATTAATTTTGGAAATCGCGACCGCTGGTGGGGACTGCTCGTAGAAGGTTTCGATCAAGCGCCCAATTACCAGTGCAACTACAACCCTCCGTATTACCGCGATTTTTTTGAGGCCTACGGATTTCAACCCTACTTTTACCAGCTTACCTACGGCCGGAAAATTGCCGGCCCACTGGACGAGCGCATGTATCGCAAGGCCAAGCTGGTAGCCAGCGATCCCGACTACCGCTTCGACTATGTTCGAAAAAAAAATTGGGATATCCTCGCTGACAAAATCAGAACCGTGTACAACCAAGCCTGGGCCAATCGAGGCGAAATTCCTGAGCTCACCGACCTTCAGGCCAAGTTGCTGGTTAAGCAGATGAAACCAATCCTGGATGAAAAACTGATTTGGTTTGGTTACTACCGCGACGAGCCCATTGCTTTTCTGCTGGCCTTGCCGGAAGTCAACCAGATTTTCCGTTTCGTCAACGGCCGCCTCGACCTGTTGGGAAAGCTGAAATTTTTATGGTATTCGCAAAGTCTCCGTCACCGCAAAGCATTTGGTGTGCTGTTCGGTGTGGTGCCGGCGCACCACGGTAAGGGCGTGGATGGTGCCATCATTGAAGCCTTCCGTGAATTTGTACAGGTGCGCTATACAAAATATGAGGATTTTGAACTCAACTGGATTGGCGATTTCAACATCAAGATGATCCGTGTGTGTGAGCAAATCAATGCACAGATTGTTAAAAAGCATTGTACCTACCGCAAGCTCTTTGACGAAACAAAGCCCTTCCGGCGTTTTCCGATCAAACACTAAATTCCGATCAACGTCTGCTCTGTGATGTAATCGACCACACGCGACAGGCTCTGTGTTTGTTCGAACACTTTGAGTTGCCGGTCGGCACCAGTGCCATGGGCGAGAATATTTTTCACGTCGTTGATCGCCCGCCGGCTGCCCAGCTCGTCTACCACGTCGTCGACAAAATCCAGCAACTCCAGAATTAGTTCGCGGGTGTCCACCTGTTGCTGTTTGCCAAAGTCAATGAGCTTGCCGTCGAGCCCATAACGAGACGCGCGCCATTTGTTTTCGTTGATGAGCGCGCGCGTATACGTGATAAAACTCATATTTTGCTTGCGCAATTTATAGAGTTTGGCTACCAATGCCTGGAAGAGCGCCGCAATGGCGATGGTCTCCTCCACACGGAGTGGCACATCGCAAATACGAAATTCAATGGTATCAAAAAACGGGTGCACCCGCACATCCCACCAGATTTTCTTGGCGTTGTCGATGCAACTGGTTTTGATCAGCAGGTTGACATAATTTTTAAAATCATCCCAATCGTTAAAATAATCCGGTACGCCCGTGCGCGGAAATTTGTCGAACACCTTGGTCCGGAAAGACTTGAAGCCGGTGTTGCGGCCTTCCCAAAAAGGTGAGTTGGTCGATAGCGCATACACGTGAGGCAAAAAATAGCGCACCGTGTTCATGATGTGGATGGCCATGTTCTTGTCAGCCAAGCCCACGTGCACATGCAAGCCAAAAATCAGGTTAGACCGTGCCGCCTCCTGCATCTCGTTGACAATTTCGTCATAGCGCGGGTTGGGCGTGATCAACTGTGTACTCCAGTGCGAAAAAGGATGTGTCCCGGCCGCGCCGATTTTAAGGTTCAGACTATGGGCCACATCAGACACATAGCTGCGCAGGCGCGAAATATCGCGACGCGCTTCCTCCACATCCCGACAAATGCCCGTGCCCACCTCCACCACTGCCTGGTGCATCTCGGCTTTGACGTGATCTTTCAGAACCTCCGAGGCGATCTCCACGATTTTCTGGTCATGCGATTTCAACTCGCGCGTAACCGGGTCAATGACCATGTATTCCTCCTCGACCCCAAGGGTAAATTTTTCCATGGTGTTCCTATTTCTTTGTCTTCGTTTTGGTAGCGGCCTTTGGCGGGGCTTTCGTTTCAACAGCAGCCGGTGCCAACGTAGACTCAAAAGAATCAACAGACTGACGGACAAACGTGCCCCAGGTGAGATTGTCTTTGCCCGGCTGCTGCACGCTGGCGCGTTCGATGGCCATTTTTGCTGCATGTTCCACCACCCAGTCAAAATTTTCCTGGCCTACTGATTTGACATCGGCATCGGGCGCCGGATTGCAAAAGTCTATGGCATACGGCACGCCATCGCGGACCGCCATCTCCACTGTGTTGAAATCATATCCCAACGCGTGACACAATTGCAACACGTAATCCTGTACTTTCTTCACCAGCTTATCTGACGCGGGTGGTCCATTGACGACATAACGCAAGTGATGTGGGTTGCGCGGTTCGTATTGCATCACGCGCACGTATTTGCCGCCCAGGCAATAGCAGCGAAAATATTCTGTGAAAATAATTTCCTCTTGCAACATCATGACCAACTGTCCTGTCTCGCGATAAGCTTTAAAAAAATCATCCGCGTTTTCCAGTTTATAAACGCTTTTCCAGCCTCCACCGGCATGGGGCTTCATATACGCTGGCCAACCGATGTGCGCAAATATCTTTTCCCAACTTAGCGGGAATTTCAAGTTGCTGAACGAACTGTCCTGTGTGTCCGTCGGGCGCTCGTGTGACGGCAGGATCACCGTCTTGGGCACCGGCACACCCAACTTGACCGCCAGCGCATTGTTAAAAAACTTTTCGTCAGCGCTCCACCAAAAAGGATTGTTGATCACCGCCGTTCCGCTGATGGCTGCGTTTTTGAGGTACGCGCGGTAAAACGGCACATCTTGCGAAATCCGGTCGATGATCACCGCATAGCCGTCGCCGACGCCTTGCTGCACCTCGTCGATCATCACCGGCTCAGCCTGGATGTTTTTCAGGCCCATGCCATTGACGCGTGCGACAAGCGCCTCCGGAAAGGAGCGCTCCATGCCAAACAGGATTCCGATTTTTTTCATAGAATGGTTTTTGCGGTTGAAATGATGACCTCTTGAAACTTCTTCGGTTCACTCAGGTTGAGCGAGTGGCCCGATTGATCGAACCAAAATAACTCTTTTTTTTCAGCTTTTAATTCCTTGAAATAAGCTTCTGTGATTTTATAATTAGTCTGATGATCTTTTCGCCCCAGCAAAAAGAAAACAGGGCATCTGATCTCCGGCATGGTCACGGCAAGGTTTTCGGCCGCGCCTTCGTTAAACAAAACCAGGCAGGTGCGAGCCCATTGCACAACGTACGGTTGCGACGCGGAAGGTTTGTGTCCGTCGATCAGGATATTGAGCCACGCGCGGTGAAAATAAAGTTGGTTGCCATCTTCGAAGGGGATATGAACCGCCGCCAACTCCGCTTGGGCTTGCAGAATCTTCTTTTCGTTGGCCAATTGTTTCATAGCTTCCAGCGACATGCGTTCACTTTCATTTTGATTGACCATCGGTGCAATGGCAAAACACCCGTAGAGCCATTCGGGGTGGTGCGCGGCAACGCGCAACGCAAGATATCCGCCCCAGGAATGACCGGCCAGAAAAATTTTTTCGCAATGCAATCGGTCCCGCAAATAGCGGATCACGTCTGCGGCATCGTCATCAAAACGTTTGACAGTCAATCCAGACGGTACCGGGTTCATTTTGGCCGTCCGCCCGCTGGCTCGTTGGTCCCAAAAGACGACGACAAAATATTTTTGCAACGTGCGCGTAAAGCGGTCGGCATAGGGCGTGGCAACGTTACCGGGTCCGCCATGCAAATACAGCAACACAGGGTTGCACTCGTCGTCGCCACGGATATCGATCCACTGTTGAATCCCGCCAATTGCGACGGCCTTTGCTTCGTGAATGCCGGCCGTAGATCCCTGAGGCCAACCAGCCAAAAAGGTGAGCAGCCAACCGATCCGCCAGAGGGTCATGCGTCAGCGGATGAGGGACAAATAATGTGGAAACATTTCCCGCCAGGCGGGCCAGTCGTGCGGCCGGTCTTGGCGCACATCCAGCCAATGGTGGATGCCTTTGGCCCGCAGGATGCCAGCCATCTTTTCATTGGCCTCCCAACATTGATCATGGGTGCCAGTGCCCAATACCACAAACAGGTCAAACATGAAGGGGTTGTTGGCTTGGGGAATAAAGTCAGGCGGGTTGTTAAAATAAACGTCGTCGTCATAGTAGCCATCCAGTTGGCCTTTGATATCAAAAGCAGCACCCATATTGATCACGTACTTTACTACCTCAGGGTGCCGGAATGAAAAATTGGTTGCATGGTATCCGCCAAAACTGCAGCCCGCCATGGCCACCCGGTGTACGCCGGTTTCACTTTGCGCCAGCGGGACAAGTTCCTGCAAGATCATCTGGTCGTACCAAATGTGATTCCGCACGCGGTCAGCCGGATGGATGTACTTGTTATACCAACTTTGCGCATCGATGCTGTCGGGGCAATAGATTTTTACGAGGCCCTCGTCGAGAAACCAGGAGACGCTGTCAATCAACTTAAAATCTTTGTTTTCATAGTAGCGACCCATCGATGTGGGGAAGAGGATAACCGGATAACCCTGGTGGCCAAAAGCCAGAACGTCGATGTCGCGGCTCAGGGCAGGGGAATACCAACGGTGCAGGTGTTCGTGGGGCATTTATTTGGAGATGATTTCTGGTCGCCGATTATTTACCAAAGAAGATAACTATTTTTGATCCTTTAAGTTGGGAAATAAAAACTGAAAGACAAACGGTGCAAGACAATAAATCAGTGGCGCCGACGACAGGTTACCGGCAAGAGCGGATCGCTGCCCATTCAAACCTGCTGGGTCGCGAGGTGATCGTTCATGTGTTGCTGCCGCCTGCGGACGCAGATGCCGCGTTGACCTATCCCTTGCTGGTACTCAACGATGGTCAGGACATGGAGGCCCTTCGTGTGAAGGAAACGGTGTCCGAGTTAGCCGCGTCTGGTAAAATAAAAAATATCATTGTGGCCGGTGTGGTGGCCGGCGATCGCTTGCAGGAATATGGGGTGGCCGCGCAGCGCGATTACCTGAAACGTGGGCGCGCCGCCAAAGCCTACACGCGGTACATTGTCACCGAGTTGATCCCCTATCTTCATTACAAATATCCGATTGACCCCACCAGCGACCGGACGACGATGGCCGGCTGCTCGATGGGCGGCCTTAGCGCCCTGGACCTGGCGTGGAACCATCCCGAGATCTTTCATCAGGTGGGTGTGTTCAGTGGTGCTTTTTGGTGGCGCAAGCGCGACAGCAAAAGCCGTTTTTACTCCGATCACCGCGACCGCCTCATGCACCGACAGGTGCGCAACGGCAAAAAAAAAGAGGGGCTGAAATTCTGGTTTCAAACCGGCACCCTCGATGAACACAATGACCGCAATCAAAACGGCATTATTGACTCGATCGACGACACCCTCGACCTCATCGTGGAACTCGCCAAAAAGGGTTATCGTCCCTTTTACGAAATTGCCTATCACGAAATACCCGGCGGACGGCACAACCTTGAGACGTGGGCGGATGCCATGCCCGCATTCCTCAAATGGGCCTTTGCTCCAGACGCCTAAATGACTACCATGCATCATCCAACTGACACCATCATCTTCGACCTTGGCGCCGTGCTCATCGACTGGAATCCGCGGCATCTGTACCGAAAGATTTTTTCGAACGAAGAAGAAATGGAGTGGTTCCTGCAAAACGTGTGCACGCCCGACTGGAATGAACAACAAGACGCCGGACGCTCCTTTGAGGCTGCCACGGAAGAATTGCTTGCACAATTTCCTGCCTATGCCGGTGCCATTCGCGCGTGGTACGGACGGTGGCAGGAAACAATTGGCGGGCCGATCTCCGGCACGGTCGACATCTTGCGTGAATTGAAAGAAACAAAAAAGTTTAAGTTGTACGCCCTCACCAACTGGTCCGCGGAAACATTTCCATGGGCGCTTGATAACTTTGATTTCCTTCACTGGTTCGACGGCATCGTGGTGTCCGGTGTCGAAAAGACGCGGAAGCCGTTTCCCGAATTTTATCAGATTCTGCTCATGCGTTATGGCGTCGACCCTGCGCGGACCCTGTTCATCGACGATAGCCAGCGTAACATTTCAGGTGGCGAGGCGCTTGGCATCACCGGCATCCATTTTCTGTCGCCAGAACAATTGCGTCAAGCCTTGACCGCACATCGCGTCCTTTGATGACGCGTTGCAATCATAACCGTAATTTAATACGAGGATACCGACATCTTGAAGGTTTCTCGTGAACTTTGAAAGCTCGGTTTAAGTTTTACATTCAAAACCAACTTATTATGCAAATTCGCCCACTCGGAACGCAAGGAATAAAAACTTCACAGCTCGGCCTCGGCTGCATGGGGATGTCGGAATTTTATGGCGCCGGAGACGATGCCGAGTCCATCCGCGTCATCCATCGTGCCATCGACCTCGGGGTCACTTTCCTGGATACCTCAGACATGTACGGACCGCACACCAACGAAGTGCTCGTGGGTAAGGCACTGAAGGGCCACCGCGACCAGGTGACACTGGCGACCAAATTTGGCATCGTGCGAAACCCGACAGACCCAAGTGTGCGCGGCATGAATGGCAAACCGGCCTACGTCCACGAGGCCTGTGCGGCCAGCTTGAAACGCCTCGGCGTAGATGTCATCGACTTGTATTATCTCCACCGCGTGGACCCTGCCACACCCATCGAGGAAACGGTGGGCGCCATGGCCGAACTGGTCAAGCAAGGAAAAGTAAAAGCGCTGGGGCTGTCTGAGGCCTCGCCCGTTACGATCCGACGGGCGCACAAGGTTCATCCGATCGCTGCGTTGCAAACCGAATATTCATTGTGGAGTCGCGAGCCCGAAGAAGAATTGTTAGCTGTTTGCCGCGAACTGGGCATCGCCTTTGTAGCTTACAGCCCCCTTGGCCGCGGATTTCTTACGGGACAAATCAAAAAGTTTGAAGATTTTGAACCAACGGATTTCCGGCGCATGTCGCCTCGCTTTCAAGGCGAGAATTTTCAAAAAAATCTGGACCTGGTTCATCAACTTGAAACCCTGGCCGCCAAAAAAGGTTGCACTACTTCGCAACTGGCGTTGGCCTGGGTGATGGCGCAGGGGGAACACATCTTCCCGATTCCGGGTACCAAGCGCATGAAATATCTGGAGGAGAACGTTGGCGCCGCCGCCATTACATTTAGCATCGAAGAGCTGGCAGAAATTGATGCGATTGCGCCCAAGGGAGTAGCGGCAGGCTTGCGATACCCCGAGGCCGGAATGAAATTTGTCAATGCCTGATGAGTCAGGCCATCACGGCCAATTATTTCTTCGGACTAATCATGATGTGCGCCCGGTGCGTGCCAGGGTCCATGATCCACGGTAGACCAGGACCCACCGGTTTGGCCGGAAGACCCGTACTCTCGGCTGTGGCGTAGGCAATGTACACCACCGAACGCATGTAGCCGTCTTGTGCCTCGCCGGTAGCGGGATTAAATTTTTCTTTGTCCGCAGAAAAGACGAACAGGGTGGCCGGATTTTTCGGCATGACAAGCTTGCCGCTTTTCACTTCCTGTTCTCGGATATCAAAAATTTGTTGGAACGTTTTGCCTTCCTTTTTCAACTCACGCCCCCGGGCCATGAAAGGCTCGAGGCTCTTGTGGTAACACGAAACATTAAGTCCGGGTTGATTCGGATCGTCGGCCAAACACACCATTTCGTTGCCGCCCGGACGCAACACGACCCATTCGCCCTTCGGCGAATAGCCATACACCATGGCTTTTTCTTGGGACTCTTCGGGGCAGGCCAACAATGCCGTTTTGATTTGAATCTCCCCAGAGGGAACTGTTTGACCAAATGCCGTTGACAGCGGGCAGATTATGATTAGTGTGAAGAGCTTTTTCATTGATTTGAATTTTAGGTTGTTTTCAATGCATCACACAACGTTCAATGATATCGCAGCACTCATGAATCTGTTCTTCGGTAATGACCAGCGGTGGCGCCAGCCGAATGATATTGCCATGGGTCGGTTTAGCCAGCAATCCGTTGGCCGCCATATCCAGGCAGATGTTCCAGGCGGTATCGCTGGTCTCGGTGTCGTTGATCACAATGGCATTGAGTAAGCCCTTGCCGCGCACGAGGCGTACGAGTTGGGTCTTTTTGATCAATTGCGTCATCCGCTCGCGGAAGATCACACCCAACTGCGCCGCACGGGCAGCCAGTTGTTCATCTTTCACCACTTCCAATGCTTCGACGACAACAGCAGCGGCCAGCGGATTTCCGCCAAAGGTAGATCCATGCTCGCCCGGTTTCAGCACCAGCATCACGTCGTCATCGGCGAGCACCAGCGAGATCGGCAGCACACCACCTGACAAGGCCTTCCCCAAAATCAACACGTCCGCGCGTACGTCTTCGTAATCGCTGGCGAGCATCTTGCCCGTACGCGCAATGCCCGTTTGTATCTCGTCCATCAAAAGCAGCACGTTGTGTTGACGACACAGTTTTTCAGCGGCCTTCAGGTAGCCGTCGTGCGGCACAAACACGCCAGCCTCGCCTTGTATGGGTTCGATCCAGAGTGCGCACACATTCGGGTTCTGCAGCGCTCGCTCCAGGGCCGGCACATGATCATAGTCCACCACCTCAAAACCCGGCATGAATGGCCCAAAGTTTTTTGTCGCTGACGGATCGGTCGAGGCTGAAATAATGGTGGTGGTGCGTCCGTGGAAATTTTGCTTCACCGCCACGATGACCGCCTGGTTATCGGGTATTCCCTTTTTTGTATAACCCCATTTGCGCGCCAGTTTGATGGCGGTTTCATTGGCTTCTGCCCCACTGTTCATAAACAGCGCCTTGTCATAACCAAATGTCTCACATACGTATTTTTCCGCCACGCCCAGTTTGTCATTGTAGAATGCCCGCGACGTCAGTGTCAATTCACGGGCCTGCGCCGTCAATGCATTGATGATGCGCGGATGACAATGCCCCTGGTTGACGGCACTGTAGGCAGACAAAAAGTCAAAGTAACGTTTACCTTCCACATCCCACAAAAAAACGCCTTCGCCCCGCGTGAGCACTACTGGCAGCGGATGATAATTGTGCGCCCCGTATTTTTCTTCCAGTGCGATGGCTTCGCGCCCTGACGTAATTGTATCTAACATAAAACTTTTATTAATGATCAAATCTACCAAAAATGGGCTCGAAACGCTAACAAAATCAGGGGAAGGTGAGCGACTCGGCTATTGCGCGGCGTCCATCACGGCGACGCATTTTAGCTCAATCGCGATAGGCGTGGGGAGCGCATTCACCTCGACGGTGGTGCGGCATGGACGGGTGGCCGGGTCGGGGAAATACGCAGCGTAAACAAGGTTGAAAACCGGAAAATCCCGTTTCATATTCGTCAGGTAAACGGTGATGTCCACCAAATTTTCCCAGCGGGAGCCGGCCGCCTCCAGCACATACCGCACATTTTGAAATACGGCATGGCATTGCATTTCGATGTCGTAGCTATGCACGTTGCCATCGTCGCCGAGGGTCACGCCAGGAATAGCCGTTGCACCTTTTTTTCGCGGACCCACGCCAGACAAAAACAACAAGTTTCCCACCCGGCGCGCGTGCGGGTACAGACCCACAGGATCCGGCGCTTGATCAGACGATACGGTAGCGTTAGTCATCGAGGTCGCGTCAATATTATTCAATTCCAAAAACCAGGCTGCCCCAGTAACTTTGCCAGTCACCGTCGGATTTCTCTGATGGCACCATCTTCACGGTACTCACCATCCACGGCCCTTTGCTGCTGATCGGAAACTTTACGGTGCCGTCATTTTCGGTGTACACATTTTGCAAGAATGTCGTGTTGCCGATTTTATTCCACAACTTAATCAATTGATGAGCGGCTGGACGGCCGTCGAACAGGATTAGGCATTGCAGATAGCTCCCCGACTTCAATACATACGGATTTTGCGCGGGAATAATTTCCAAACGCATCCCGCTGTTTTTCTTGAACGTGTTGTCGGTGCGTGCACCGGCCTGCACCAGCAACTTCACATTTCGCGAATACCATTCGCGTCCGGGCTTATCAAGTGCATTGGCTTTTGTTCGGATGGCCAATATATCGTCCAGGCCTTCGTCTTGAAGGTGGGCATTGAATTTCGCTCCGTCCATTTCTAGAAATGCCGCGTCACTTTCCATCGAAAGCAAATAGGTTCCTTCGGCGGTGAGTTTGTAAGCCAATTTCTGTTTGCCGTCCGGTTTCACCAGTGTGCGCAGGTCTGCTGTATTTTCCAGGTGCGCCAGCTGCAATTTTTCGATCTTGTTTTTTTTCAAATCCCACGGCTCCCCTTCAAAATTTTCTCCTACCAAAAAATCAACTGTCAGCGCTTCACCCACACCCAACTTGAATTTTTTTGGTTGCAGCCAGCATTCGTGCGAAGACAAAGTCAGCGTCGTCGCAGCCAACACGATCATTAGTATTGCCGTTTTCATGTGTTGCCGTATCAACGATTCATCAACGATTCAATTTCGTCCGCTTCGATGGGAATATTCTTCATGAGATCCACATTTTCGTGCTCACCCAACCACACATTATTTTCCAGCCGGATGCCAAACCCTTCCTCCTTTACATAAATGCCGGGCTCAATGGTCCACACGCTGCCCACCTGGATGGGTTCGTGCATGTTGCCAATGTCATGGACATCCAGCCCCAACATGTGCGAGGTGCCGTGGTAAAAATATTTGCGCCAGGCGGGGTTGTCGGGGTCCTGATTTTTGATGTCCGCGTCAGAAATCAATTTCAATTGTCGCAGTTCGCCTTCGATGATTTTTTCGATTTCCTTTTGGTAGTCAAAATATATGATGCCGGGTCGCAGCAATTGCATGGCAGCTCGTTGTACGCGCAGCACGGCATTGTATACGTCTTTTTGACGTGGTGAAAAACGACCGCTCACGGGAATAGTTCGAGTAAGGTCTGAATTATAATTGGCATACTCGGCTGCCACATCCAGCAGCACCAGGTCGCCGGCCACGCACGTTTGATTGTTCTCGATGTAATGGAGCACGACATTATTTTTGCCTGATGCGATAATGGGCGTGTAGGCAAAACCTTTGGAACCGTGGCGGATAAATTCGTGAATGTACTCAGCTTCAATTTCGAACTCCTGCACACCGGGTTTCAGAAAACGAAGGACCCGGCGAAAGCCCCTTTCGGTAATGTCGCAGGCTTTCTGAATCAATGCCACCTCTTCGGGTTGCTTCACCGACCGCAACTTTGCCATCAGTGGCGCCACTCGTTGATATGTGTGGAGCGGAAACCGTTGCTGACAGTCGCGGATGAATCGCGCATCGCGTGTCTGCACAACGACCTCGGCGCGATAGTGTTCGTTGGTATTGAGGTAGACCGAACTGACACCGCCCATCACCATCAGGTGGTGAAACCATCCATCAAATTCCGTCAACCACATGACGGTTTCAATCCCTGAAATGGCACGTGCCTCGTCTTTTGTAAGCTTGTGACCATACCATTTTTCGAGGTGTTCATTGGGTTGGCGCAAAAAAAGGATTTCGCGCTTTTGTGGTTCACGGAATCCCGGACAAATCACCAGAATGCTTTCTTCCTGTTCGATCCCCGTGAGGTAAAACAAATCATTGTTTTGGCGAAATGGCATCGTCCCGTCGGCATTGGTCGGCTGGGTGTCGTTGGCATTCAGTACGGCCAGCGCACCGGGTTGCAATTCGCGTACCAGTCGCTGACGGTTGCGGATAAAAAGTTCTTTCGAGGGAAGGGTATATCGCATGGTAAAAAGTTATAAATTCAACCGACGCAATTTACTTAAAACTATGAAGCCACTCAAAAACGCAAATGCCTTCGCCTTTTGGGCCATCCTTTTGTTAATTTCAAGCCAACTGCACGGTCAAGCGGGGTATCAACCGTCGGCCGAAAACCTGAAAAATCGCGACTGGTTTCAGGATGCGCGCTTTGGGCTTTTTATCCACTGGGGTGTTTACAGCGTGTTGGGCGACGGAGAATGGGTCATGAACAATCAGCAAATTCCCATCAAGACGTACGAAAAACTGCCCGCGTTTTTTAACCCGACGGCCTTTGAACCGGCGGCCTGGGTGAAGATGGCCAAAGATGCGGGCATGAAATACATTACCATCACCAGCAAACACCACGATGGCTTCGCCATGTTTGATTCAAAAGTCTCGGACTATACGATCGTGAAGAAAACTCCGTATGGAAAAGACGTGCTGAAAATGCTTGCGGACGAATGCCACAAACAAGGCATCAAACTGTTTTTTTATCATTCCCAACTCGACTGGCATCATCCTGATTATTTTCCGCGCGGCTTCACCGGCGGCGATTGGACCGGACGTGAAGAAAAAGGCGACATGAACAAATACCTCGACTACATGGATGCACAGCTTACCGAATTGTTGACCAATTATGGCGAGGTGGGCGGCATCTGGTTTGACGGGATGTGGGACAAGAAGGATGCCGATTGGCGGCTGGCGAAAACATATTCTTTGATCCACCAGTTGCAACCCGGCGCGATGGTCGGCAGTAACCACCACCGCGCGCCGTATGCGGGAGAAGACTTTCAGATGTTCGAAAAAGATCTGCCTGGCCACAACACCACCGGGTTTGCCCCGGAGCAAAAGGTGGGTGACTTGCCAAAAGAAACCTGCGAAACCATCAACAACAGCTGGGGATTTAACCTGCGCGACAACAGTAATAAGACCGAGAAAGAATTAATTCAATACCTGGTGAAAGCAGCCGGCTATGGCGCCAATTTCCTTCTCAATGTAGGTCCTATGCCGAATGGCCAAATCCAGCCGGAGCACGTTGCCCTGCTTGCCGCGATGGGCAGTTGGACAAAACAAAATGGCGAAACGATCTACGGCACCCGCGGCGGGCCGCTCAGCGCCCGCGAGTGGGGCGTGACCACACAAAAAGGGAACAAAATCTACGTGCACATTCTCAATTGGCAGGACGAGACATTAACCCTTCCGCACCTGGGCAAGAAAGTGGTCACCGCCAGGCTCTTCAGCGACCGGTCGTTAATCCGGTTTCAGGAAAGCAACTTCGGACTGAGTTTGCAAGTACCGAAAGAAAAAATGAACAGCATCGACACCATTGTTGAGCTGGAAGTGAAGTAGCCGCTATTTTTTCTTTTCCAACTCGCTGATCATTGGTATGTTTTCCAGGATGTTTGTCCGAATCTGACTCTGCAGATACCATTCGATCTGATAAAATTGAGCCGCCGCCAATATTCCGATCGACGACTTAATGCGTTTGTAATATCGGGCGATCAGGCGGTCCTGACTAGTCGTCAGTAAAATAATATCTTCCATGATTTCGTTCGTCTCCGCCGCCGATAATTTAGAATAGTTCTTCACGTAGTTATTCAGTACTACAAATCGCTTCTGCCCCAACTGCTTCCGGTGGTGTTCATAGTCGTCGTAAAGTTGCCAGAAGCGCCCGCTGTTTTGCGGTTCAACTTTGACAAATTCGGATACAATTTCCTTTTTGGGCGTGCCAAACAACGTTTGAAACATTTGCATTTCATCGTTGTTGATTTGTGCGACCGCAGGTGAAACCAAGATTAA
>Ga0075019_10001209_pt1 | contig 14689 bp, 15 predicted proteins | sample ColStrG_CSR_2013_FD_71473 | JGI IMG/M metagenome (GOLD analysis project Ga0075019, IMG submission 71473) | Freshwater sediment microbial communities in response to fracking from Pennsylvania, USA - Cold Stream Run_MetaG_CSR_2013 | ecosystem: Environmental > Aquatic > Freshwater > Creek >...
CGACGACCGACGCGTTGGCCACATTGTGGGCTCCGACCACCGAGAGTGCCAGTTCGACGCTCGCGCTCGGACCCTCGAGACGGAAGTTCGAGCCGCGTCGGTTGAGTTGGACCTGCGAGACGCACCAATCACCGTCCGAGGTGGTGCCCACGCTGATGACGGAACGTCTGGTGCTCCGGGTCACTCGTTGAGCACCGGGGTCGTCGCCCCAGACCACCACCGGTCCGAGGGTGCGCTCGACCAGAGTGGAGAAGGCGGACTCCAGCGATTCGAGGTTCCCGTAGTGATCGAGATGATCGGCCTCTACGTTGAGCAGACCGAGCGCGAAGGGACTCAACAGGGCGAAACTGCCGTAGCTCTCATCGACCTCGAGTATCAGGTCTTGATCACCCCAGTGTCCGTTCGCTCCGATTCCTACGACGTCGGCGCCGAGCAGTCTCGAGGGGTCACGGCCGGCGGCGTGCATCACGTGGACCATCATCGAGGTCGCGGTCGTCTTGCCGTGGGTGCCCGTAAGCCCGATGACCCGCGTGGTTGCTCCGAGCGAGGCCAGGACCTGCGCCCTCGTCATCGCGCGGGCTCCGTGGGCGACGGCGTCGAGCACCTCGACGTTGTCCGACGCCACCGCTGGTGACCACGTGACGATCTGGGCGCCGGCGGCGTGCTCCGCGGCGTGACCGACCTCCACCATGACACCCACCCGGCGCAGTTCGTCCAGGATCGGGGAATCAGCAGCGTCACTCCCGCTGACCGTGGCGCCCATTCCCACGAGCAGTCGCGCGAGGCCGCTCATACCGGCTCCGCCGACGCCTACGATGTGCACTCTCGATCCGACCAGGGTCTCGATCACGACCGTCCTCCGACCTGTAAGACGACCCCCGCTATCACCGCGGCGGCGTCGTGATGTCCGAACCTCGCGCTGACCTCCGACATCGACTGGAGCGTCGACGGCTCCAGGACCTCGTCCAGGACTTCGGAGAGAAGCGAAGCGTTCAAGCTGGCGTCGGCGATCATCCGCGCCCCGCCCGCGCGCGCGAGTTCCCTGGCGTTGAGCGTCTGATGATCGCCCATGCCGGGTAGCGGAACGAGGATCGAGGGAATGGCCAGCGCCGTCAACTCCGCTACCGTGCCCGAGCCCGAACGGCACACCGCCACGTCGCACAGGGCCCACATCTGCTCCATCTGGGCGAATTCGTAGATCCGGTAGTCGAGACCGCTGGTCGACGGCCGAGACTCGTTCACGAGGTCGAAGTCACGCCGCCCCGTGATGTGCAGGATGGTCCGGTCAGACCGCGCGGCCCAGAGCCCGGCCAGTTGAGAGATCGTCCGGTTCACCTTCGTCGAGCCGAGCGATCCGGTCATGACCACGACGACTCCCCGGCCGGGTTCGATCGGTGGCTCGGCCGAAGCTCGAGCTCGAAGGCGCGCATCGGGGCGCCGGTCGACGGCGACGATCGAGTCGCGGATCGGCGCCCCGGTGAGGACCGTGTCGCGATCGTCCGAGGCGAAGGCCCGACAGCGTTTCGCGGCGAATCGTGCGAGCCAGCGCTGCGCGACGCCGGGCTGTGCGTCGAGTTCGACCAGCACGAGTGGTCTGCGCCACACCACCGCCGCCAACGAGACCGCGAACGACGCGTACCCTCCGACCGACACCACGACCCGGGGACGCCATCGACCCACCAGCACGAGGGCCTCGACGATGGCGAACACCAGACCCACGGCGGCACCGAGATTCACGCGAACGTCTCGAGGACGCAGCGAACGACGGATGCCCCGACCGGGCAGGAGGGTCAGCGGGACCGGCCCACCCGTCAGGAGGTTGGCCTCCTGACCCCGTAGGCTCCCGACGAAGCGCAGGTCCTCTGGCGCGACCCCCTGCTTGCGCAGCTGCTCAGCGACGGCCTGCATCGGAAAGACGTGCCCACCCGTGCCACCTCCGGTGATGAAGATGGGCCTCGCCACTAGTAGCCCTGGCGAGGCTCGTGCCGGACGTGTTGACGTTCAAGGGGTCGGCGCGTTGGGCGTGAATCCGTCCGCCCTTCGAGCACGTCGCGGAAGTTGGTGATCCGGCGCTCGGCGATGGTGACGTCACCGGAACGGCTCGTGTCGTGGGCGATGTTGTAGAGCAGGCCCACCGCGGCGAGCTCGGTGACCAACGAGGTCCCCCCGTAGGAGAAGAACGGCAGTGGTATGCCGGTGACGGCCCACCAGCCGACGACCGATGCGATGTTGATCACCGCCTCGATGCAGATCCAGGCCGTTATCCCGACGGCGACGTAGCGATAGACGACGTTGGTGCACTGCTGGGCAATGCGCATCGCCGCGAAGAGGAACGCCACGAACAAGGCGATCACCGCGAGCGTGCCGATGAGCCCCAACTCTTCGCCGATAATGGTGAAGATGAAGTCGGTGTGAGGATTGGGGAGCAGCCCCCACTTCTCGCGACTGTGACCTAGCCCGAGTCCGGCCACGCCTCCAGTCCCGAGGCCGATCCTCGACTGCAGCAACTGGTAACCACTGCCGAGCAGGTCGGTGTTGGGATGGATGAACGAGAAGAAACGCCTCGCCGAGTACGGCTTGTACGCCATGTAGGCCCCGAAGGCGAGCAGACCCAACACGGCGATACGACCGAGCAGGTTCGTAGAGAGACCGGCGACCGCGAGAATCACGAACGCAATGGCGGCGACTACCGACGACGTTCCGATGTCGGGCTCGATCACGATCAGACCGACCCCTACCGTCACCGGAACAGTCCAGATCGCCAGTTGACGCCAGTTCCCCAATTCGCTGTGGTGATGCTGGATCAGCCACGCCATGAACAAGACGGTGAAGAGCTTGAAGAGTTCGGAGGGCTGCAGGTAGATGACGTGAAGGTTGATCCAACGCTTTCCCCCGTTCGAGGTGACTCCGATGGCCTTGACTGCGAGCAGGAGCATCAGACCCGTGAGAATGAGAAGCGGAGCACTGCGCAACAATCGGTCCAGGCGAACCCGCGTCGTCACGTAGAGCGCGAAGACGCCGAAGCCCAAGAAGACCAGGTCGTGGATGATGATCGACCACGTCGAGCCCCCGTTGGCCGACGCCTGACCTTCGCTCGCCGAAGCGACGGCGATCGTCCCGTAGATAACCATCAGGGACGTGATAAACAGCAAGACCCGACCGTTCGTGTTCCCCCGGGGAGTCGGTTGGAGGTATCCCCGAGGTGGCTTGCGCGGCGCCACGCTCACACCACCTTGGCGATCTTCAAGAAGTCGCCGTAGAACATGCCGAGGCCGAGGGCCGCCAACAACCCGGCGAGGATCCAGAATCGAATGATGACCGTCGTCTCGGGCCAGCCCTTCAGCTCGAAGTGGTGGTGGAACGGGGCCATGCGAAACACGCGACGACCGAATAGCCGGAAGCTGACCACCTGGAGGATGACCGACGCCGTTTCCGCGACGAACAGACCGCCGATGACGACCAACAAGAGGTCGAGGTTCATCAGGAGCGCCAGGGCTCCGAGGCCGGTGCCTATTGACAGCGACCCGGTATCGCCCATCATGATGCGCGCCGGCGCGGCGTTCCACCAGAGGAATCCCAGACAGGCCCCGACCAGGCCCACCGCGACCAGTCCGAGGTCGAGGGCCGAATGCAGGTGGTAGATCGGATAGTGGCGGAACTGCCAGTACCCGATTATCGATAGGACGCTGAAGCAGAAGGTCGCCGAACCGGCAGCCAGTCCGTCGAGGCCGTCGGTGAGGTTGACGGCGTTGGACGTAGCGATGATGACGAACACCGCGAGCAGCATCCAACCCCCGGCGGTGAGGTTCCAGCCCGGCAGCGAGTAACGGGTGAAGGAGAGCTGGGTCGACGTGTGGACCCAGTCGATGGAGAGCACCGCGAAGACGCCGGCGATGAGCAGTTGACCGATGATCTTGCCGCGCTTGTTGAGTCCGAGGTTGCGGGCGTTGCGGATTCCCAGGTAGTCGTCGATGAAGCCCAGCAGTCCCGACGCGATGATCACCGACGTGGCCAAGATCCCACTGCGCGTGAAGACGATCGAGGTGCCGACGTGACCCATCAGGTAGCCCAGGACCGCGGAGAAGACGATGACCACTCCCCCCATCGTCGGGGTGCCCGCCTTCACCAGGTGGGTGGACGGACCATCCTCTCGAATCCGCTGGCCCAGTGAACGCTCGCGCAGGAACCGCATGAAGAGCGGCGTCAGAAGTAGGGCGCACAGGAAACCGACGCTCCCCGATTCCATAAGACTCAACATTGGATACTCACCTCAGCAGTTCCATCGCTACCGCGCGGTCATCGAACGGCAGAACCTGATCGGCGACGGTCTGGGTCGTCTCGTGACCCTTGCCGGCCAGTACGACGACGTCACCCGGACCAGCCAATTCGAAGGCCCGCTCGATGGCACTTCGCCGATCACTGATTCGATGGACGTTCGCGCCCGGGACGACGCCGGTCATAATGGCATCAATAATGGCATCTGGAGGCTCCGAGCGTGGGTTATCCGAGGTCACGATGGTTACGTCGGACAACCGGGTCGCCACTTGGCCCATTTCGGGGCGCTTGGCCCGGTCGCGGTCGCCGCCGCAGCCGAAGACCGTTATGAGACGACCGGCGCCGATGAGGGCCTTCACGTCCAGGAGCAGGCGACGCAGCCCCTCGGGCGTATGGGCGTAGTCGACGATGACGGCGAATTCCGCTCCACCGACGAGTTCGAAGCGCCCGCGCACCGACTGCACGCCGCGCATCGCCCCGGCGATATCGATATCGCTGGCTCCGAGCACGCTCAATATCGTCATCGCCATCAAGGCGTTGTCGATGTTGTAGTCACCGATGAGCGGCGAGCTCACCCGTTGCTGACGCCATAAGAACGTCGTTCCCGTGAGTGTCGCCTCAACTTCGGAGGCATCGTCCCGGGAGACCCTCGTCACGGGTAGGGCCGTAGCGTCGGCCAGCCGCGACCCATACGGGTCGTCGACCCAGACGACCGCTCGCTTCGAATGCTCGGTGGTGAACAGACTGGCCTTGGCCTCGAAGTAACGTTCCATGGTCTGGTGATAGTCCAGGTGGTCGTGTCCGAGATTCGTGAAAGCCGCCACGGTGAAGGTCAGACCCTCGATACGGTGCTGGTCGATCGCATGGCTCGACACTTCCATGGCGACGACCGATCGGGCGGTACGCTCGTCGAAGCGCGCCACGATGTCGGCGAGCGTGCGGAAAAGTTCGGGCGACGCCGGAGTCGTCCTTTCGTTGGTCAGGGTGCCGATGTTGGCCCCGTTCCAGCCAAGGGAGCGTGCGATATCCGCGACCAACGTCGTCACGGTCGTCTTGCCATTGGTCCCCGTCACTCCGACCAACTGGGTCTTCAGTTCGGGCTCGCCCACGATCACGGCGCTCGAATGGGCGCACAGCGCGTACAGCTGACTCGCCGGGACTCGAATGACCGGCACGGCGAGACCGGGGACCGGTTCACTCGACACGACGCAGACGGCGCCGCGCGCCACCGCATCGAACGCGAACTTCGAACCATGGCTTTCGTGACCGGGCATCGCGAAGAACAGCGAGCCCGGTCGGCAACTGCGAGAATCCGAATCCACACGTCCGACCTCGATGCCTCCGGTCGCCACATCAAGGGTGACGTCGTCCAGGATGTCTCCCAACTGCATCACGTCACGTCCGATGCGATGCTGGCTCCGGCCCCCTGCAGGGGCTTGACGATGGTGCCGTTGGACGGAATGCCGTAGTGGTGCAGGGCGTAGGACATCACCGTCTGGAAGATGGGGGCGGCGACGGCGCCTCCGTAGATCGATGTCAGGGGACGCTCGACGATCACGATCATAGACAGCACTGGCGCGTTCGCGGGCGCGTATCCGACGAACGACGCGTTGTACTGTCCGATCAGTAATCGGTCCTTGCCGGGATAGGGGATGGTGGCGGTCCCCGTCTTTCCGGCGACGCTGTAGCCGGGGATGATCGCGTTAGTGCCGGTACCGGCGAGCACGACTTGTTCGAGCATCTTGTTCATCGTGGCGTCGGCGCTCGGCGAGATCGCCACCCGTTGCGTGCTCGCCGGCGTCGCTCGCACGGTGCCGTTCGAGTAGACGTATCCGCGCACCAACTTCGGTTCGACGAACACTCCCCCGTTGGCGATCGCATTGTAGGCGTCAAGCACCTGGATGGGCGGCACGGCGTCCACCTGTCCGATGGGGAGGGCGACCTGGTCACTCCCGTACCAGTTGGCGGCGTTGACAAGTAGCCCCGAAGTCTCGCCCGGATAGTTGACGCTGGTGCGCTGTCCGAATCCGAGGCGCTCCACCTGGGCCAGCAGGCCGGCCTCGCCGACCCGCTTACCGATCAGGTACGTTCCGATGTTCGACGACTGGGCGAGCACCTGGGTGGCCGTCAAGTGCAACAGGCCGTGAAGTTCGGCGTCGTGGAACAACCGACCACCGACGACCACTGAATTGGGGACGGGGAAGACCGTGTTCGGGGTGATCAGGCCCGCCTGGAGTGCGGCGGAGAACGTGACGACCTTGAACACCGAGCCCGGCTCGTACGCCTGCGAGAAGGCCAGGTTGTTAATGGTCTGTTCGACTCCCGGCACCCCGACGCTTTGACCCCACGCCGGTGCCTTGCCCAAAACTCCCGGATTGGATCTGGTGTTCACGAGTGAGGCGTCGGCGAGTATCTCACCGGTCTTCACGTCCATCACGACCACGGTCCCCGAGACCGCCTTGGTCGCCGCCAGCTGGCGCGCGAGGACGCGTTCGGCGACGTACTGCAGCGACGTGTCGATGGTCAGCTCGAGTCCGACACCCGGTTCCGCCTTTCGGATCACCGTGCTGTAGGAACTCGGCAGGTTCACCCCCGAGGCCGACACGAATGCCCGGGTGATGCCGGTCTGGCCGGCGAGCATCTTCTGGTACTGGTATTCAATCCCCGCCGATCCCGCGCCGGCGGCGTTGGTCCCACCGATCAACGAAGTGGCGATCGGACCGTTGGGGTACGCGCGCACCGAGGAGTCCTGGACAACTATCCCCGGGAACACCAGTGAGGACAGTTTGTGTCCACTCGTCAGGTCTAGGTGGTTGTTCAAGATGACGTAGCCGTTCTTCTCCGACAGAAGTTTCGTCAGTTTGGCGACGGGGACTTGGACCAGGTTCGACATCGCCTGTGCTTCGCGTACCGGATGGGCGATTTGGAAGTCATCAGCGATCACAAGCGAGGTGGGTCTCGACACCGCCAGGATCTGGCCGTGGCGGTCGTAGATGCCTGCGCGAAGCGCCGAGGTGGTCAGGTCTTCTCGCACCTGAGCGACGGAGAGGCGAGCGTAGTGGGTGTGGTTGACCACCTGGAGGAAGAAGAGTCGCACGCCGAGGGCGGCGAAGGCGATCGCGATGAAGCCACGCACGAGCAGCAGCCGACGGGGTCCCGGCGTCGCCGCGCGTCCGACTGACCTTGGTGCCCGGGTTCGATCGTGAGTCGAGGTGTTGTGCGAACTCACCGAATCGTCCTTGATGTTGCCGGTGCATTACCCAAGAACTTCGGTAGCGGCAAGGGCGCATCAAGTGACGTAGACGGGACTTGCGTCACCGAGATTGGGTCGACCAAGTGCAAGGCGTTCGCCCGGGTGGCAATCTGGCTGGGCGCCGACTTGACGGTCAAAGAGCCCACTTGGACAGCATAGGTGGACTGCTCCTGCAGCAACTGACTCTGTAGGGAATGCAATTGGATCTGGCGATTCGCCGCGACCATGCTGCCCACGAGTGACAGGGTGAGCGCGAACATCACGACGATCGCCGCACGCCGAGTGGAGGTAGCACCTCGCCAGATCGAGAGCACCGCTCGACGACGAGGGGCGCCGGCTCGGTGTGACGGCTGCTTGACCGCCGTGTCGGGCTTCGGTCGAAAGCGTCGGGTGTCTACAGGCCTCGGGAAGGCGATGACACTCACGACGGCAACTTCCTGGCGATTCGAAGGCGCGCCGAACGCGACCTCGGATTGACTTCGATCTCGCCGGCGCTGGCCAATTGGGCGCTGGCCTTGAACACCGTGATCGAGGGGATCGCTCCACAAACACAGCCCAACTCCACTGGACAGTGGCATCCTCCGGTGGCGGCGTCGTGGAACACGGATTTGACGACTCGGTCTTCGCCCGAGTGATACGAGATCACGGCGATGATCCCTCCGGGGGCGACCACTTCGAGCGCGGCATCGAGACCCGACGCCAGCTGCTCCTCCTCGGAGTTGACGGCGATGCGAAGTGCCTGGAAGACCCTGGTGGCGACGTGCCCGCGCCGTCTGGCGGCCATCGGGACTGCACGCTCGACGGCTTCGGTGAGTTCACTGGTCGTCTGGGGCTGGCGCTCGACCACGATCTTCGCGATGGCGCCGGCGAAACGGTTCTCGCCGTTCTCACGCAGCAGGCGGGCGAGCTCGTGGCGGTCGATGTGACTGAGGAGTTGTGCCGCCGTCTCACCCTTGGTCGGATCCATGCGCATGTCGAGCGGAGCGTCGGATCGGAATGAGAAACCGCGGGCGGACTCGTCGAGTTGGTGCGACGAGACGCCGAGGTCCATGAGGACCCCGACGACATTCTGGCCGTTCAAGAACGCGCCGTGTTCGGAAATGACCTTGCGGATCGCTGCAAACGTCTCGTCGACGATCAGTACTCGATCACCGAACCTGGCGAGACGCTGCTGCGCGAAGTTGCGCGCGTCGGGGTCGCGGTCGATGCCCAGAATCCGAATCTGCTCAGCGGCTTCCAAGATCGCGCTGGCGTGCCCGCCACCGCCCAGCGTGGCGTCAACGACCACGCCAGCCGGAAGACTGGCGAACAACTCGACGATTTCGCTCGCGAGCACCGGTACGTGGTAACTGTCCTGGGCCATCTGCAGCCTTTCAATCGTCTCGACTGAGGAGCGGGCGGAGGAGGTAACTCCCCACGCCGAGACGATTGCCAGGCTGCGCATAGTCCGCGACCGACACCTTCGATGCACACCTTCCACTAGTTGATGCCCTGTTTGAAGAGCTCCCCCGCCGCGTCGACCTGCTCGGCGTAGGTCTGCGGGTTCCAGAGCTCTACGTGGTCGAGCGCTCCGACGATAAGCACCTCACCGACGAGTTGTCCGTAGTCGCGGATCGCCCCGGGTAGCGCGAAGCGGCCTTGCTTGTCGAATTCGACGTCTGATGAATTGGCGGCCCAATACCTCATCTGTTGACGTTCGCTGGGCCCGCCCATGCGGCTTCTCTCGAGGTGCTCCTCGCTCTGCCTGGCGAACTCGCCGGGAGTCCAAAGCGCGATGCATCCCTCCGTGTTGGGGCTCAGGTGACCGCCACGTTCAAACTCGGTCCGGAACTTCGCGGGCAGGATGAGTCGACCCTTGATGTCCAGCGTGTGCTGAAACTGGCCGACGAAACCAAGCATGCCCATTCCTCCCGGGGTTCACCACTTTCCCCCACTTCATGGCACATTACACCATTAGTCCCCACTTGTCGTCAATTCTGCGCCAAATCGACGCGAAACCCGACCGTGGACGCGACGGGTGATGGTTACGATCCTCCGCGGGGCCGGAGTTGGGTCAGTTGGTCAGTCGGTCAGGGACAGTCGGCGCTGGTCCCACGGTCCCGAGATCGACGCCAATGAATCGACCATCGACGACGGGTCGGCAATGGCGAGCGACGAGATCCAGTGGTGCTCCATCGCCTCCTCCAACCCCAAGGGGCACTCGACCAGGAGATCCGCCAGTTGGCTGGACGGGCCCGCGTGCAAAACGCTCGAGAGGAAGGCACCCTCTCGCACGCGCCATTGAGTCAGGCCAACGGTCTTGCGTCCGTCCACGAACACCTCGCCAGGGCCGCGCCCGGCGAAACAGACCACGAGAAACTGGGGAGCGCCCTCGACGGCGCCGGTGTGCACGGTGACCTCGCCGTCCACCAACGGCCCAAGTACCTCGGACCACCATGATCCCGCCCGGTTCGCCATGACCCGAACGTCGTTGGACCACCGCACATCGCCGGCCGGTATCCACCAATCGACCCACAGGTCACCAGGTTGCAAAAGAACGAGCCCCCCACCTCCGCGCCGCCGCCGCAGAGGGGTTGTACCCAACCGGTCCCGGTCGATCACGTTGACCGACTGGTTTCCGCCGAGCACCACCACCGGTCGAGCGACCTCGACCACGATCATCGTCGACAAGACCATCTCACGAAGCTCCCCGTAGTCGTAGAGCTCGGCGATTTCAGAGGTCACGAGGCTCGAGGCAGGAACGGCGCCCAGAGCGGGTCGGGATCGGGTACGTGCCGCCAGCGCCACCACGGGCCGTCAGGGACCTTCGGCTCGAAGTGCATGCGCCACCCGATCTCCTCGAGCAATCGATCGCCCTTTTGCATGTTGTGGCGACGACAAGCGGCCACGACATTCGTCCACTCGTGGCGTCCGCCACGGCTGCGCGGCACCACGTGGTCAATGGTGTCGGCGTGTTCGAGGCAGTAGGCGCAGCGAAAACTATCCCTCAGCAGTAGTGAGCGTCGGGTCAGTGGCGGCGTTCGGACCTTGGACGGAATGCGCACCATGTCGTGGAGGCGAACGATGGACGGGATCTCGACCACCATCGACGCCGAGCGGCAGACGCTCGGATGGTCCGGAGTGACGATCGGCTCGGCACGGCCGGCCAGCATGAGCACGACGGCTCGGCGCTCGCTCACCAGTTGCAATGGTTCAAATGTGGCGTTCAAGAGAAGTACTCGCCCCACGGGGAAAACTTACCTTTCTCTCCGTTGAACCATCGACCATTTCGCCGCGTCGACCACGGCCTGCGCCGACAGTCGGGTCGGTGCGCTACCCAGGACGGTGTTCATCCGGAACTTCCAATAGTTCGAATCCGGTACCGGTAGGTACGGGGCGTGACGCCACCATCCGTTCCGACGAATCCTCCACCCGGCGAGGAGCAGCGGAGCGATGCTCGAAGGGTGGCGCAGCACATATCGCCCGAGGCCGTCAGCCCAATACTCACTCATCGAATCGACCGCCAAGCAACCATCGCTGCTCCGATGAGAGGACCGTCGGCCCCCAGGGCACTCGGACGTATCTCGAGCGAGTTCGAGTATCGCAGTGCGGCCATCGCTCGAGCCGCCTTGTTGGCGACCGTGAAGAACTCCTCACCGAATCCGAAGGCGACCGATCCACCGATGTAGCAACGGTTGACGTCGAGTACGGAGCAGAGGGACCCAACGGCTCGCCCTACCAGCTCACCGGTCCGGATCCTGGTGGCGGCGTCCGCCTCACTGGCCGGTCGGCCGGTTCGGCTTTCGATGGCCCAGCCCGAAACCTCCGCTTCGAGGCACCCGTACGCACCGCACGAACAGAGATTTCCGTCAGGCACCACGTTCATGTGTCCGATGTGACCGGCGTTCCCCGAATCCCCATCCAAAAGTCGGCCGTCGACGACGATGCCACCACCGATCCCGGTCGAGACAACCATGGAGAGATATGAACTGTCAGTCGTGGCTGCGCCGAAACCACCCTCCGCCAGCGCGAGTGCCCGGGCATCACCATCTACGTACACCTCGGCGCCAAGCAGTTCACGAAGTCTCGCCGCAAGGGGAAACTCACGCCACGCCGGAATGTTGAGCGGCGACACCGTCGCCCCGCGCGCGGTGAGTGGCCCGGCACAGCCCACTCCCACCAGGCTGACTGCGCTGGCGCCCTTGATCCCCAGAGCAGTCTCGCCGATGGCTTCAAAGAGGTCGAAGGGGTGCGCGTCGACTTCGATCCGTACACGTCGATGAACCTCGCCGCGAGCGGTGACGACCGCCACCTCCACCTTGGTGGCCCCGATATCAATTCCCAAGCACGGAGGCGCGTCGGGCGCGACTCCGACGCCGGTCATTCTCGAGTGCGACGCTGACGCGACAACCAGTCGCGAAGCGAACTCGTCCGAGGACCGTAGTTCGCGTTTGAATCCTCACCCTGGGATGGACGGGTGATGTCCTGCCAAGAGGCCTTGCCCAACAGTCGGGCGTTACGTTCGACGACCACGGCCGAAACGAACATCATCGCGACTCCAAGCAGTCCGAGCAGCACGGACTGGGAGAAGAACAGGACGAGGATCAACAGACCGGCCACGAAGCCGGCAATCCCCCACCGCACCCGTCGGCCCCCGTGGGAGTAGACGTTGGTGTCGCGAACATTCTTGACGAAACGTGGATCGTGCTTGGAGAGCGACTCTTCCAATTCGGCCAGGACCCGCTGCTCATGCTCCGAGAGTGGCATCGCGTCTCCTTTCCTCTAATCCTTACGACATTGTACTGATTCGAACGACGGCTTCGCACGTCACTGGCGGACCAAATGGTCGGCTAGAAATGATCGAGACCGAGGGGGACCATGCGAGAAGAGATCACGCGCATCTCCGTAATCTGTACTGGCAATATATGCCGGTCGCCCATGGCCGAGGTCCTTTTGCGTCAGTTCATTGCTGAGGACCCTTTTCTAAAGGACCGCGTCAGCGTCTCGAGTGCCGGAACGGCCAACTGGCACGTCGGAGATCCGATGGACCCGCGAGCCCGGGCCGCCCTCGATCAAGCGGGATTCGAAGGCGCGGGCACGCCCGCCGCCTTCGCTGACGCTGCGTACCTGAACCGACAGGACCTCATCGTGGTGATGACTCGTGAGCACGTTCACGAAGTCACGCAACGACTGGACAATCCTGCCACCGAAGTCGTCATGCTGCGCAATCTCCTTCAGCCTGGGCTCGACCTGGACGTCGCCGATCCGTACTACGGGACTCTGGAAGACTTCTCCTCTTGCCTCGAGGTCCTCAGGGCTGGGACTCAGTGTTTGACATCGGAATTTCGTCGGCGACTGGGTGCAGGCTCGCTCGAAGCTTGACTTCGGGCAGCAACAGCGACAACACCACGGCCAGCAGGGCGAAGGGGACGGCCCACCGATATATCTGTTGGATGGACCCCGTGATCGCGTGGATGATGACCGCCAGGACGTCCTTGGGCAACTTGTGAAGCGCCGCCGGGGTCCACAGGCTCGGCGACAGGGAGCCCGTCGGCAACGGATGGCCCTTGGCGGCCGCGGCCAACTGATGAGGTAGTTCGTTGGCGTAGAGCGCCCCGAAGACTGCGGTGCCGAATGAGCCGCCGATGGAACGGAAGAAATTGGCGCCCGCAGTAGCGGCTCCCAGGTCACGCGGTTCAACGGCATTCTGGACAGCCGTGACCAGTATCTGCATCACCAGGCCGAGCCCGACCCCCAGCACGGTCATGTAGAAACCCAGGGTCCAGCTCGACGTGGCCTCTCCCACCGTTCCCAGCAGGGCCAGACCGACCGTCATGACTATGGTCCCGAGGATCGGGAACGGACGATACTTCCAGCCTTTGGAAACGAGTTGTCCGGTGAGGATCGATGCCGCGAACAGCCCGGCCATCATCGGCAGAAGTCTGAGGCCCGATCCCGTCGGGGAGACTCCGCGCACGGTCTGAAAGAACAGGGGCAGGAAGGTCATGGCGCCGAACATGGCGAAACCCACCACGAAGCCAATCGCGGACGCCGAGGAGAAGACCCGATTCGCGAACAGACGCGGCGCGAGGATTGGTTCCGGGGACCTTCGTTCTATGACCACGAAAACGGCCGCCGTCAACAGGCCGAGTGCGAGGAGACCGATCGACTTGAAAGAGGACCATGCGAAGGAAGTGCCCCCGAGCGACGTGAACAAGATGAGGGCCGAGGCGGAAATGGTCAGCACGATGATGCCCGCGTAGTCAATCACGTGTTGGACCCGCTGGCCTGCGTTGGGGAGCGCGGCGGCGGTCACAATCAAGGCGACGATGCCGAAGGGGACGTTCACGAAGAAGATCCATCGCCACGACCAATATTCGACGATCACTCCGCCGAGCAGCGGTCCGAGCACGGTCGCGGCGCCGAAGGTGGCTCCGAAGAAGCCCGCGTAGCGCCCTCGATCGCGCGGGGGCACGATGTCGGCGATGACCGACTGCGCTCCAACCATGAGTCCGCCACCTCCTAGACCCTGGAGCGCCCGAAAGAGAATCAGGGTGATCATGCTGTTGGCGAAACCGCAGAGCATGCTGCCGGCGAGAAAGATCACGATTGACGCCTGGAAGAACACTTTGCGCCCGTAGAGATCGCCCAACTTTCCCCATAGAGGGGTGCTGACAGTTGAGGAGAGTAGATAGGCGACCACCACCCAGCTGAGGTGGTTCGCTCCGTGCAGGTCGCCCACGATCGTGGGCAACGCGGTCGCCACGATGGTGCTGTCCAGCGCCGCCAGCAACATCCCCAACATGAGTGCGCCAAAGACCCAGTACAACTCACGCTTGGGCATCTGGCCGTCGAGGCGACGTTGTTCCACTGTTAGCTCCCACATCGTCAGGGCGCGTCGGCGAAGGCTACGCGACGATGCATTTCACCTTACTGGCGAAGTGCGGGTTCGCTCGGACCTAAATCCGGCAAATCCTCTCTATAGTTTGGCATCGAGGGGGTTGTATGAAGACGCGATTGACAGAACTACTCGGAATCGAACACCCGGTGATGTTGGCGGGCATGGGAGGTGTGGCGTACGGTCGCTTGGCGGGGGCGGTATCGGAAGCCGGCGGCTATGGATGTCTCGGAGCGTCCACCATGTCCACGAGCCATCTCGCCAGCGAAATGGCGCTGGTCAAG